>Ga0209777_10006927_pt1 | contig 12677 bp, 9 predicted proteins | sample FrelakmetHBP12HB_FD_187147 | JGI IMG/M metagenome (GOLD analysis project Ga0209777, IMG submission 187147) | Freshwater lake sediment microbial communities from the University of Notre Dame, USA, for methane emissions studies -HBP12 HB (SPAdes)... | ecosystem: Environmental > Aquatic >...
GACCTGGCGGCGTACGAGATCGACACGCAGGTCCCCGACAGAGAACGCCGGTGCACTGGAAACATCCCCGCCAGCGGCTGCGTGTCGGAGAGCGACACGCACGCGTGCGAGAAGCTCTGCGACCCCGAAAGGCTTGGTCAGGTAGTCATCCGCGCCCGCATCAAGCGCCGCCACCTTGTCGCCTTCGCGGTCTCGTGCCGACAGGACGACGACCGGCACGTGCGACCACTCGCGCAGCTCACGCAGCAGACCGAGGCCGTCACGGTCGGGCAGGCGTAGATCGAGGATGACAAGGTCGGGTCGCTGCAAGGCAATCGACTCGAGGCCGTCGGCTGCGGAGACGGCTTCGCAGACGCGGTAGCCCTCGTGGACCAGAGTCGCGCGCAGGAAACGCCGAATCTCAACCTCGTCCTCAACGATCGCGATAAGCGCTGCGGTGGTCGTCACGTGAAAGGGTCCTCGTGCGGCTGCGTCGATTCTAGGCCTAAACGCTACAGTTGCTCGGGCGGCATCTGCGGCGGCGTACCTTCGATCGGAAGCCTGAACGAAAACACGGCCCCGCCGTCCGGACGGTTGGCAGCCCAGATCGTGCCGCCGTGGGCCTTCACGATGCCGCGGCAAATCGCCAACCCAAGCCCGGTGCCGGACTGGTCGAGGCCGGACGAGGCACGGTAGAACTTCTCGAACACGCGGCTCTCTTCGCCCGCGGGCAAGCCGGGGCCTCGGTCGGCGACCTCGAACACGACGCCACCCTCGTCCGCACGCACAGCGACATCGATCGCCGATCCGGCTGGAGTGTACTTACTCGCGTTCTCGAGCAGGTTGGCCAGCACCTGCTCGATCAGAGCGGCGTCGAGAGGCACGAGCGGCAGTGAGGCGGGCAGGTGTGTCCTGATCTCGCGGCCGGCAAGCAGAGCGTCCAGGCGGCCAAGCGCCGCGCCGACGACCTCCTCGACCGGTTGCCACTCCTTATGCGCGGTGAGCTCACCGGCTTCCACACGAGTCATCTCGAGCAGGTTGGCGATGAAGCGGCCCAGGCGTTGCGCCTCGCTGCTGATGGATGACACGAGCTCGCGCCTGGTGTCAAACGGGAGCTCGTCGCCCCCGCGCAGGAGAGCGCTCGACGCGCCGGAGATGGCCGCCAGGGGCGTGCGCAGATCGTGCGACACTGAGGCAAGCAGTGAGCTGCGCAGGCGTTCGGTCTCTGCGCGCAACTCGGCGGCCTGTGCCTCGGCGGCGAGGTTGGTGCGTTCGACCGCAAGCGCGATCTGACTGGCAAATGCCTCAAGGAGATGAATGCGCTCCGAATCCAGGGGATGGCCACCGCCGGGTTTGACGGCAAAGACTCCCACCGGACCGCGCGAGACCACCAGGGGTACGTAGAGCGCCGCGCTGCCGGGGAGCGTAGTCGTGCCGAGGCCGGCCTTTTCTGCATGATCGAAGACCCACTGCGCTACCGAGACCTCTTTGGGCTCGGCTGCAAACGAAGCGCTGTCGAGGAACGCGGCGGTCAGCCTGCCGCTGCGGTGGGGGAGGAAGACTGCGACCTGACTCTCGAAGACCTCGCGCACGTGGCGTGCTGCGATACGCACGACCTCGTAGGTCTCGCCAGCGCTTGCGCAGGCGCGGCTCACCGCATAGAGCGCTGCGGTTCGGCGCTCCCTCGCGCGTGCCGCCTCCGCCTGCTCGCGTACCCTTGCGGTGAGGTTGGAGATGAACAGCGCCACCATGAGCATGACCGCGAACGTAAGCAGGTACTGGGTGTCGGCCACCGTGAGCGACAGGCGTGGGGGAACAAAAAGGAAATCGAAGGCGGCCACGCTCGCCAGCGACGCGAGCACGGCGGGGCCGCGACCCGTCCTGGCCGACACCACGAGCACCCCGAGCAGGTAGATCATGATCAGGTTCGCGAGGCCAAAGTACGGCAGCATCAGCGCGTCCGCCGCCGAGCACACGCCCACCACCGCGAGCGCGAACCCGTAACCGCCCCACGACCAGCGGCGCGGTTGCGGCAGCGGTTCGGGAGTCTCCTCGGCGACGCCGGCGATGATGTGCACGCCGATGTCGCCGCTGTCGCGCACGAGTCGCTGCACGAACGAGGCGCGCAGCCGTTCGCGCCAGCGCGGCTTGGAGGGTTTGCCGACCACGATCTGCGTCACGTTGCGGCGTCGCGCGTAGGCGAGGATCTCCTCGCCCACGTCGTGCCCGCTGAGGGTCACGACCTCGGCGCCGAGCTGTTCCGCAAGCTGGAGCGTGCGCTGAAGCTGCTCGCGGTCGGCCTGCGGCAGGCGCAGGAAAGCCGGCGTCTCCACGGAGACGACCAGCCATTCGCCGTGCAGGCGGGCTGCCATCTGCCGGGCGGCACGAACTACCCGGGCCGCGTAAGGGCTAGGCCCAACGCAGACGAGAATCCGCTCTGCCGTCGGCCAGGTTTGGCTGACGGCGTGCTCGGTGCGGTAGCGCTGCATCTGCGCGTCAACGCGCTCGGCGGTGCGGCGCAACGCAAGCTCGCGCAGGGCGATGAGGTTCCCCTCGCGGAAGAAGTTCTCGGCGGCGCGCTCAGCCTGGTCCGGGATGTAGACTTTTCCCTCCGCCAGGCGCTTGCGCAGATCTTCGGCGGGCAGATCGACCAGCTCGATCTCGTCGGCGCGGTCGAGGGCCGCATCGGGGACGGTCTCACGCACCGTCACGCCGGTGATCTGCGCCACGACGTCGTTGAGGCTCTCGAGGTGCTGCACGTTGAGCGTGGTGTAAACGTCGATCCCGGCGGCGAGCAGCTCCTCGACGTCACGGAAGCGCTTGGTGTGCCGTGCGCCGGGCGCGTTGGTGTGGGCCAGCTCGTCGACCAGGATCACGGTCGGTCGGCGCTCGAGCGCGAGGTCGAGGTCGAATTCCTCCAGGCGCGTGCCATGGTAGGAAAGCTGGCGCCGCGGGAGGACCTCGAGGCCCTCCAGCAGGGCTTCGGTCTCGATGCGGCCGTGTGTCTGGACCCAGCCGACCACGATGTCGACGCCCTCGGCACGGCGTGCCCGGGCGTTCTCGAGCATCGCATAGGTCTTGCCTACCCCCGGCGCCGCGCCGAAGAACACCTTGAGCTTGCCCCGGGCGCGTCGCGCCTCCTCCTCGCGCACGCGCGCGAGCAGCTCATCGGGATCGGGACGCCGTGGCTCGCTCACCAGTTGGACCGTCGCCGTAATTGTAGGCGCGATCGGCGGCGGATCACTCCTTCCTCAGGTCGTCAAGCGCCAGGTTGAGCAACAGAACGTTGACGCGGGGCTCACCGAGGAACCCGAAAGAACGGCCCCGGCTGTGCGCTTCGACCAACTGCCGCACCTGTTCGGCCGGAACGCTTCGAGCGCCGGCGACACGCTTCACCTGGACCAATGCCGCAGCCACGGAGATGTCCGGGTCGAGGCCGCTGCCCGAGGTCGTCACGAGGTCCACCGGGATCGGTCCGGTGAGAGTTGGATCCGCCCGCTTGAGCGCCGCGACGCGATCATGCACCGCGGTGACGAGCGCCGGGTTGGTGGGCCCTAAGTTAGATCCAGTGGAGCCTGATGCGTCATAGGGCACCGGAGAGGTTGCCGAGGGGCGGCTCCAGAAGTACCCCGGCGCCGAGAACGGCTGACCGATCAGGCGCGAGCCGCGCTCCTTCCCGTCGACCACCGTCAGCGAGCCGTTGGCTCGGTCAGGACATGCCACCTGCGCGATGCCCGTGACCGCCAATGGATAGGCGATGCCGCTCAGGACCGAGAGCGCGGCGAACAACACGAGGGCTGGACGGATTTGGGCAAACATGGCGAGCCTCCTCATACCAGGTGAAGCACATCGAGCAGCAGGTCGATCGCCTTGATCCCGATGAACGGGGCGATAATGCCTCCGAGGCCGTAGATCATCAGGTTGCGACGCAGCAGCGCGGCGGCGCCGATGGGCCGGTACGCCACCCCGCGCAGCGCCAGCGGGATCAGGGCGATGATGATCAGCGCGTTGAAGATCACCGCGGACATCACGGCGCTTGAAGGCGTCGCCAAGTGCATGATGTTGAGCGCCCCAAGTTGGGGGTAGGTGGCAACGAACATCGCCGGGATGATGGCGAAGTACTTGGCGATATCGTTTGCGATCGAGAAGGTGGTCAGCGAGCCGCGCGTCATCAGGAGCTGCTTGCCGATCTCCACCACCTCGATGAGCTTGGTCGGGTTGGAGTCGAGATCGACCATGTTGCCCGCTTCTTTGGCCGCCTGCGTGCCACTGTTCATCGCGACCGCGACGTCGGCCTGGGCCAGCGCCGGCGCGTCGTTGGTGCCGTCGCCTGTCATCGCCACGAGACGCCCGCCGGTCTGCAGCTCCCGGATCAGGCGCAGCTTTGTCTCCGGCGTCGCCTCGGCGAGGAAGTCGTCCACGCCGGCCTCGGCGGCGATTGCGGCGGCCGTAAGCGGGTTGTCGCCGGTAATCATGACCGTCTTGATCCCCATCGCGCGTAGCTCGGCGAAGCGCTCTTTGATGCCACCCTTCACGATGTCCTTGAGCTGAATCACGCCCAGCACCCGCGCTCCGTCGGCCACCATCAGGGGAGTGCCGCCGGTCTTGGCGATGCCGTCCACGGCGTCGCGTACCTCATCGCCAACGCGCCCACCACGGGCGACGACGAATCGCTCCACTGCATCGGCCGCACCCTTGCGGATCTGCCGCCCGTCGAGGTTCACGCCGCTCATCCGGGTCTGGGCAGAAAACGGCACGAAGGTGGCGCCCAGCGACCTCACGTCGCGTCCGCGCAGGCCGTACTTCTCCTTCGCCAGCACCACGATGCTGCGCCCCTCCGGAGTCTCGTCGGCAAGGGATGCAAGCTGGGCTGCGTCCGCCAGCTCATCCTCGCGCACGCCAGCAGCCGGGATGAACGCCGTCCCCTGCCTGTTACCCAAAGTGATGGTCCCTGTCTTATCGAGGAGGAGCACGTCCACGTCGCCCGCCGCCTCCACCGCACGTCCCGAGGTGGCGAGGACGTTCGCCTGGATCATCCGGTCCATCCCTGCGATCCCGATGGCGGAGAGCAAGCCGCCGATGGTGGTCGGGATCAGGCAAACGAGAAGCGCTACCAACACGGTCACCGTGGCAGGCTGGCCATGACCGGCTGCCTGGACCGAGTAGAGGGAGAAGGGCAGCAGCGTCGCGACCGCAAGCAGGAACACGATGGTCAGCGCGGCGAGCAGGATCGAGAGTGCGATCTCGTTGGGCGTGCGCTGCCGCTTGGCGCCCTCCACCATCGCGATCATCCGGTCGAGGAAGGTCTCCCCAGCCTCGGCGGTCACGCTCACGACGAGCCAATCCGAGAGGACTTTGGTGCCCGCCGTCACGGCGCTCCGATCGCCTCCCGACTCGCGGATCACCGGCGCGCTCTCGCCGGTGATCACGCTCTCGTCCACCGATGCGATGCCCTCGATCACCTCCCCGTCGCACGGGATGATGTCGCCGGCTTCGACGAGGACAGCGTCACGTTTGTGGAGCATCTGCGCCGGAATTGGTGCCCATCCCGCACCATGGCGGGGTTCGGCCATGAACTTGGCGACGAGCTGCTTGCGTGACCGGCGCAACGCGTCGGCTTGCGCCTTGCCGCGTCCCTCGGCCATCGCCTCGGCGAAGTTGGCGAACAGCACCGTGAACCACAGCCAGGCCGAGACAGCCAGAATGAACCCGGCTGGCGCCTCGCCCTTGCCGATTAGCGCCTGAATGAAGAGGTATGTCGTAAGGACGCTGACCACCTCCGTGACGAACATGACCGGGTTTCGGACCTGGTGCCGCGGGTCGAGCTTCTTGAACGAATCAATGATCGCCCGCCGCACTATGCCGGGCTCAAACAGATCGAGAGCGTGGACTCTGCTTGGCATCGATCTTCTCCTCAGTGCTCTGCCGCCAGCATCTGGAGGTGCTCGACGATGGGGCCAAGGGCGAGCGCCGGGAAAAACGTGAGGGCGGCCACCAAAAGGACAGTTCCGATCAGCAGCACGACGAACAGCGGCGTGTGGGTCGCGAGAGTTCCAACTCCAACCGGGGTCATCTTCTTGGCGGCGAGGGCGCCGGCGATGGCGAGGATCGGGACCTTCGACCAGAAGCGGCCGAAGAACATCGCGAGAGCCAGGGTGAAGTTGTAGAACTGCGTATTGCCGTTGATGCCGGCGAACGCTGAACCGTTGTTGTTGCTGGCCGATGAGAAGGCGTACAGGATCTGGGAGAAGCCGTGGGCGCCGGGGTTGGACGGCCCGGCCTGGCCGGCGGCGGTGGCGACCGCGACGGCGGTGCCCAGCAGCACGGCGGCGGGCGGGATCAGGATCACCAGCGACGCCATCTTCATCTCGAACGAGCCGATCTTCTTGCCGAGGTACTCCGGCGTCCTTCCGACCATCAGCCCGGCGATAAACACCGCGACGATCACGAACGCCAGCATGCCGTACAGTCCCGAACCGACCCCGCCGAACACCACCTCGCCGATCTGTATCAGCGCCATCGGGACCAGCCCGCCCAGCGGCGTGAACGAGTCGTGCATCGAGTTGACGGCGCCGCACGAGGTGCTCGTGGTGATTGCGGCGAATAGGCCACTTGCGGCCGGGCCGAAGCGAACTTCCTTCCCCTCCATGTTGCCCCCGGCCTGGGTCGCGGAAACGCGCTGGTCCACACCGACCTTGGTCAGCAGCGGGTTGCCGACCTGCTCGCTCGAGATAGCGACCACGGCAGCGACCAGGAAGATCGCCGACATCGCCGCGAGGATCGCCCACCCCTGGCGCCGGTCACGCACCATCTCGCCGAACGCCAGGCACAACGCGCCGGGGATCAGGAAGATCGCCACGATCTCGATGAAGTTCGACAACGGCGTGGGGTTCTCGAACGGGTGCGCCGAGTTGGCGTTGAAGAAGCCGCCGCCGTTGGTGCCGAGGTGCTTGATGGCGATCTGCGAGGCGGCAGGCCCCACCGCCAGTGTCTGCTCCGTGACTGTGACCTTCTCGGTGACCGGGTTGCCCTGCGCGTCCTTGATCGGCGCTCCCGACGCATCGAGCTTCGTCTGGTCAACCACGACGGGCTGGACGAGTGCAACCTTCTTGTACGGGGCGAGCGTCTGCACGACTCCCTGCGACACCAGAGCGAGCGCCACGATAAGCGACAGAGGCAGGAGGATGTAGAGCGTGCCGCGCACCGTGTCGACCCAGAAGTTGCCGATGGTCGACGTGGTCCGTCGCGCGATGCCGCGCACGAGCGCTACAAGCACGGCCATGCCTGAGGCGGCGGAAAGGAAGTTCTGCACCGCCAGGCCGAGCATCTGGGTGAGATAGCTCATCGTCTGCTCGCCCGAGTAGTTCTGCCAGTTGGTGTTGGTCACGAAAGAGATCGCGGTGTTGAAGGCGAGATCGGGAGCCACGGCCGGAAAGTGAGCAGGGTTGGCCGGCAACGTACCCTGCACGCGCTGCAATGCGTAAAGGGCGAACATCCCCACTGCGTTGAAGAGCAGCATGGCGACCGCATATCGCTTCCAGCCCATCTCATCGCCGCGCTTTATCCCGGCGATTCGGTAGAGGAAGCGCTCGACGGGACCGAGCACGCGATCAAGCCCACTCGGCCGGCCCTCGTACACCCGGGCCATGTAGATCCCGAGCGGCTTGGCGAGTGCCACGATCACGCCGAGGAAGACCACCAGTTGAGCGACGGCGAGCGCGGTCATCCGAGTTCCTCCGGTTTGAGCAACGCTATCAACAGGTAGATCACCAGCCCCAGGGCGATCAGCCCCGAGATGAGGTAGAGCCAGTTCATGACGCCCTCCCGCTGGCGAGACGGTCAACCGCCCCGACCAGCCAGCGCGTGACAGCAACCAGTAGGATCATGAGAAGTACGCTGGTGACGTCCACGGTCGCACCTCCAACTCCGAGCATTCGAGCACCCTCGGTATCAAGAGCGCATAAGCGACGACGCCGGTGGCGTCAAGAAAAGGTCAAGACGCATCACAGGTTGAGCCCCACCTCGATCAGCGCGGCGTTCTCATGAGGCTCGCCGTTCTTGAGCGACCACCCGCCGTAGAGCACCCACTTGCCTAGCGTCAGGGCGAAGCCGGGCGTGAAGTAGCCGAGCCCGTTCCTTCCCGAGTACCAGTCGGCCTGGAAATTGAGCGACGGGGCGATGCGTTGCTCCACGCTGGCCAGCACCCCCTTCGTCACTCCGACATCGGCGAAGCCCGAGGTCGCGTACCAGCCCCCTGCGGTGACTCGCGTCCCGTCGCGCGGCGTCCAGGCTGCGTGCGCGTAGACGTGCGCCGAAGGGGACCCATCGGCGCTCCCTCGCAGGAAGAACAGTAAATGAACGCCGGTGGTCAGCGACCATATCGTGGAGTGGAACGGCTGCCACTTCACCGCGGCGGTTGCGGTCGGGATCGACCGACCCTGTGCCACGAACCCGCCCAGGTTAACGCCCGCCTCGGCTTGTTCTCCCAGGCCGACCACACCGCGAAGGGTGAAGAACGTGTTTTCCGGCCGGCCCGACCGCCACAGGTTGTCCTCCTCGAGGTAGACCTTCCCAGCCTCCAGAACATCTGCCGACGGCACGTTGAACAGCGTCTGCTGCGCCGCAGCGGGCACCGCCGCCAACGATCCGATCAGTGCTGCCAGCGCTACCAGCCTTTCCGGAGAAACGACGGCGCGAAACTCCGCGAGCCGACCGTTGTTGACTCTCATCGAAGTCCTCCCCAGCGATGGGGATTCCACCACCGTTGGGGTCAGGGGCGCATAAGCGAGACGGCCAAACGCATCAAAGAAAGGTCAAGCTACTCGAGGCGGCTTTGGTCGCTCGACCCACAAGAGATTGCGCCACCGGGCTGGCGTTGCGTCTCACGTGGCGATCTGCGCTAGCATCGCCCGAGATGGGCGTCGGCGGGCGGCGGTGGAACGGGTGGGGATTCGATGGCGAGCGCTTCCCGGTGACGGCGACTGCGCGCGCGTGGCTCTCCGAGCGCATCGGCGACGGCGCGCCGCTGCCGACGATTGACGAAGCTGAAGTCACCGTGTCGCCCGCGCGGCCACTTCCGGACCTGCCGTGCGAGCTGGCACGGGATCGCGGTGCGCGGCTGCGGTACGCCTGCGGGCTCTCGCTGCCCGATCTGGTGGCGCTGCGCACGGGCGCGATGGCAGCTTTTCCGGATGCGGTGGCGTTTCCTGCCAGCCCCGCGGAGATTGCGGCGCTCGTGCACGCAGCGGACGCAACCAGCGTGGCGTTGATCCCGCGCGGCGGCGGCACGAGCGTCGTCGGCGGCGTCACGGTGCGGCCGCTGGCGAAGCCGACCGTGGTGCTGTCGCTGGAACGGCTGCGCGGCTTGCTCGCGCTCGATCGGATCTCGCGTCTCGCCACCTTCGCGGCCGGGACACTCGGCCCGGAACTGGAGGCCGCGCTCGCACCGCACGGCCTGCGCCTCGGACACGAACCGCAGTCGTTCGAGTTCTCCACCCTGGGCGGTTGGATCGCGACCCGCTCGGCTGGGCAGCGCTCGACAGGAGTGGGCAAGATTGACGATCTGGTTGCGGGTCTCGAGATCGCGACACCCGCGGGTGCGTGGCGTCTACCCGCGCAGCCGGCATCGGCCGCGGGACCCGAACCGCGCCGCCTGCTGCTCGGCAGCGAGGGCCGGTTGGGCGTGATCACCGAAGCGACCGTGCGCGTGCGGCCGATGCCGGAATTGGAGGACGGTGTCGGGGTGATGGTGCCGGGCTGGGAGGCAGGCGTGGCGGTGTGCCGGTCCCTGGCGCAGGACGGCGTGCCGGTCGAGGTTATGCGCCTCTCTGACCCGAACGAGACCGCGTTCGGGACCGCCCTCACCCGGCTCTCGTCATGGCAGCGACGCGCGCTCCGGCTGCTCGGGATGTTGACGCGCAGCGAACACGGCTGCCTGCTTATGCTCGGCTGGGCCGGTGGCACGCAGGAAGTCGTGCTGGCGCGTGCGCGGGCGGCCGCACTCTGGCGCTCGCACAGAGGCGTCTCGCTTGGCAGCTCGCCGTACCGGCATTGGCGCCGTGACCGTTTCCGCCATCCCTACCTGCGTGATGAGCTGCTTGGTGCGGGCTGGGGCGTGGACACGGTTGAAACCGCCGCGCCGTGGGCCAAGCTCAGCAATGTGCGCGTGGCGGTGAGCGACGCGCTCCGCGCAGCGGCCACGGCCGCGGGCTTCACCGTGGCGGTGCTCTGCCATCTCTCCCACGCTTACCGTGATGGTGCCTCGCTTTACTTCACCTTCCTCTGGCCGCTGCGATCCGGCGCGGAGTTGACGCACTGGCGGGCGCTCAAGACGGCGGCGACAGGGGCGCTGCTGGCGCGCGGCGGCACACTCTCACACCATCACGGCGTGGGCACCATGCACGCGCCGTACCTCGAGCGCGAGATCGGCGCCGCAGGGGTCACGGCCGTGCGTGCGCTGGTTGCGGCACTCGATCCGCGCGGCACGCTCAATCCGGGCGTGCTGCTCTCCGGGGACGGCGCCTGATGTTCGTTCCGGGCTGGCGTGAGCGCGCATTTGCCTCCCTCGCTGAGCCGCTCGATGTGCTCGTGATCGGCGGTGGCATCACCGGCGCGGGGATCTTCCACGACGCCGCCCTGCGTGGTCTGCGCGTGGGCCTAGTGGAGCGGGGCGACTTCGCCTGCGGCACCTCCTCGCGCTCATCAAAGCTCATCCACGGCGGCCTGCGCTACTTGAGGCGGATGCAGCTCGGCATCACACGCACCGCGTGCCGCGAGCGCGATCTGCTTGTCCTCTCGAACCCTCACCTGGTGTGGCCGGTGCGATTCTTATACCCGTCGTACGCCCACGACGCCACGCCGGGGTGGCAGGTAAACCTCGGCCTGGCGATGTACGACCACCTCACGCCGGCGCACCACAGGCACGAGCAGGTGGAGTCGACGGCGGCGCTAGACCTGGCGCCGTTGCTGGCTGAGCCGGGCCTCGAGTTTGGCCTGGTTTACGATGACGCGGCCGCCGATGACGCACGCCTTGTGCTGGCGGTGATCATGGCGGGCATGCTGGCGGGCGGCAGTGCGGTGAACTATGCGCCCGTGGAAGAGCTGTGCTTTGATCGAGCCAAGTGTGTTTGCGGCGCTCGGGTTCGTGACCTCGAGAGCGGCGCAATGCACGAGGCGCGCGCGCACGTCGTGGTGAACGCCACCGGCGTGTGGTGCGACGAAGTCAGGGCGCTGGCGGGCGAACGCAGTACGCGGCTGCGGCCTTCACGCGGCTCGCACCTGCTCTTCCCGCAGCGCCGACTGCCGCTCGATCTCGCGGTGACCGCGCTCTCGCCCGACGATGGTCGGCCGGTGTTCTCGGTACCGCACCCTGAGGGCACGCTGGTCGGCACCACCGACCTCTTCCACTTCGATGCGCTCGAGACGCCGCGTCCGAACGCGGAGGAGGTCACCTACTTGCTCCGCTTCGCCCAGCACACGTTCCCGGCGGCACGTTTGAAGAGGAACGACATCGTGGGGGCTTTCGCCGGTGTACGGCCGGTGCTGTCGAGCACGGCGGCGACACCCTCCGCGGCCTCGCGTGAGGAGGCGGTGTGGGAGGAGCACGGCATGCTCTCGACCGCCGGCGGCAAGCTCACCACCTTTCGCGCCACCGCCGAGAAAGTCACGAACGCGGCCGTCGAGCTGTTGCCTGAGCAGCGTCGCCACGAGGCAGGCCCGGTGCGCACGGCCGCCGTTGCCCTGCCGTGGTGTTGCCGTCCCAGCGCCGCTGTGGCCGCGCTCGTGAGGGTTGGCGTCACACACCGGGTCGCCGACGGCCTCGTGCGTCGCCTCGGGGCGCTTGCCCTGCCGCTGGTCGGAATTGCCGAGCGCGAAGCGCTGCAGCCGCTCGCCGACACGCTCGATTGCTGTGCGGCCGAGTTGGTCTGGCACATGCAGTACGGCGGTGTGGTGCACCTCGAGGATCTGCTGCTGCGGCGCGTGCGCCTGGGCGTGTGGCAGCCGCGCCGCTGCCTGGAGCTCGCGCCGAGCCTGCGCTCCACATTGCGACGCGCGGTGGGCTGGAGCGTGGCACGCTGGAACGCAGAGCTGCGGCGACTGGAAACCGCAGTGGCGAACTGGATGCCGCCGGACGCCGCATGAGTTCAACCCTGGTGCTTGTGAACCGTGCCGCGGGCGGCGGGCGCGCCGGCGCGTTCTGGGAACGGGTCGAGCCGCTCGCGCGAGCGATCTCGACGTTCGAGGTTGTGCTGCCGGCGGATGCGTCGGCGAGCCGCGCAGCCGTGGCCCAGACTCTCGCCACCGGCTGCACGCGCATCGTCGTGGTGGGCGGCGACGGCACCGTCCACCTGGCCGTTAACGAACTGCTGGCGGCCGGCCGCGCGGGAGACGTGACGATCGGCATCATGTCCGCAGGTACGGGTTCCGATCTGGCGCGCCCGCTCGCGATCCCGCGTGACCCGGCGGCGGCGTTGACCCGGGCGCTGCTTGGTCCGCCGCAGCCGCTCGACGCCGGACGCTGCGAGTGCTTGGGAGCTCGCTGGTTCTTCGTTAATGTCGCGTCGGCGGGGTTGGGCGGCCTGGTCGACGAGAAGGTCAATGCGACGCCGCGGCGCGGCCACGCCACGTACGCGCTCGCCACCCTGGCAGCACTTGTGCGCTACCGCAGTGTACCGGTGCGCGTTGAGCTCGACGGCGAA
>Ga0209777_10006928_pt1 | contig 12676 bp, 9 predicted proteins | sample FrelakmetHBP12HB_FD_187147 | JGI IMG/M metagenome (GOLD analysis project Ga0209777, IMG submission 187147) | Freshwater lake sediment microbial communities from the University of Notre Dame, USA, for methane emissions studies -HBP12 HB (SPAdes)... | ecosystem: Environmental > Aquatic >...
GGGCTCAGTAAAGGTGTTCAGCCGAGAGTGCTTCAGCGCGGGCCAACGGCCTTGCGTACTGGCTACGCCCAGAACGCTGCCAGTTTCGGCTGAATGTTGCTGTTCGCCACTTCTATGTCGTGCACCCATGGCAGCCCGGGGAGACAGACTGCCCATGCGAGCCGTCGGAGCCTGGCCCTTCGGCAACCCTGCCTAGCGCACAGAGACTCAGGCGCTCAGCGGGCGAAGGTCAGACGGAGCCCGGTGGTGAACAGCAAATCGTTCTTTTTGCGGCCCGGGATGGGATTGTTCAGCAGGCGGTCGCTCACCGTGAGCTGCCAACTGAGCCACTTCCAGAGCGCCGTCACGGCTCCGGCGTCGAAGTTCATGCGGTAGCTGCCGGTGTCGCTCATGTTCGGGTAGAACGTGAGCTTCTGGGTGAAGGAAGTCTTCGACGTGATCTTATAGAGGGACTCTTCACCCAGCAGGGCTTCCGCTGAAGTCCGGTTCGTACCGTTGCTGAAGAACTCCCGGTCGAGCGAGATGCCGCCCTGCACGTTCAGGAACCCTCGCTCTGTCTTCAGGGCGGAATAGCCGAAGCCGCCCGCCGGGGCAAACCGCAGGTCCAGGCCCTGAAACTCGTCGTACTCCAGGTCCGACAGGCCGAACGCGAACAGGCGCGGAGTGACGTTCAAGTTATAGTTCACTCCTCCCCGCCTTGCATTGGCGCTAACCAAAGACTTCCCCGATACGTTCGAACTGGCGTAGATCGACGTGAAGTAGACGTTGATCTTGTCGCGACTCGTGGAGCGCGTCGCGCTCGCGCTCGTCGTGATGTTCGAAGTGATGGCGTTGCCGCGCGACTCGGCCAGCCCCAGGTCCACGAAGCCGGTCCACAGATCTACGAGCCGCGGGTTGCGGTAGCGGGCGATCTCGGCTTCGTAGGCGGCCTGCTGCTCCTTCGACCGGATGAACTCCACGTTTGCCCGCGCCGCGGTCACCGTTCCCGCCTCGCCGCTCTGCACCTCGGCCTTGTCGCCCTCGAGGTTCAGCGTGCCCGACACCGTCTGCCCGCCTTTGAGCCCGACGAACACACCGGGGCCGGTGGTGACACCGGTGACGGCATCCCAGGGAACGGTCACTTCGCCCGCGAGATCCGACTTGAACACGAGATTCTTCCCATCGGACTTGAGCAAGGTTCCGGTGAGACGATCACCGTTCTTCAGCATGATCTGGTCAGCCAGGACGCACGGCGGCAGTCCGGCTACAGCAACGGCCAAGAATAGAAAGAAAACAGCGGATTTCACAGTTGTCCTCCGAATGCACGGAGCGCGGCTGCACGCGAACGGTGCGCGGCCGCGACCTCCGGACAGTGTTGGGAAGTTGCCCGCGGCGGCTATTCTACTACGGTGGTCTCGTTCGCCCGGATCGTGACTTTCTTCTCGACGACGTTGCCGCCCGAGACCGGCTCGATCCTCACCGTGTACTCGCCAGGGTTCAAGAGGATGCCCTGCGCGAAGTTATTGAACTCATCGGCGTGACCGAAGAATCTCCCGTTAACGTAAACCGCCGCGAATTTGTCGGGACTCTTCGTCCTGAGAACGCCGAACGGCGGTTTAGCCGGTGGCAGAGCCTTCAGTGCTTGGGAAATCACAACGGTCTTGCCCGCTGGAACGCTGACTTTCGTCACATATTCCTCATAGCGAGGATCAACCAGCTTCACTTCGTGCTCGCCCGCCGCCACTTGATACTTGCGGGCAATCTTGAAGTTCGCCGCGGGGCCCAGGTACTTCCCGTCTACGAACACGCCAGCGCGGCCGGGGTTGACCTTCGCCTTCAGATAGCCGGTTGACTGTCCGAAGGAAGTTCCCACGCAGCCGGTCAACAGAAGTGTGCACAACAGCAGAATTCGAGATCGCATGGTTTGTAGTCTCAGCTCCTCATTAACGATGCGCGAAAACGTCTTTCTGGACCAAGAATATCACCAATAAAGACAATAGGATGCGGTTTTAACATGAAACGCCGCGGTGGACTCGGCGCATCCAGGCGCGCAAAGCCCCGGATGCGGGATACTATCGGCCATGATGCAACTCGGATTCGTCAGTGCCATCCTGCCGGAGCTTTCCTTCGAGGAAGTCATCTCCTTTGCGGCGTCCGCCGGCTTTGATTGCGTTGAATTGATGTGCTGGCCCCGCGGTAAGGCCGAGCGGCGCTACGCCGGTGTCACTCATCTCGACGCCGCCGGGTTCACGGCCGAAGACGCCGCCCGCGCCAATGAGTTGCTGGCCTCGCAAGGCATCGCCATTAGCGGCCTCGGCTATTACCCGAACCCGCTCGCCCCCGATGCGGCCGAAGCGCAGGTCTATAGTGACCACCTGAAACTCGTCATCCGCGCGGCGTCGCTTCTGGGCGTCGGCGTGGTGAACTCGTTCGTAGGCCGCGACTGGACGAAATCGGTGGATGATAACTGGCCCCGCTTTCTCGAGGTCTGGCGGCCTCTGGTCGCCTGCGCGCGGGAACAGGGCATCAAGATCGGCATCGAGAACTGCCCCATGCTCTTCACGCGCGATGAGTGGCCGGGCGGCAAGAACCTGGCAACCTCGCCCGCGATCTGGCGCCGCATGTGGGCCGACATCCCCGATGCTGACTTCGGCCTCAACTTCGACCCGTCGCACTTCGTCTGGCAGTGCATGGATTACCTGAGCGTCCTGCGTGATTTCAAGGACCGGATCTTCCACGTCCACGCGAAAGACGCGCGCCTCGACCGCGACCGCCTGAACCAGGTGGGTCTCCTCGCCTATCCCGCCGAGTACCACACGCCGAAGCTGCCGGGCCTGGGAGATGTGGACTGGTCCAGGTTTTTCAGCGTGCTGTCGGACACCGGCTACGACGGCGCCGTTTGCATCGAGGTGGAGGACCGGGCCTACGAGGGCTCGCTCGAAATGCGCAAAGCATCCCTCGTCCAGAGCGCACGCTACCTGCGGCAGTTCATCGCGTAGCCGCGACACACTATGCATGAGGCCATCGGGATCGCCGGAACCGGGCGCATAGCGCAGGCTCTCGGCCGCGCACTGGCGGAAGCCGGCGAGCGCGTGGTGGCCCTGGCCGGGCGCGACGGCGCGCGGACGCACGCGGCCGCGGTGTTCGCCGGAGAGGGTGTCGAACCCGTTCTGTTCGAGTTGCTGCCCCAGCGCGCGCGGCACATCCTCATCGCCGTGGCCGACGACGCGCTGGAAGCCGTGGCGCGCCGTTTAGCCGCGGGCGGCATGCGCGGCGGCGTGGCGCTGCACACCTGCGGCTCCCGCGCCCCGGACGCGCTCGAAGCCCTCGCGCGCGCCGGTGTCTCCTGCGGCGTGCTCCACCCGCTGCAGACCGTCGCCGGCGCCGAGCAGGGCGTGACGGCGCTTCCCGGGTCCACCTTCGCAGTGGCGGGCGGCGAGCAGGCCGTCGCCTGGGCCGAGGAGATCGTCGCCGTATTGAAGGGAACCGCCATTCGCGTGGACGGCGCGGGCATGCCGCTCTATCACGCGGCGGCCGTCATGGCGAGCAACTACGTCGTAGGCCTCATCGACGCGGCTGCTATGCTAATGGCAGCGGCCGGCATCGACGGGGAGACCGCGCTGGCGGCGCTCGGTCCCCTGGTTCGCGCCGGGGTGCGGAACGCTCTGGCGCTTGGTCCGGCGGAGGCGCTCACCGGTCCCATCGAGAGGGGTGACGTGGAAACCATCGCCCGCCACCTCCGCAGTCTTGCGTCGGCGCCGCCCGAGGCGGGTGCGCTCTACCGCGCCGCCGGGCTCTATGTAACGGGTCTGGCGCGCCGCGGCGGCCTTTCCGAGAAGAAGGCCGCCGAGATCGGAGAGCTCCTGCGCAGAGGGAGATAGTCCCATGGCGGATGCGAAGCGAATCCGGGTCCCCGACCTGAAAGAGAAGAAGCGCCGCGGCGAGAAGATCGTCATGCTCACCGCCTATGACGCCGTCATGGCGGAACTGTTCGAACGCGCCGGCGTCGATGTGCTCCTGGTGGGCGATTCCCTCGGCAACGTCATCATGGGTTGCGACACCACGCTGCCCGTGACGCTCGATGCGATGCTCCACCACACGCGGGCCGTTTCCCGCGGCGCGCGGCGGGCGCTCGTCGTCGCGGACATGCCGTTCCTCACCTACCAGGTGAGCGTGTCCGAAGCGGTGCGCAACGCGGGCCGGCTCCTGCAGGAAGGCGGCGCGGCGGCCGTGAAGTTGGAAGGCGGCCGGCCCATTCTCGAAACCGTCCAGCGGCTCGTCGAGCTGGGCATTCCCGTCATGGGCCATCTCGGTCTCGTGCCGCAGTCGGTGCACCAGTTGGGCGGTTACCGCCAGCAGGCCCGTGGCCACGACGATGCCGGGCGTCTCATCGAGGATGCCCGCGCGCTCGAAGCCGTCGGTGCGTTCGCCATCGTGCTCGAATCCATTCCCGCTGAGGTCGCCGCCGCTGCCACGCGCGAAGTCACCGTGCCCACCATCGGCATCGGCGCCGGGCCGCACTGCGATGGCCAGGTGCTGGTCAGCTACGACGCCTTCGGCCTCTATCAGGGCCCCAAGCCGCCCTTCGTGAAACAGTACGCAAGGCTCGGCGAATTGCTCCTGGCGGCGGCGGAAACTTACGCCGCCGAAGTGCGCGAAGGCCGGTTTCCCGAGCAGCCGCTGCCCGCGCACACCTCGGCGGGTGGAAAAGGGCGCGAGTGAGCCTCGAGATCGTACGCCGGATCGCGGAAACTCGCGATGCGGTAACTCGCTTCCGCCGCGCGGGCCACACCATCGGACTCGTCCCCACCATGGGCGCGCTGCATGAGGGTCACCGCCGGCTGATCGAAACTGCGCGCGCCGAGTGCGGCTGCGTTGTGGTCAGTATCTTCGTCAACCCCATCCAGTTCAACCGCACCGACGACTACGAGCGCTACCCGCGCGCGCTCGACGCCGACACGCGCTTCTGCGAGGAGCATGGGGCCGATCTCATCTTCGTCCCGGAGATCTCGGAGATGTACCCCCGGCCGCAGCGCGCCTTTGTCGAGGTGGAGCGCCTGACGGAACACCTCTGCGGCAAGTTCCGTCCGGGGCATCTCCGCGGCGTCACCACAGTGGTCGCGAAGCTCTTCAACATCGTGCAGCCCGACCGCGCCTACTTCGGCGAAAAGGACGCGCAACAGCTCGCCGTCATCCGGCGGATGGCCGCGGACCTGAACATGCCCGTCGAGATCATCGGCGTCCCCACCGTGCGCGAGGCGAACGGCCTCGCTCTCAGCTCCCGCAATCAACACCTCACGCCGGCGGAGCGGGAGAATGCCGCCGTCATCTCCTGTGCATTGCGCGCCGCGGAGGCGGCGGTGCGTAGCGGCGCGCGCACCGCGGACGAGGTCCGGGCGGCGGCGCTTTCCGTGATGGCACGCCGGCCCGAATTCCGCGTCGAGTACTTCGAGATCGTGGACGTCGAGGAGTTGCAGCCTGTCAACGAGATCACCGGCCCGGTGCTCGTCGCGACCGCCGTTTGGGCCGGGACCACACGCCTCATCGACAATGTCATGGTCAACCGCGAAGGGGACTGAGCACTCCGCCCCGGAGCGGAGCGGAGTGGGCGTGAGCTGCTCTGTCCCCCTTCGCACCGGATCAACCGTTCCCTGAGAGCACTGGAAGAACAGGCGCGCTTGTTGTTCAATAGAGGACTGCGCGAGCTCCCATGCGTCCAGTGCTCTTGCTGCTGTGCCTCGCGGCCGCTGCCGGTGCGGCCCAGACGAACTGCCCGGACATCCGCCTGGATCCTGGCTCGGACTATTCGCTATTGACCGCCTCGGCGGCCGGCGTGCCCGGCTCCTTTCGCTGGCTCGTGAACGGCGCCGCAGTCGCTGGCGGCGCATCGCCGCAACTGTTCCTCTTCCATGCCGATGCCAACCTTGCCAGCGACGACGGGCGCAACCCAGTCACCGCGCGAGGGGTCACTTTCCAGCCCGGACGCTGGGGCTCGGCGTTCACGCTCGACCCGGGCGGCGCGCTCACCTACGCCCGCGCAGGCGCGCTCGACCTCAGCGAGGGAACGATGGAGATGTGGGTGGCGCTGCGCGCGCCGGGCGCCGACCCCACCTATTCCAGCCGCGACCACGTGCTCTTCGAGTACACGGCCCCCAACGGCGACTGGTCGGGCATCGTGCAGAACGGCAGCGCCGGTCTGATCTACGCGGGCGGCTCGGCCGGCGGTCTCTGGCAGAGCGCCTGGGGCGGCGGCGGAATCGAGAGCTGGGACTCCGGCGAGTGGCATCACCTGGCCTTCACCTGGTCGGCGTCGGCGAACCGCATGCAGTTCTATGTGGATGGCGCTCTCGTTGCGGACACCAACGAGGGCCGGTACACGCCGCCTTCCTCCGCCGGCACGGTGTTCTCGCTCGGCGGCGACGCGGACGGCAACGTTGCGGCATACGTGATCGATGAGGTGCGCATTTCCGCGCGCGCCCTCGACGCGGCCGAGGTGCGCGCCAGCGCTTCCAGAATCCAACCCGTTCCGTCAAACGAGATCACTCTCGCGCTCGCGGGCCGGGCCGCCGGCGACAACATCACGTTCGAGTGGACCCCGCCCGGCGGCGCCGCCTGCACAGCGTCTTATACGTTCCCGGGCATCCCGATAACCGGCGCGGATCCGCCCAGCACGCTGCTGCCGCCCGCCAGCACTTCCGTCGCCCTCTCACTGCAGACCGCCGCCGCGGCCTCCTGCCGCTACTCGGTCAACACGCGCGCGGATTACACCGCCATGACCGCTTTCGATTCCGGCGACGGCGCCACGGATCATCACGTCACCGTGCGCGGCCTCGCGGCCGAAACCACCGTGGTGAACAACGTGTTCGTCCGCTGCTCGTCCGACCCGCACTACGCGCTCAAGCTGCTCTACCGTTCGCTGCCGAGCGTCAACGCGAACTTCCCGCGCAAAGGCAACCTGTGGGGAACCGGCGAGCTGCGGCAGAAGGGGCTGGAGCACGCCGCGCGCATCGACCTCCACCTCGGCTCCGACTTCTCCCCCTCGGAAATCCGCAAGCTGCGCGCGCTCAATCCGAACATCCTCGTCCTGAACAGCATCAACGCGGTCGAGAACTTCAACCTGCCGGATGACTACTACCTCAAGGACACGAAGGGCAACAAGATCGAGGTCTGGCCCGGCACCTACCGCCTGAACCTCACCAAGCCCTACGTCGCCCAATACCAGGCTCACTACGCCTATCAGCTCATCCTCGACAGCGGCCTGCAATTCGACGGCTGTTTTTTCGACAATTTCTTCCTGACCGAGTCCTGGCTCAATCACGACATCTACGGCAACCCTGTCCAGCTCGACGCGGATGAGGACGGGAAGCCCGACGACCCCGCCACGCTCGATGCCGCGTGGCGCGCGGGCGTCTTCGCCGAGATGCGCGAATTCCGCCGCCTCATGCCGTATGCCTTGACCTCGGGCCACCACTTCCGCCCGCCGGACCCGGACGTACTCACGCTCTTCAACGGCGACAGCGTCGGCTTCATGAGTTCGGACGTCCTCGAAGGCCGGCAGTCGCTCGACCAGCTCTGGATCGTCTATGACGACTGGTTCCAGTCCGGCCGGCGCCCCGTCATCATGATGCTCGAGTCGTCGCCGCAGGCCCAGATCTCCTACGGCTACGACTACGACCCGCTGCAGAAGATCCCGGCTTCCACGCTCGAGTTCGCGCGCACGTATTTCCCGTACATCCGCTTCGGCCTCACCTTCGTGCTCATGACCGATGGCTACTTCGCGCACGAGTTCGGCGACGCCTGGCACGGCAACGACTGGTGGTACGACGAGCTGGACTTCAACCTGGGCCAGCCACTGGGGCCAATGAAGCGGATCCCGATCGGAAACGGCTCGGGGAACGAGATCATCACGAACGGCGGATTCGAGTCGCCGCTCGCGAACACCTGGGACATGTGGGTGAATACGGACGCGGGCGCCGCGGCGTCGGTCTCGGTTGACGGCGCCACCGCGGCCGCCGGCAATGCTTCCGCGCTCATCACGATCACCTCTGCCGGCCAGGGTCTGGACTGGCACATCGACTTTCATCAATACGACCGTGCGCTCCAGGCCGGCACTTTGTACGAGCTGTCCTTCTGGGCAAAAGCCGATGCGCCGCGCGCCATCAGCCTGTCCGTGAGCAAGGAAAGCCCGGACTGGCGGACCTACGGCCTGTCGGGCTCCGTCAACCTCGGTACTGATTGGAAGCGTTACGCCGTCACGTTCACCGCAACGGAAACAGTGACGGACGCGCGCGTGCAGTTTCTGGTGGGCGCGGCGGCGGGCAAAGTGTGGCTGGACAGCGTGAGCCTTACCGACAAGCCGCCCGAGGTCTGGCGGCGGGACTTCACTCAGGGCATCGCCTTGCTGAATGCGGGCTCGAAGAGGCAGACCGTTCCTCTCGAACCCGGCTTCCGCCGGCTCACCGGCTCGCAGGCGGCCCGGCACGAGTACATCGTGGACGACGCGGACGACGCGTTTACGGCCGGCACAGGCTGGCACAGCGCCTCGTACGACAGCGGGCGTTGGCAGGCAACCGGGCCTTTCTACCATCACTGGGCATCGGGGTGCCGGCAGTGCGACGGCTCGTGCGCGCCGTCTTCGTGGGATCTCGCGCTGCGCGAGGATGACACGTACACCATCGCCGCATGGTGGGCGGCTGCGCCAGGGGCGTCGTCCTGGAGCCGCAAGGTGGTCTTCGAGCTCATCGCGGCCGGCGAGGTGATCGCAACCACGACCGTTGACCAGTCCACCGGCGGAGACCAGTGGCACGTACTCTTCACGCAAGCGCTGCGCGTCGCGGACGCGCCCTTCGTTCGCGTGCGCAATGCGGGCTCCGGCCCCGCCATCGCCGACGCTCTGTGGGTGCGTTCGGCGGCGCGTTATAACGACGGCTCCGACGCGCCCTCGGTCGCGCTCGAGCCCCTCGATGGCATCGTGCTCTTGCGCTCGGGCCCGCCGCCCGCCGCCGGCGCGGGTGCCGTGGTGGATGGCGCCAGCTTCCTCGTTCCCATCGCGCCCGGATCGTGGGCGAGCGTCTTCGGCTCCAACCTGGCGCTCTCCACCCGCCTGTGGAACGGGGCCGATTTCAACGGGCAGGCCATGCCCCTCTCACTCGATGGCACACGCGTCGAGGTGAACGGCGCGCCGGCCCCCGTCTCCTTCATCAGTCCCGGGCAGGTGAACTTCCAGGTTCCTTCGAGTACATCAGCAGGACCCGGCGTCGTGCAGGTGTTCAGCGGCGGTGGCGCGAGCGCTCCGGTCAGTGTCGATGCGGCCGACCCGTCGCCCGCTCTGTTCCTTTACGATCCGCAGCAGCGGCGCTACGCCGCGGCGCAGCACGCCGGAGGCGCACCTGTCATTCCCAACAGCCTGGTTCCAGGAGGAAGCCCGGCGCGGCCCGGCGAGGAGATCGTGCTTTGGGGCTCCGGGTTCGGCCTGACTGACCCGCCCGTTACGTCGGGTTTCATCCTGCCCGCGCCCGCGCCGCTCGCCAACACGGCTACGCTCTCGGTCACCATCGGCGGCGCTCCCGCCGCCGTACACTACGCGGGCATGACCATCGCCGGCGTCTACCAGATCAACGTCGTGGTTCCCGATGTTGCTGATGGCGACCAGCCGCTCGTCGTTTCCTTTGCGGGCAAGACCACTCAGCCCGGCGTGTACATCTCAGTGGCGCGATGAACGCCGCTACTCGCAGGCATTGCGGCCTTGTATCAGGGCACGGCTTCAGCCGTGCCGTAAAGCCCGGCCAATCATTGGGCTTTAGCCACTGTTGCCTTTTCTCTTCGCTAAGTTCGGGAACCGGTTCGGCATACTCAGAGTCTGCGCGCAGGTCTCGCCATCACCGCGGGCTAAAGCCCGATTTCTTTCCGTCCCGGTGCGGCACGGCTGAAGCCATGCCCTGATACAAAGCCGATCCTATCCTGATGCGCTCCCAAATGTAAGAACTCCAGCAACAGGCCAGGAGGCTTGGCCACTCACCTGGCCTGCTTCATCACCGGTAGGAAGATGTCCGCCCTCGTCAGCCCGCATTCGCGCGCCGTCTTCAAGCACCAGGCAATGTCGCCGATTCCCTCCACGTGCCGGTTCGACCCGAACGAGAACTTCGCACCTGCGGCTTTCGCGCGCCGGATAAACGCAGAACTGGGACTGAGGAAATTCGAGTTGATCTCGATCGCGATCGCTCGGTCCGTCTTGCGGACACGGCCGGTCCCGCGTATTCGCAATCTCAAAAACTGTACCGGAACGCCAGCAGCGCGTGCGAGTTCCTCCGGTATTGCCCCAGGAAATCCTCACGCGCTCCGCGGATCAGCGTGAACCCCGCTGTCGCGCGCCAGTGCTGGCCGAAGCTCTGCGAGTACTCGCTCTTCAGCCACACGCCCTTGCCGTTCTGACGCACGGCCGTCTCGAAGGCAACGCTGCGCGTCGGACCGATTGTATATGAGGCGCGGCCGAGAAACGCGCGCGCCAGTCCGCGATCGTACGCGAACTCGGGCGTGGACCGGCTTCGCGTCACAACCTCGCCCGCGTACCCGCCTGTGAACGACCACTCCCCGCGCTGCTTTTCGAGTTGAAGCACGTAGATCGCGTACTCGTCCGCCGCGGCGTTCGTCGAGGTGAACCAGGCCGCTTCTCCCTTGATCGTGAATGCCCGCAGCGGCACCGCGGCGTCACCGCCGCACATCCGCATCTGCGGATAGAACCGCTCGAGAGCGACGGCCGGCGGCGGGGGCGGCACCCCGGAACTCTCCGGCGGCGTGGTTCCGCTTCCCGAGGTGAGCGGATCGTGCCACGGCGTCACGTCAATCAATGGCAGATAGTTGAAGCCGTCGTAAAACGAGAGTGAGAATTCGTACCCGGCCCCGTTGTGATTCCACCGGCCGCCGAACTCCGACCCGCCGGGATAGCGCGCGCCGCCGTCGATAATGCGCAGGCCGGGCGGCAGGTTCTCCGGCAGCACCACCCATCGCTGATCGAGCAGGGGAATGCGGGCCGGCGTGAAGCGCGCCTGCCACACTACATCGACGGTCTCGCTGTCTTGTTCCACCGTGAGCCGCGCGGCTGGAACGGCGAGAAACTCATTGTCAACCACGTTCAGAAAGTCGCGCGGGGCGAACCGGTCCGTGGGGTTGAGGATGTCCGCCCTGCCCCAGCGCACGAACTGCTTCCCCACCTCCACCGTCACGGGACCGTGGTTGTAAGTTGCGCTCAGCCGGCGCACAGCGAACGCAGGGCGCTGCGTCTCGCGGTCCCACCAGGAGAGGTGCAACAGGCGCTCGTCTTCGCGATGCGTGTCCGTGCGCGCGTCGAATGAGCCGGCGAACTGCCAGGCGGAGCCAGGCTTGTAGAATGCCTCGTACCGGAGCAGCGCCTCGGCAACGCCGTGGCTGCTGTCCGTCGGCGCGGTCTGCGGAAATCCGAAGGATTCGATTTCGAGAAAGCCGCGCTGCGAGAAGTTCTGGGCCGCCGCCATCGGCGCGAGCAACAGCGCGAGCGCGGCCAACCGCGCGATCGAGGCCGGGCGCACTGCCTCGCAATGAAAAGCCGCGAGTGCGAGCTGCTCCGTCGCTTTCGCTAGTGCGCTGTCTCCGAAATATCTTGACGATGCAGGTGGGGCGGGCGCCTTCGCCCGCGCCGGGCCCCCTGGCCCGTCCACGCGGCGACCAAAGGGTCGCCGCGTGGACGTGGAGGTCCGCCCCACATCTGCCAAGGAACTTCGGAGACAGAACACTACTGTTCGCGGCGCAGGGCCTGTAATGTGAATGCCTCCTCTTTCAATGGCACATTGTACTGGAGCTTATCGAGGGAGAGGATCGTCCGGCTGCCTGCGGTGAGGTCGGCCATCTCGATCGTGCGCGCGCTCCAGATTCCCTGCACGTTCTCGATATTCTGGTACCGGGCGCGGCGGATCAATCTGTCTTTCTTGAAGTTCTCGATCTGAACAAACACGTAGTGGTCCTTGCGAATCCACACCGTCGAACGGTTGTACTGCGAGCTCTTCGCCTCCTTCGGCCGCGACTCGATCTTCCAGCAGGCGGCGCCGTCGATCGTATCGTCCCCGAGCATCTTGTAGTCGTACTGCGAGACGTCGCGCTCCTCCAGGTCCTCGAAGCTGAAATCGGTCCCGAAAAAGCGCGTGCTGCGGTCCTGAAACGCGATGCGGCGATCGCGCTCGAGCGCCGGCGTCCACATCCACTGATCGGAGGCGCGGTCGGGATGATTGAGGATCAGCAGCGCCACGCCCTTCACTTCCGCGGGCGCCGTGAAGCGCAGCACCGCTTTACTCTTTCCGTGCGAGCCGATGCGATCGTAGCGCCAGCGCTTCTCCGTGATCTTCCCCTTCGCACCGATCACCCGCAGGTCGCCCTCGTAATGTTCCGATCCGCTGCGCGACCGGTCCTGCGATTCCTGAACGATCGCCCGCGCATCCTGCGCCCATGCGTGCTGCATGGAAGCCACCAGCAACGCCGCAATGATAAAGCCCGCCCGCCCACAGCCGATGAAGGCGCGTTCCGCGCCGCACTGCCTCACACTGAGCCGGTAGAGTAGGAGAGAGGGCGACGCAAAGCGCGACCCACTCTCCCCTCGTCGAACCGGAGGTGCAGATTTCCCGCGTCCGGCTCTCCTGAAAACTCTCGCCTCAGGCATGCACAAGCTCCG
>Ga0209777_10006929_pt1 | contig 12675 bp, 12 predicted proteins | sample FrelakmetHBP12HB_FD_187147 | JGI IMG/M metagenome (GOLD analysis project Ga0209777, IMG submission 187147) | Freshwater lake sediment microbial communities from the University of Notre Dame, USA, for methane emissions studies -HBP12 HB (SPAdes)... | ecosystem: Environmental > Aquatic >...
AAACCTTCTTTCAGGACGATTTGCTGTCCCTCGGCGCCGATCACGAACTGAAGGAAGTCGGCGGCGACGCCTTTCGGGGTTCCGTTCACGGTCATCCAGAGGGGCCGGGAGATCGGATAATTGCCTGAGTCCACGGCCGCCTTGTCCAGGGGAGAGTAAGCGGTCCCGTTGACGGCCTTGCTGATGTCGAGAACCTTCAGGCCTTTGAGGGGTTTGCCGGTCGCCGTGTCGATGACGTAGCCCACGCCGACATAGCCGATCGCGGCTTCGTCGGCCAAGACGCCCTCGATGATCTGGGCGTTGCCGTTCATTTCCTTCATGTCGGTCGAATAGGGCTTGTTGCCCATGGCGTGTTCCATGAGGAAGGTGTAGGTCCCGCTGTTGGATTGACGGCCGTAGAGGGAAACCTTCATATCCGGGCCGCCGACGCCCTTCCAGTTCTTCACTTCGCCCCGATAGATCGCTCCGACCTGTTCCATCGTCAGCCGGGTCAGGGGGTTCTTTTCGTTGACGATGATACTCAAGCCGTCCACGGCCACGGCGAAGAGCCGGGGGTTGACGCCTTTTTCATAGGCCAGGTCGAGCTCCTTGGCCTTCCAGTCGCGGGAGGAATCGGCGATATCGCAGGTCCCGTTGATCAGGGCGGTGATGCCCGTCCCGGAGCCGCCGCCGAGGACGGCGATCGGCGCTTTCGGGTTCCTGGCCATGAATTCCTCGGCCAGGATCTGGGCCAGGTTGATCATCGTGTCCGATCCCTTGACCTGGAGCATTTTGGTCTGGGCGGAAAGAAGAATGGGAGTGAAAGCCACGGCCAGGACCAGCCCGGCCAGGACCAACCATTTGACGATTTTTTCGTTCATCTGTTATCTCCTATGACGTTTCGTTTCAGAAGCTCAAAAGGAAGGTCAAGTTAAGGACAACGTCGCCTTTCCGGGCGTCCGCGTAATCATAGATCCAGACGTTTGGCTGGATCTTCCAGCTGGAATGGATCGGCGCCCAGTCGAACCCGGCGATGATCAGGCCGATCTTGTTGTCGGCGACGGTGGAGTTGGGTTCGTAGCGGTCGTAGCGGGCGAAGAGAGCCAGCTTGTCAGGGGTTATCTTGTAGGTTCCGAAGAGGGACCAGCCGGAAGCTTTGAATTTGGTCGCATCGGCGATGAGGAAGGTTTCGTTGTCGTAGGAGAAACACTCAAACGAGACGTTGAGGTTTTGGATCATGTCGAAGAGGACGTCGAGCTTGGCGGTTGTCGCGCGCTTGTCGTCCGTTTGCTTTTCATAATCCGCATACCCGACGATGCTCAGCCCGGAGACCGGAATGACTTGGAGATACCCGCAATATTTTTTAAACTTATCGGTCTCCGGATGGGCGTATCCGGCGCCGTTGTAAACGCCCAGCCCGAACCGCAGCGGTCGGGCCAACGTCCCTTTCCAGGACAATCCGAGGTCGGCCGAAGAAGCGTGGACGTCGACGCCGGTGATGTCCTTGTATCCGTCAAGCAGCGTCTTGGCCACGGAACGGTATCCCCACCGGTCTTCCGCCAGCTTGAAGGACAGGGTTTCAATCATCCCGACATTGATTTTGGACTGAAGGAAATCGGGGCTCCATTCCAAATAGAGATGCTTTATGAAAGGACGAAGCTTGTCGTCTTTTTTCGTCGCCTGCTTGGTGAAATCGACGGCGGTGAGGTTGGCGGTATTGTCCGCGTCAAGCCGGAAGCGGAATTTCAGATAGTCGCTGATCTTATTTTCATAAGTGAAGTAAGCCCGGCGAAACTGGAACTTGTTGGTCAGGGGGGTCGAAGTGAGGTAACCGTCGGTTGTCAGGAATGTCGTATAATCGAGGTAAGCCGTCGCGGAGAATGTCTGCGGGGGCGGAGTCGGCGTCTGGGCAAAGACGGGCGATCCGGCCAGCAGGATTGCCGTCAAGGTCAGAAACAGCCTTTTCGCGGAAATCATGTCCTTTTTCCTCCTGGGAATAGAGTTCTTATGTTTCATCGCGACTAAGATAAAACGGGCCCGTTAAGAACGTGTGAAGGAGGAGTGAAATGATGATGAACCCTGTTTTTCCCGCTTTCTTCCCTGGCGGCATGGCCGCGAGACTCTCCTCCGTCGAGTCCGGCGCCAAGACGGTTTTTGACGTCCTTTCCAGGGCTATGCTATAAACGAATGTGTCCGGAGCGGGCGAAAGCGGGCCGCGGGCCGGTGTCCTCCAACCGGTTCAGGCCGCGGGGAGGAATGAACATGAAAATCGCAAAATCCTGGATGTGGATATTGGCCCTCGGGTCTTTATGGGGGCTGGCCGAAGTCGCCGGCGAGGGGCTGTGGGCGAAATCCATTCCCTTCGCTTCAGTCTGGCTTTCGGCCTTCGCCTTTTTTTTGATGGGCGCCGGCCGGGGACTGATCAACAAGCCGGGGACGTCCACGGCCATGGGCGCGACCGCGGCCCTGTTCAAGCTCGCGAACGCCGCCCCCTATTTTTGCCATCTCCTAGGCATCGTCATGCTCGGCCTGGCCTTCGACGCCGCCGCGACGTTGTGGATGAAAAACGAGAAAAAAGCCGGCGGGAAAAGCGCCTTGTCCGGCTTTGTCGGCGCGTTCACGGGCTACGCGGCCTTCGCCCTGATCATCACCTACGTTGTCCGGTTCCGGCCCTGGGTCAGAGGCGGCCTGCCCATGGTCCTCCATCACATCTTCGTCAGCGGCACCCTGGCGGCCGTCGCTTCGGCCGTCCTGGTTTATCTCGGTTTCCGCCTCGGCTTGAGCGGGAATTCGATCTCCGAGCGGCAGCCCCGGTGGGCTTTCGCCGGAGCGCTTGCCCTGTTGGCCGTTCTCTGGACGCTGGGACGGGTGATTTAATCGGCCCGGTCCGCAAAAATCGGTACTAGGTTAACCTGGCCGTCGTCGAGGAAAGCGCGGAGTGGATTAATAGGCGGCTAATTCTTCGTTGGGCACATCGGAGATGAACATATAGCCGGGGGCATGGGTGATGCAGAGCTCCGGCTTGGCCCTCATCACCACGGCCTGGGGAGTGACACCGCAGGCCCAGAAAACCGGAATCTCCCCTTTTTTGATCGTCACGGCATCGCCGAAATCGGGTTTCTTAAGATTTCTGATTCCTATCTTTGAAGGATCGCCGATATGGACGGGCGCGCCGTGAACAGAGGCATAACGAGCCGTGATCTGGACGGCCCGGGCGACTTTATCCGGAGGGATGGGCCTCATGCTGACAACCAGGGGGCCGCGGAAAATTCCGGAGGAATTGCAGGGAAGAGAAGAAATATACATGGAAACATTTTTATTCTCTTCGATATGACGGACAGGAATCCCTGACTTTAACAAAGCTTCTTCGAAGGAGAAACTGCAGCCCAAAAGAAAAGTCACAAAATCATTCTTCCAAAGGCTTTTAATATCGCTTACCGTTCTTTCCAATCTTCCCTTTCGGAAGATATTATATCGTGGGATATCTGTCCGGATATCGGCCTCTTTAGAAAGAAACACCGTATGAAATTTCCCCGGTTCCAAGACTTCGAGGAGAGGACAGGGTTTGGGATTTCTCTGACAGAAGAGAAGAAAGGCGAAGGCATAGACTTGCGGGAGGATCACCAGATTGGCCTGGGTATAGCCCGGGGCCAGGCCGGTCGTGGGTTTGTCCCATATCCCTTTCCGGATGAGCTTTCGGATTTCTTTGGGAGTGAACATGAAAATATGATATTTTCCGTCGCCGGTCGAAGTCAAGGAACAAAGAATATGGGGCCCGGTTGCTCACTCCCCGAATTCAGGTGGCTAACCCGGCAAACCTGGGAAACCCGGGACAGATTACTCAACCCCCAAACTCATGCTGCAATTGTCGTTTGTGCGAAAAGGACTCGGGAGTTTGGGGGTTGAGTAATCTGTCCCCGCATTATCCGCATTATTTCATTCCCGGATTTTAAAGTACCGGCCGGCGAGAAAGGCCAAAATGAGCGAAAGCCCGAGCAGGATGCCCAGATGCGGCAGGATGGCGGAGAAGTCGCCCTGGAAGAATCTCAGCTTGTGCAGGGCGTCCATCGCCCAGTAGGCCGGCGAGATCATAGCCGCGGTGCGAACCCCCTGCGGCACAATCTCGCTGGGCCACCAGCAGCCGCCCAGGGCGGCGAAGACGTTGGAGAGCAGCACGGCCAGACCGATGATCATGTCCTCTTTCGTGCAGAGCGATCCGATGAACACGCTGAGGGCGGCCATGGCCAGGGAAAAGACGGCGATGACGAGCAGCGACAACGGAACGCTCCCCAGGTTGAGATGAAAGAAGATTTTTCCGACGACGAAGAGCATCAGGGCCTGGAGCATCCCCATGATCCAGCGCCCGAGGAGCTTGGCCTGGAACAGCTCGCCCGTCGAAAGCGGCGAAAAGAGCATCCGACCCATGATCCCCTTCTTGCGCTCCTCCATCACGGAGATGCCGCCGTAGATCATGACCATCATCATGATGAACTGGACGGTCGCGCCGGGAATCGAATGATCGAATCCGCTGGGGACGACGGTGACCGTTTTTTCCGGGAACCGGCTCTTGACCTGGACGAGATCACGAAATTCGGAGTGTTTGTCCAGAAATTTCGTCAAGTCTCCTTCCCCGTAAAGGACAAGCTCACTGAGGACCCGGGCAATGGCTTGATACAACCGGGTTTCGACCCGGGCGGCCGCTTTCACCGAGGCATCCTCGCGTTTTTTGAACGCCAGGGCCTGGTCCTTGCGCGCCTCGATTTTCGCCGAAAAATCCGGCGGGAGAATGATCAGGCGGTTGTACTCAGCCGGCTCCGTCGCGACGATCTTTAATTCGATGCCGGGGGATTTGATTTTCTCGAGAAAATAAGCGCCCCAGCGGCCCTGGTCCTGATTCACGACGATCAATTCGGCCGCGGGCGGAGCGTTGTCGCTCGATTTATAAAGCAATCCGAAGAGCACGATAAAAAAAATCGGGAACATAAGCGTCCAAAAAAAGAACGTCTTGTCACTAACCATGATCCGCACGTCGTTTCCGGCGATATGAAAAATTCTTTTCAGGTGTTTCATGGCTTACACCGTGGAGCGGCGGCGGAGCGCCGGAACAGCAAAGGCGAGAAGGATCACGCCGCTGATCGTCAAAACCAGGAGGGAAACCGTCGGGAATCGGCCGTCTCGGATAAGAGCGGCCCCGTCGATGAACCAGCGGTTGGGCGTTATGATGCCGACCGTTCGGAACGCCTTCGGCATCCCCTCCGGGTTCATCATCGAGCCGCCGAACAAGCTGAACGCCAGAATGATCGGCGCGCCAAGGGCGCCAGCCTGGTTTCGGTTCCGGACCAGCGCGTTCATCAGGGCGAAGAACGCGGCCGTCCAGAAAGCCCCGACAGCGCCGAGGAGAAGGAACCAGCCAAACGGGCCCCAATGCACGTGGAAAACCAGGGTCCCGAAGGCGACCATGACCAAAAGGACCACGATTCCCATCAGCCAGCCGCCCAGGATGCGGGCCCCAATGAGCTCCCAAGTGCGGAGCGGCGTGGTCAGCATGCGGCGGAGCTTGCCGTCCTGACGCTCGGAGATCATGTCGCGCATGACCGTCTGGACGATGAACAGCAGGAACATGATCGCCATGCCCGGCAGGATGACGGAGAAAATATCGGTTCGGGAGAGGGCCGCCTTGGCTCCGGCGGCCTTGGTTTTCTCCTCCTTGAGACTCAGCAGGAGCGGGTTCAGGTATTTCATGGCGGCGACGACTTTCTTCTGGGCTTTGCCGAACTCAGGTCCCAGGCGTTCCCAGGGAAAAGCGTCGACGGGGAGGTCAAGCATGGTCCGGATGCCGCGGGCTTCGGGCTCGAAGGCCTGCACCGCGCCCGACAATATCACGGCCATGGTGTTCATGAATTCCTCGACGACGTCGGGGAGAAATTGTTCAGCCGGGTTTTTAATCACTTCGAGAGTGACGGGTTTGATATCCAGAAGGTCGAGGGTGAACCGCTCGGGGATGACGACCATGGCCGAGGCTTTCCCCTTCTCCATGCGTTTCCGGCCTTCGGCCTCGTCGGCCACCGTCACCTGGAACATTTTTTTCATCTGGTCGGCATCAAACGCGCCCAGAAACAGGCGCGAGGCCAGGCTTTTGTCGTGATCGACGAGGACAACCTGGATAGGTGGAAGCGTGTTTTCGTTCTCGCCCGGGCCGAAAATAATCCCGATCAGCCCGGTCATCGCCAGGGGAATGATGATGTAGATAATGATCGCCAGCGGCGACTTGAGGTGGCGCCGCACGTCGTTTTTGAGGATCAGGAGAAGCCGGCGCATCGCTCAATCCCTCAAGCTGCGGCCGGTCAGCTTCAGGAATACCGCTTCCAGGCTGGGCGATTTGATCTTCAGGTCGGTCACGGCCAATTTACGGCGGAACAGGCGGTCCATGACCTTGGGGATCTGCTCCGTGTCGGAGACGGCCAGAGCGGCCAGCCCGTCGGCCACCGACAACAGCTCGAGGCCGTTTCCGGCGAGATCCTGGAGCGTTTCGGAAAACGCAGCAGCGGCGAAATCGCCGGTGATCTCGACAATGTCTTTTTCGCCGACCAGCCGGATCAATTCCTCCAGCGTCCCCTGGGCCAGGATGCGGCCGTGGTCCATGATGGCGATGCGGGAACAGGCGTTTTCCACCTCGGCCAGCTGGTGAGTGGTGAAAATGACGCCCGTGCCGGCGACCCCGACCTTGCGGATGAGGTCGAGGATACTGACCTTGGCCTGGACATCGATGCCGACGGTCGGCTCGTCAAGCAGAAGCAGATCGGGCCGGTGGAGCAAGCCGATGGCCGTGTTGAGGCGGCGCTTCATCCCGCCGGAGAAATTCTTGACCGGTTCTTTGATCCGGCCGGACAGCTCCACCATTTCGAGGATTTCCCCGGCCCGGCTTTTCAGCTCAGCCCGCGGGACATCGTAAAGTCCGCCCCAGAAAAGAAGGTTGTCCATGGCGTTCAGCTCTTCATAGAAGGCCATGTCCTGGGGGACGATCCCCATGCGGTTTTTCAGACTCCGGTCGGCGAAAAGATCCCGGCCGAGAAAGGACACGCTTCCGGTGAAGTCACGTACCGTTCCAGCCAAAATCGAAATCAGGGTGGTTTTGCCGGCGCCGTTCGGTCCGAGAAGCCCCAAAACCTCGCCTTTTTTAAGGTCCAGCGAAAAATGGTCGAGGGCCAAAATGTCGCCGTACGACTTGGTCAAATTCTTGATTTCAAGCATATTTCTCCCTTTCCCGTGGGCGTCCTATCATACAATACGGACAGGAGAGATGGAAGGTTGGCGGCAGCTTTAAAATTCGGAAATTCGGGGATAGTACCCCTCAGGGGAGCGTTCTCGAATTCGGGGACAGATTACTCATTCCCCAATTTAAAATAATTTTTTTTTAATGCCTTTTGAGCAATATTGAAAAAAACCGGGGAATGAGTAATCTGTCCCCATATTCATTTATATCCGTGGCCAAGGAGCTTTTATGAAAAAAGCATTTGTATCCTGTTTGCTGACGGCTTCAATTCTGATTCTCGTTCCGGCGGCCGCTAAAGCCGGTTCATTATCGTTCCGTGTCTTCGGTGGAGGGAATTATCTCGCGGGAGGAGACCTCAACAAGGGCCTCCAGGGTTGGGCGGATTATTGGAAGGCCACGCGGGATTACCAGGGATACACGAAGCAAACGGGTTCCTTTAACCCCATTCATCTCGGGCCCAATGCCGGCGCCGACATCATTTTTCATTTGTCGCCGAATTGGGGCGTGGGAATAGGGACGGAGTATCTAGTCGCCTCCAATAAGTCGAATTTCACCTTTCAATCGGCCACCCAGACCTTGAACTGGGAATATCTGGGCAAGCCGTCCGCCCTGCCGGTCAAAGTCGGCGTTTTTTATTTTCTGCCTCTCAGCAATAAGCTCACCCTCGGCTTCCACGCCGGAGCGGGATACTACTGGGCCAACGCGCGCTTGGAGTCACGCCAGGACGTTTATCCGAGCATCAAATATATCATCGATTCCAGCGCCAAGGGCATCGGGTATCACGGCGGGATCTCCCTCGAAATGAAGCTCTGTTCCAGCGTGAGCTTTCTCATCGAAGCGGCCGGCCGGTATGCGGTGTTATCCGGGTTCACCGGCACCGTGACTATCAACAACGCCGGCGGCTGGAAGGGGACGCTTCGCTATTGGGAAGCGAAAACATCCTATCTCGACAATTACGCTTATATCGACCTGACCGAGGCCGCCCCGACCGGAACGTCCATCAAGCTCGCCCGCGACGCGAAAATCGATTTCAGCGGAGTCAGCTTGCGGGCCGGGATCGTCATCAGAATCTGATTAAATCGGGGACGGCTGAACCAACAGTCGGGAAAAATCGTATAATTAAGCACGGCCCGCCTAGTCCAGGCCGTGATTTCGATTCAGGGAGAGAGAGTACCGATGAACAAAACTCTATTTAAATCCGCTCTGACCACGTTTGCCGCGCTCCTTCTCGTTTTCGCCGCGGCCGTTCCCCTGCCGGCCGCCGCACTTCAAACGGAAGCCGCCGCGACCCTGGCCGGCCATTGGGAGGGGTCGATCGCCGTCCCCGGGCAAAAGCTGGAAATCAACCTCGATTTCTCCCTCAAAGACGGAGCCTGGACGGGCGACATCTCCATCCCCGTTCAACAAACCAGTGACGTCCCTCTGATCGAAATCACCCTTCAGGGAAACCAGGCGGCGTTTAAAATCCAGGGCATCCCCGGCGACCCGGCTTTCAAGGGCGAAATCTCCGCCGACGGGAAAAAGATGACGGGGACCTTCACCCAGGGCGGCGCCGGCTTCCCCTTCTCCCTTGATCTCGGCGGGGATCCCACGGCCAAAGTCCGGACCGCCCTGGAAGGATTCGATAAAATCGCCACGGACGCCCTCCAGGCGATCCACGTTCCAGGCGCGGCCGTGGCCATCCTCAAGAACGACAAAGTGGTTTACGCGAAGGGCTTCGGATTCAAGGACGTGGAAAACAAAGTCCCCGTCACCCCCGATACGCTTTTCGCGATCGGCTCCTCCTCGAAGGCCTTCACCGTGTTCGCCCTCGGGAAGCTCGTCGACGAAGGAAAAGTCGATTGGGACAAGCCGCTGCGGACGTACATCCCCTGGTTCCGCCTCTATGACGAGAGCGCCGGCGAGCGCCTGACCGTGCGCGACCTGGTCACTCATCGCTCCGGCCTCCCCCGTCACGATCTGCTCTGGTATAACAACAAGACCGCGTCCCGCGAAGACCTGGTCCGTGCGCTGGCCTATCTCCAGCCCTCGGCCGAGCTCCGGGAGAAATGGCAATATAACAATCTCATGTTCCTGACGGCCGGATATCTCCTCGAGACCTTGACGGGCAAATCCTGGGAAGATTCCATCCGGTCGCTCGTTTTCGATCCGCTCGGCATGAAGCGGTCGAATTTCTCCGTGCTTGATTCTCAGAAAGACAGCGATTTCGCCCTGCCTTACGAATACAAGGACAAGGCCTTCCATAAAATGCCCTTCCGCGACATTACCAACATCGGCCCGGCCGGGGCGATCAATTCCAGCGTGACCGAAATGGCCAACTGGGTCTCCGTCCACCTCGCCGACGGAAAATTCAACGGCAAAGACCTTCTCAATTCCACGACCGTGGCCGACATGCACAACCCCCACATGGTCACCGGAGAGACGGCCGAAAACGCAGACATCTCTCCGGCCGACTACGCCATGGGGTGGTTCACGGACGTTTACCGCGGCCATCGCCGGGTCAGCCACGGCGGCAACATCGACGGGTTCTCGGCTCTCGTCGGTTTTCTTCCCGACGACGGCCTGGGCTACGTCATCCTGACCAACATGAACGGGACCGGGTTTCCCGAGCTTCTCATCCGGACCGCGACCGACAGGATCCTGGGCCTCGAAGCGCACGACTGGATCGGGGAAGCGGCCAAACAGCTGGAAAAAGCCGAAAGCGAAACCAAGATAGCGGAAGAAAAGAAAATCACCCGGAAGATTCCCGGCACGAAACCGGCCCATCCCCTGGCTGACTATGCCGGCGTCTATCATCATCCCGGCTACGGCGACCTCAAAGTCGAATTCGCCGGCGACCGGCTCAACTTCACCTACAACGGCATTCAGACCAACCTCGACCACTGGCACTACGAGACGTTCAACGGAGTGAAAATCGTCGACCCGACCTTCGGGGATATGAAGCTGACGTTCCGGACGGACGTCAACGGCCGGGTGGCCGCCATCGCGGCCCCGTTCGAGCCGACGATCGATGAAATCATCTTCGCGAAAAAACCCGACGCCCGCCAGTTCGACCCGGCCTTCCTCCAGAAATACGTCGGCCGCTACGACTTGATGGGACAGACGGTGTCGGTCAGTCTCCGCGGCAACACCCTGATCGCCTCGATTCCCGGCCAACCCGCCTATGAGCTCGAGCCGGACCTGGGCGGCGAATTTTATCTCAAGGTGGTCAAAACGATCAGCGTCCTGTTCCTCAGTGACGACAAGGGCGAGGTCATGGGGGCCGAATTCGTCCAGCCCAACGGGATTTTCGAAGCCAAAAAATTAAAATGATTTTAGAAGGGACAGGACGTTAGCCCTGCCCCCTCTTATAACGCCGAAATCGGGGAATGGTAAACCTGGTACCGGTTTATAGCGTTTTATTCCGGGTCGCCTGCTTCAGCAGCCGGTCCGCCAGCGTGGTAATCTCCACACGCATGGCCAGCTTATCAAGCCAGCCCGACGGAATCCCCGACGCGCCGTAAAACGCCCCGGCGACCTGGCCGCAGACGGCCGCCGTGGTATCGGCGTCGTTCCCGAGATTGGCGGCCGTGAGAACCGCGGCCTCGAATGAATCCTTGCGTAAAAAGCACCACATCGCCGCTTCCAGGCATTCGACGACGTAGCCGGAGCCGACGATTTCCTTCTCGCCTTTCTTTCGGAATTCCCCTCGAGCGATGTCTTGAATGCCGGAGCTGCCGACAAATTTTCCGGCGTCGGCAAACAGGACGTCATCTTTCGGCAGTCCCGAGAGAGCGCGAACGATGATCCGGGCAAAGAGCCGGGAAGCGTCCAGGCATTCCGTCGCGCCGTGAGTGGTCCGGCAGCTTTCCGAGCCGAAACGTCCGGCCTTATCGATATCGGGAAAGAAAAACATGGGAACAGGAGCCAGGCGCATGATGCAGCCGTTTCCCGCCGCCAAAGGATTGTCGTTCCCGGCGAACGGTTCCCCTGTCCGTCGGTATTTCCGGAGAGCGGCCAGGACCGTTCCGCCAATATCGAAGGCTTCGCCGGTACTGCTGAAATAGCCGGTCTCGTGCCACCGGAGATATCGATCCATCTGATCGCGCGCGTCGAATCCGCCCTTCTCGACCAGGCTGGTCGCCAGACAGAGAGCCATCGACGTGTCGTCGGTCCATTGCCCGGCGTTCAGTCGAAACGTCCCCCCGCCGACCATGTCGGTCAGGAGTGGAAACGTCCCGCGATCCTCGAACTCCGCGGTCGTACCGACGGCATCCCCCGCGGCCAGCCCGAGCAGACAGCCTCGAAATCGGTCGGTTAGCTCCATTTCAGGCCTTGGTTCCCATTTTTTTCGAAAAATAAACGGCTTTTATCCAGGTCCGATTCAATATCAAATGGATGATTGTCCCTGTGACCAGGAGAATTCCGCTCCCGATATGCAGGAACTCGAATGTTCCCTCCGCGAGGTGCTCGTGAAGCAGACCCGTTACGATCTGGTTGAGCATCAAGATTCCAATGATGACATTCAAAGCTTTTAGGACATTCGCCTTTTTCATAAATTCTTCTCCCGATTATTTTAATTTTTCGTCGGTTTTAAGGCCGTTCATTTCATGGGCTGGCGAAGGATGGTTTTCCACTTGGCCGGGTCGGCGCGTCGGATGTCCGTCAGGTAAATCTCGTGATGTTTCCCGACCCGCTTCGCTCCCTCCACTTCGATGAATTCATGGAGCCGACGAATGGTCGGCCCCTCTTCCGAAAACGGGCCGACATGGAGGATCTGGGCGGCGCGGCCTTCGGCGAATTCCTCCAAGCGCATTTTTTCGATCGCGGGAAGGGCCTTCTTTTTCCGGGCTTCCTCCCGGGCGGCCTCGATGGTCTTGGCGGACACAAAATCGGGCTGCATGATCATCATCGTCCACTTCCAGAGATCTTTCGTCCCTTCCAGAAAAGACGACATGCCGTCGGCCCACCAGAGCCCTTCCAGCGGCATGACGCCATAATCGACCTGTTGAGTTCCCTTTTTGACCATGAATTTGGCCGTGTAAGATACGGAAAACAGGGCCTCGACGCCCTGTTGATATTCCGCCGATTTGTTCGGATCGCCTTTCCCATCGATCATCAAAAATCGGAATTTCGGGACCTCGACCGCGGCAACATCCTTGGCCGAAACCTGGTAGAGCTTCTTGAGATCTTTTTTCAGGTCGATTTTTTTCATGAAAGCCGAACCTCGCTTTCTGATTGAGCAGGAAGGAAGGATAATCCTGCCCCGGACGGGATGTCAACGGAAAAATCCGTAAATTAACATCACATTTTGGATATCGCATGCCGGAAAAACAGCGATATCTTGACACCGGATATCCTCCGCAATAGCATGGCGGACGAAAGGGATGCCATGGCCGATTATTACGCGGAGAAGCTTTCCGCCGACCGTCTCCGGCGATGCT
>Ga0209777_10006930_pt1 | contig 12675 bp, 18 predicted proteins | sample FrelakmetHBP12HB_FD_187147 | JGI IMG/M metagenome (GOLD analysis project Ga0209777, IMG submission 187147) | Freshwater lake sediment microbial communities from the University of Notre Dame, USA, for methane emissions studies -HBP12 HB (SPAdes)... | ecosystem: Environmental > Aquatic >...
GGAAGTGCATCTAAAAATTCATAGATAGCATACCTATCAGGATACCCGCCAGCTATTCTTTTTACTGGCGAACCATCCCATGATTTATATACCAGGTTCTTGGTGCTCTCATCGTCTTTTAATGGATCCCAAGTTTGATATATCTCTGGGTTAGCCCAATCGTAATATTTTAGTTTTGTCTTACCTGACTTATCAATGTAAGACAAAACTAATTTCTTACTATTTCTTAAATATTGTGAATCAATCAGCATATTTTCATTTTATTTTATTAAAATTATAATAGTAATTGATTAGTAAGTTTCTTATTTTTTATTTTTTGTTAATAAATAAGCTTTGAAAGCGTTTTTCCTTTTCATCAGCTATATGTTTCTCAAATTCTTCTCTCAATACTTTTTCTTCATGCTTTATTAGCAGTTCTCTAGTAGTATTACTCATTTCTTTTTCATAACCATCCCAGTTTTGAGTTGAAGTTTCTATATCATCCGCATCAATAACCAATTTTTCGGGAGTTATTACATTAATCGGAGTTTGTCTCAAGCTATCCTTAAATGCTTTCGTAACATCGTCCATATATTTTCCTTGACCATTTTCACCATTACGACCTGTTACAGAAATTGCTATACCAAGATTATTATTATTCATATGGTTAATTATGGCATCCGAAAAATAATCAGGATTATTGTAATTATAATTATAATATGGGTCGGTAATTTTTGGATCAGATTTTTTCTCATAAAATATATCATTATCATCAACAGGCATACAAGCTACCACATTATTAGGAATATTTTTAATTATATCTACAATATATGGAGAAGGAGCGCATTTTTCTAATTGAAAATACAAACCTGTTTGATAAGTATAATATTCAATATCCATATTTATTCTATTAACTAATTTATCCTTGCCCATAAATCCTTCAATATTATTCGGTCCTCTTAAAACTTTTTCTTTATAAGTTTTCAAGGCATCTAATAAAATCCTTTCATTTGATAGATTTTTAGTAGCCGATAACAATGTTTTTTCTGACCAATCACCAATATTTTCCATGGTAATAGTACAATGTTCTTTTATTTTATTGTGAGTTGGACCAGAAATTGTGATAGTTTTAGGCTTAATCTTTTCTTTCAAAGAATTTTCTACCTCTTTGAATTTCTCTTTAATCCTTAATACCTGCTCTTCATCCAATTCAGATACATTATCTATTTTATCCAAATCACTCATCAATGAAGCATAATAACTATCTGGTTTAACTGGTCTATATGACTGCCATTTTCCACGCATTAAATTACTTGGTGGTATAGTACCGTTTGCCCAATTTAAGTTTGTGTTATTTTCCATATTTTTATTTTTATTTTATATATAATAAATAATCTTTTCCCTGAATAATTATTTAATTATAATTAAATAATTATTCAGGGTTCCATATTGTTAGATATACTATTTTATTCTTACACATCAGATTACTCTTTCCTTTATTTCTATTTAATAGAGGACCCAACAGCATATCTTTCCTTCCGATTTTTTCTATAACCAAATCTTCCATTTTTAATGCATTAATATCAGTGGTTTCATTAAACTGAAACAATTTAATTACTATTGGTTCATAACCATTTAATCTTATTAATTGTATTCTTTCATATAAAAAATCTGATTTCCTTATTCTTCTTTTTCTTAAATGTTGTTTGTATCTGTCACCGGATCCTTTGCCCACATAAAATGGCTCATACTCAAACTTTAAGTCATTAAATATATAATTTCCTTTGGCAGAACTAGTATCTAGATACACATAAATGTAAAAATTATTTTCCATGTAATTATACTATTAAATAACTAAAAGTTAATTAAAATAAAAAAGGAGCGAATTTCGCTCCTTTTTTATTTTATTTTTTTATCTTTATCTTGTGTATTCTACACTTAGATGTGATATTACATCTTTTTCCGCTTGTAGCATTTCATATGCTCTTGCAAGTCTTGTCATACCAATTCCTCCACCAAAACGTGCAAAGAAATCTAGTTTAAGAAACTCTTCAAGTTCCTTTTCTACTCTTTCTTTACCAAAGAGTTCAAACAATTTACCTGCATAACCACCATCAGATATTGTGTAGAAAAGTTCTCTCATTATTTTTGGATCTGAACTTCTTTCAGCTGAACCGATTGTTTCTTGTCCGTAAAGAATAACATCTATTTTATTAAATGTTCCTTTATCATTCCTTTTCATGTTATAGAAAGGACTTGTTCTTAACGGAAATTCTTGCAAAGATACATTAGGACCTAATTCATTCCACATTCTTGATTCGTGTTCGTCCTCTAATATATCAACTCCACCGTATTCCGCACAGATTTCATCATAGATTATTTCTACTGGTTTTCCGAATCCCAAATAAACTAGAAGTTCTTCTTCTAATTTTTTAAGTTCTTCCATTCCACCCTTTGCTTCAAATTCAAACATCGGGAATATTTTTTGGTGACGACCAGGTATTGGATTTTTTTCATCTCTGTAAGATGTAGAGATACAGAATACACCATTCCATGTTGGATTCTTCAAAAGCTCAATTTCGAGCCACATCTGGCCCGTTTGGGGTAAGGGCCAAATAACACCATCAAAGGTGTATGTTGCTACTGAATGTGGATTCTCACATGCTGCTAGAATTGATAACCTTGATTGCGTGGGAACTTCAACGAACCTTTTTTGCAAAAAAAAATCTCTCATCAATTGGACGAGAGTACTGTACGATTTTGTGTTAAACATAGAAATTTTTTTTTTGAGCGTATCTTTTGGACACACACTACTTATTTTCTTTCTTTTTGTATATATAATAATTGAAAAGTTTAAAATAATATATAATTGATGAAATGGATTAAATTATTCGAAAATTTTGAAACAATTTTATTTGATCTTAATAAAATTAAAAAACCTAGCGGCAGCATAGGTAATCAAGGATGTACTTTTGAGCAATCAAGAGATATAATGAAACATTTAGGTATAAACATTGAATATAAAAATGACGAATTAAGAGAAATAATAAATCATTTAAAAAATAATCCAAAGGATTTACAAAAATTAATCGAGTTTACTAAAAAAAATCCAATAATTCTATTGGAATTGCCTGACGAAACTTATCATCTAAAAGACGGTCATCATAGAGCGACATTATTATTTTACTCTGGTGTCGAAAATGTTCCAGCTAAAATAATCAATAAAGGAGAGTATATTAAAAATTAAATTATGAAACTATTAAAAGGATATTTTAGATTTATGAGAGAAGCGAAGGAAACTCCGTTTAATCTTGAGTTATTTTACAAAAAATATAATATTCCCGAAAAAATCCAAGATATAGCTGAGAAGTTCATAACTGAATGGACAGCAGATATTAAAAAAGATAAAAAAACTGGTGGATTAAAGATGCCATTTGATGTTAATCTTGATAAACTTAAACTTTGGTATGCTAATAATCTTATTAATTATCTATTAAAAAACGAAAGAGAAAATAATGAGGCATTATTTAAAAGTGAAAAAGAAACCACTGACAGATTAGCTAAACAGGGAAAAGAAAATGGATATGATGATAAAGAATATTCTCATGAATATGGTATGGTACATGATGTTGATAGGAAAATGCTTAAACAATCACTTAATTTACTTAATTACCTAAAATGTAAACCTTATGATAAGGAATATTTTAACGAAAAGCGATTGGATAGTATGATTGGTAATTTCAAAAGGGAAACTGATAGATACATGACACATATTAAAGATTATATATTTTCTAATACAAGGAATACTGATGTATGGAATATAAATTACATGTCTAATCTAAAAGAATTATATGATATATCTGTTGATTGGCACGCAAAATTAAAAGCATCCGGTTCAATAACATCAGAAGAAGGTTTCAGATTAATAGAATATCCTGATGGATTCTATTGGATAGATTTACAAACTAATGATTGTGAAGAAGAAGCAGATGCAATGGGTCATTGTGGTAGAACTAGTGGAGATACAATATTATCATTAAGACAACTCAAAAAAGACGGAACTATTGAGCCTTATGTTACAGTGGCAATAGATTATTATGAAGATTTTGAATGGGAAGATGTAAATGAGGATTTCATACCTACATATGGCAAATTATATCAGTGCAAAGGCAAAAATAATAAAAGACCTATCGAAAAATATCATAAATATATTGTAGATTTGTATATTAAATTTAATATAGGCGAAGATAAAGGACACGAATATCAAGAAAGTAGTGATTTCAAAATATCGGATGTTAAAAACAATGATTTATTAATGAGGATATTTGATGAAAATCCTAATTTAATTAAGATAGATGATGTTATTTTTTATGAGAACGAACCAATGGCAAAACTATTAATAGATAAATTTCCAGATGTTATATTAAAAATGGGGTGTGAGACACTATCAAATAATTATTATTTATATGAAAAAGGTTTAATAACAAAAGAAGATTTGGTGAATAAATATCCAAAAACGCTAATGATTAAGGATGATATTTTGTATATGATGTTTGAAGGTGAATTAAAAGATTTAGCTTTCATGTATGAAGATAAAGGCAGAAACTCAACAAGTAGAGACATAGTAAAATCGGTTGAAGACAGGGAATGGAATAATGAAACTACTAAATTTAAGGATTTAGCATTATATTATTTAACAGATAAAGCAGAGAGAATTATTACTGATAAGATCAAAGAATTGAAAGATAAAATGGACGAAAGTGATAAAGAAGAATTCGAGGATTATACAACATGGGAAGACCAAATTAAAAACATAGATGCTTTGGATGAATTAAAAAGTGCTATTGAATCGGCATTTAATGAAGCAGAAGAAGATGCTAATGAAAATGATAAATACGAAAAAATAACCAAACCATTAGAAGATTTCTTAGGAATGGATGATTTGGCTTATTATACAGGTGGATATTTATTCAAAATAAGTAAAGATTGGCTTATAAGATATGATAAATTTGAGGGTGGTTATAGCAATCGTAACATGACAGATAATATTATAGAAGATTACTTTGAAGAAAAAGAACAGGTAGATGAAAATATAGCAGGTGCGGATTTATTAGAAATAGATTACCCATATTACGGATGGAGCGGAACAATTGACAAACTGAATCTTGAAGAAAGAATTATGGAAAGAGTAGATGGTGTAAGTTAAATAAAAAATTCCCCAATCGGGGAATTTTTTATTTAACTTCATAAGAGAAAAACAATTGATCTTTATATAACATTCTCCATACTATTTCACCATCTGGATATTCATGCTCTTTAATATAATACATGGTTATAGTATAACCACCAACTCCATTTTCACCACCGATATTCAAATATTTAGTTGATATAGGTTTAGTAATTTCTTCTAATTTAATAAAACCACCCATTTCACCTAATACTATTTCATATACTTTAGTTTTTACTTTAAATTCATTCATTTTCATATAATTTTATTATTTTTTAGAACTCAATATCGTAATATTCCAAAGTTTCATTTGTAGTTTCTGTTGTTAAAATCAAATCGTTCCTTTTCAACAAAGCAAAATCAAAGAATCTACCAATTCTAAATAGTTTTCTGATAAACGGAATATCTTCCGAATCATAATTTATTTTTTCCTCATCAACCATAAGACATAAAACTCTTTTATCATCTTCCGTATTAAACTGTGAAATACTTTCACCTTCATCATCCGCAGTACTACCTGATTTGGAATAGCAAATGAATTTAGTTGATAATGTTTCACCAGAAACGGAATATTTAATATTAATATCTTCACCTGGTTCAATATTCATTTCTTCATTTAGATAAACTCTAATCCAAAAGTATACCTTTTGTTTATCTATTTTTGTTTTTACATAATCGTAATCTTCATTGACAAAATCTAATTTATCAAGTTCCAATTCTCTTACTTGTTCACTTAGGTAATCATAATCTACTTCATTTCTGAAGGAATTTGCCTTTGTAGTTGGTACTACTGTTAATTTATTCCTTGGTGGGAAATCTTCATTTGAGGGCATCGCATCGCCTCTTACTAGTATTTCCGCAAGTTTATTCCTTTGAGAAGGTGTTAAATTATTAAAATGTTCCATATCCATATTATATTATTATTTTTATTTATAAGTATATATTAGGGAAAGTTTAATATATACCATATGTTAATATCAGAAATCGAAAATATAATAAAGGAAGTCTTTAAGGAAGAAGAAGGAGTAATTAAATCCGTTGATACTGTTTATGAAAAAACAGAGGATGGTAAATTCCTTAACTTGGTTATATCTATTCATAAATTATCTGTTGAGGACACATTAATAATTCACACTAAATTTATTTTCAAAACGGATATAGTTAAGGTTAATATAATGGAAAATTCTTTTAATTATTTATATGATATTAATTGTATTTATAGAAAGGTTAATTTTTCTGATATAAATGATCTAAAAACCAAATTACAAAAAATAATAGAATCTAATAATTTCGGTAAAGATATACAAACATTATCCGAATTTGAGGATGCACCTGCTGCTTTATTAGCTGGATATTTCAGCAGAAATAATATAACTAAATATAATGTAGGTAATGTTGAGTACAAACCTAAAGACACAATGACTCCATGTAAAGATACCACATTTGATTTCGAAATTAACGTAAATGATATTTATGATATATCTTTAAGTATATCTAAGGACAATGAACGTGGTAAAAATATCTATAAATTCAAATTTACGTTGTTAGATAATATGGAAATTGTTGAAGTAGATTCTTTAACAAAAATGGAATATTTAATTGGCGGAAAATTAGTAGAAATGCTGGATAAAATTTCAAAATAAATTTTAATATATAATTAAATCAAATAATAGGATGCACAAAGATAATAACCCGAACTTTAATACACCACAATCAGTTGTAACAAATTTCAAAAATTTTGTACCAGATACAGAAAAGAAGGAATTAACTAAATTAAAGGATAGTTCATTGAAAAATCCTGATGAAATAGGCAAATTAAATGTTAATGGTCGTTTAAGATTCAATAAACTTACTAAATCTTGGCAAAAATTATCTAAACCAGAAATTAATGATAAAATTAAAGCTATCGAAGATATAAAAGAAAGATTCGTTCAAACATTTGAAGGATATTTTTATCATAGCGGCGTTCATTTCGGAGAATTCACAGAAGAAGAACTTAAAGAAATTGAGGAAAGAGAAGAAAAAGAGATTAGCGAAAAGGCTACTACTGATTTTGAAGTATATCATAGATCATACACAGATGCAGTTAATGAGGCATTAGCCTATTTGGAAAAAAGAGGTTATACATATAGCGAAGATGAAACAGCAACCTCAATAGGAATGGGTCCTAAAAAGCCAGACGAGGGCGTAACAAATAAATTCTCAATATCTATATTTAAAGAAGGAAAAGAACAAAAACAAAAATTTCATATTCAAATCTACGGAATGAGAGATAAATACGAATTAAATTGCTATATTAGTTAAAAAAAGCCGCTCGAAGCGGCTTTTTTTAATTAAAGAATATTCTTGCACTTATTATGTCACAACAATGACAGAAGGCACATAACGGAGACATTATTCTCATATCTTTTCTATAATCTTCACCCTCACCATGAATATATTTCATCGCCATAATATGTTCTTCGTTAAGAATAATACCAAATTGAGCAATTAATCTATTACGAATTTCATTATCATTTTCTAATGTCTTACCACCATATTTAACAGGCTTTTCAATATCATGCAAGAATAATACCAACAGCGCATCTGATAACTTAAATGTTAATTTATTTAATAATCCTAATTGATTATATAATACAATAGCATAATTCAATATATCATTAACATGTTTATAATATCCACCATTAAATGCCTGGTGATTACTGCTGCTACCTGGAGCATCAGGATATTTATCTATAAAATAGTGTAATAATTCTATACACTTAAATAAATTGGCATCTTCTATTTTAAGAAGATGTGAAATAATACTATGAGTTTCCTCTTTCATTTGATTTGGTTTCGGCTTTGATGTTATATAATCATCAATGTGTTCCTCTGTACCATAATCGGAAACAAAAGAAGTATCCAAATAACCATCATGTAACATAGCCTCTGTTATTTGAACCGCCTCAAAAGTAATTCTTTTAATAATATTTCCTACTCTACCATGTTGACTAATAATAACTTTACCTATTATATCAGCTTTGTGTGTCATTAAGCCACTCTTCGCATCCCAGATACTTCTATGCCATTTAAGCAAAGTATTAATATTATTTGGATCTTTTATTTTTAATGAGAAAGTAAAACTGGTATGCCTTCCTTCCATTTTGAAATCTTTATCGCTAATACCCTCTTCTAATATAAGTTCAGAAGAAAGAACTTTAGGTAGTACAAAAGCCACCTCATACAAATCTTTATACATATTTTAATTTAATTTTAATACTTTACTTAATCTAGGCTCGGCAACTCCCGTCCCGAATACCCATTTTACATCACCATATTGTCTTAACCCATATGATCCTAATTCTATCTTATGTTTACAATCAATTATGTCATATATATCATCATATTCTAAAACCTCAACTCCTAAATATTGTGAATAATACTCTTTTGCTATAAATATCATATCTCCAAGTGATGTGCGATTTACAATTTCAGTATCAATCAATTCAACTTTCATGAAATATTGTTGGTGAAGATAATCTAATTCATACTCATCTCTGAAACACGGTGTTATACCACAATACTTACCTGGTTCTAATTTGCCATCTTTTATTAGTTGCAAAAAAGATTGTTCAGCCGAAGCCACTAAAACTTTGTCTTTAACAAAGAAATCTTTTTTACCTAATGGTCTTGTTCTTCCAGAAATTTCTTCATCAACCGTCCAATCTAAATCAATATACTTATATCCTTTTGATATGTAGAATGACATAGCTGACGACAAATATTGCCAGTTTATGTTATTTTCTACGCCCATTTTTGAATGCTCTTTTTGTTATATCTGAAAATATTTTCAGATCTTCCATAGTTAAACTATGATTGAAACAATATTCTTCAATTGCTCCATATAAATCAGATAGTTCAACCATCATCATTACTTTAGATTGCTGTAATTCCGCATCTTTTAATTCGTTTAATTCTTCTTCTATTTTAGAAAGTGACCCTAATATACCTTTAGGGATTTTAGTCAAATGATACCCGTTTTCCATATTTGCTTCTTATAAAGATACTGAAAAAAATTGATTTTTCAAAATCTTATTTAAGATTATATGAACGAAAAATTAAAAGTTAGGGTTTATTTTATTAATTCTTGTTTTGTGTCTACCACCTTCAAATTCAGTCTCTATAAATATTTTTACTATTTCTATTGCATCATGTTCCGTTATAAACCTAGCAGGTAAACATAATACATTCGCATTATTATGCAACCTTGCTAATTTCGCAATCTCCGGAAGCCAACAAAGCGCCGCACGAGTGTCACGCCATTTATTAGCCGTCATACACATACCATTTGCACTTCCGCAAATTAAAATAGACAAATCTGTATCACCATCAAGTAAACAATTTACTACTGCATGTGCTATATCCGGATAATCCACAGGTTCGTTAGAACCTGTCCCATAATCTATAACCAAATCTACTCCATTTTCGGATAACCATGTTATAATGGTTGATTTTAATTCAAACCCTGCGTGGTCGCTTCCGACTGAAATTTTTAAACTCATATCAAAATTCTTTTTTTATTTTTATTTCCCTCTTTTTTAAATCTTCTGTAAGATGTTTAGTTCATTCAATAATTTATCAAAATCATATCTAAACATAAATTTTCCGATAATTTCGTTATCATCATAAATTTTTATGAATTCTTTTATAGTCATATTATTAATTTAATTTTTTACCTGTTTTTGGATCATAATTCAAAATTAACATCTCTACTCCTTTTGCTTGGATTCCTTTGTTATCTGAATTGTTTCCACCATGCGCAGATGATCTAAATACTTCCTTTTCTAACCAAATATATTTATCTTTAGGAAGTAATTCTTCCAATAACGGGAAATAATAATAAGATAATGACCATTTTGCATCAATATTTTTTATTAAGTTTAATAACCTTCTATGCGATTGTGGCCCAAACATTCCTTCTTTATCAGAACCATACCAAAATAATCTTTTAGCGTCATCTTCTCCAGTTGAAGCATCATATCTGTAATATGGCGGATCTAGATATAAATAAGTTTCAGGTGAATCATATTTCAAAATCAACTCCTCAAAATCGATATTATTGAATTCTGTAATGGATTGTAATTTTTCAGTATAGGTATTATTTTTAAGTTTTTTAATAAGAACTTCTAATTTTAGCCTATCATTTTTCTTTTTATAACCATTGAAACCTGCTCCACGAGGATACACTGAATTATGCGCCGATGTTATTAAAAACGCATACATACACGCCTTCTTAAAATCTCCAATTTCGAAATTCATATCATCCAGAAAATCATTCTTAACATATTTTCTATAAATTTCCTTATAAAAGTCCCATTTAACAACAGGATCTGTTTCGGACGTAGACAATACAGAGTTTTTGAATTTATCCAAATATTCTAAGAATTTCTCCGGCTGTGCGCAACACTTATACAAGTTCACTTGATGCCTGTTTTTATCGTTGTATATAACAGTATCAAATACAAGACTATCATCGTCCATATATGTCGCAAAACTTCCGGAAAAAGGTTCTAAATATGTTTTAATTCCTGTTTTAGGAATTCTGGAATTTATTAATTCCATAAAAGTGCTTGAGGATTTACCCCCGAAGTAGGATATCATTGACATTAAATTAATTTATTTTTATTAACTTCATAAGTTATTCTTTTACATTTAAAAATATTAAATGTTTAGAAATTTTTCTTTTTTCCTTTCCAGAAATCTATGACTATCTTTATAAAAATAATTATAAATTCCTATTACATCTTTTGTATTATACTGTATCCTAAATATCTTATCTGTTTGTTTATCCACTTTTCTAAAAGAAATATTATTTTCAAATAATGATATATTAATCCAATTTAAAAAATTTAAGGTTCCAAGTATCTTTATTTTTGTATTTATTTTATTACGCTGTAAATAATTAGTTATACATCCATCACCATCGAAATACCCTCGTATAAAATGTGGAATAAATTCTTTATTAATATTTTTTGGTGGCTCTAATATTAGAGATTTACAATTGAAACATCCTTTGTTAACTAAATCTTCATAAATTTTTTCCGAATAAATATATACTCCACTTGATTTGTATAATTTTTCTTCTCCTTTATAGATTTTTATAGATTCCTTATCTTTTATATTATAATTTGAACTTATATCAGATAAAAAATTAACCAAATGAATTCTATCTTTGGAAGATAGTTTAATCTCCAAAGAACAAGAATTTCTTCTACGAACATATCCATCTGCGAATATAAATCCTAACCAATATGCTTTTTCTTCAGTATTTATTGTTTCAAAAAAATCCTCATTAACACTATATTTTTTATTAGGCTTGATTTTTTCTCTACCATTTCTTTTTAATAAATTATAAAATGCTTTTTTTGATTTTATACCATATTCTATCATTATATCTTTTATATAAATACCTTTTTTTCTTTTTTCAATAACTTCTAATTCCTGCTGAATAGATAATTTATTCATCTTTTAATTTATTTTTTATATAAGTATATATAAAAATATGACTTCCTTATGGAAAGAAATTACAAAGAAATTAAAAAGAATTATAATTCTGATAAAACATTTATACAGATATCCAAAGAATTGCATTTTAAAGTGAAACAATATTGTAAGTCCAATAATATCAAAGTGAAAGATTTTTTAGAAAAACTTATAAAAAATAACCTATAAATTCTTTTAAATATATAGGATATGTTATATCTAAAAACATATGAATCTTTTAAGGTAGAGTTACCAATAATGTATCACGGAACAAATTACGACTTTAATAAATTCGATTTAAATTTTTTTAATTTTGGATCTGCTGATGGTGGATGGTTAGGCAAAGGTATATATTTCACAAATGATTACAATTATGCGAAATCTTATGCTAATGAAGAATCTGGCAGAGTTATAAAAGCTAAATTATCTCCAAAAAATCCGTATTTAATTAATAATTATCAATACTCTATAAGGGCGAAAAAATTAATGAATGATCTTGGTGTTTCGAATTCAAGAGATATTACTAATAAATTAACTAAAAGTGGTTATGATTCAGTTTTATTATCTTATAAAGATGATTTTGATGAGGATTTTTACGAAATCTGTGTTTTTAATTTAGATATTATTGAAATTGTTTCTTAACTATCATTCGTAAAATCGATTTTAAGGGCATTTTAAGACTGAAATTTCAGTCTTAAATCATTTCTGAAATACTCACACACAAATTTTGAAATGTCGCTATTTTGTCGTAAATTTGTGTTATGAGAATAGTATTAACAGGCGGACCTGGCGCAGGCAAAACTTCCGTAATAGAGGAACTAGAACGAATAGGACATAAAATCGTGGCGGAACCCGCTAGAACATTAATCGAGCATTATAAAATACACTCGCCAGAGTTATTACCCGCTCTTTCTCGTGAAAATAGGAAGCTATTCCAGATAGCT
>Ga0209777_10006931_pt1 | contig 12673 bp, 9 predicted proteins | sample FrelakmetHBP12HB_FD_187147 | JGI IMG/M metagenome (GOLD analysis project Ga0209777, IMG submission 187147) | Freshwater lake sediment microbial communities from the University of Notre Dame, USA, for methane emissions studies -HBP12 HB (SPAdes)... | ecosystem: Environmental > Aquatic >...
TTTTAAAGGAACCTACGGTTCCTTTATTTATACGAACCCCATCTGAGGATAAATAACACGTTGTACTTGACTGTTGGCAAATTCCCCCCGTTGAATTTGTTCCTGTGTATAAGTAACACCACCCCAGTTGGGGTCAGCGGCATTTGCGGACAAACCATTACCCGTATCTGCCGTTTTTTTTTGTAAAACGTCTACATCCGTAAATCGTCCCACGTACAGTCCATACGGATCAAAACTATTCAATCCAGTTTGATTGAATTTAGGGTCTGTATCTTTCGTAGCATCCATCGCATGCACAACTTCATTAGAACGTGTTTCCATAGGCAAGGCGGGCATACCACCTTCAATATAAAGTGGTGGTTGATGATGTAAATCCCAAATAGGTACCGATTCTAGAAAGGGGGGAGGCATAGGTGGACGACCTTGTTGTCCGAATTCTTGGGAACCGGGTGATGGACGCATATAGGGTTCGGACAAGGTAGGTACAGGTTCAGGACTAGGAATCATATGACTAGGGATCAACCCAGCAGTTGAAGGTGTGAACGGTACGGAAGCCCCCATACCACCTGGACCCATGGTTACCTCAGTATACATCCGGTATACGTCCTGTCCTTGTGTATTTACTTCTTGACGCAAATACAACAAGGGACAGTTTTTACCTTCACTTTGTTGTTGTGAAACATATGTCTGGTATTCGTCCATAGATTTAAATGTTTGAATTAATTGATTTTCTGGACCAATGGCCAAAGTGTTGTATAGGAGCAATATATCTCCTTTGTTAATTAATAAATTGGGACATGTGGGAGGTAATTCATTACCATTATGTAAATTAAACACATCGGTATTGAATGAATTGAATCCTTCTTTTTCTTCCTTTTCATGTTTTTTTGTCATAGTATTGAGTGAATGTAAAAATATTCCTAAAAGTACCAAGAGAATAAACAACATAAGAATATATTTTGTACTAAATTTCATATTATTATATTATCAGTATATTTTACCTGATGCAACAAAATGATACCGTTACCAAGATACATGGACAAGGTTGTTTTGAGATTATTGACCGTTGGTTGTACGACGTATCTCTGGAATCATACAAGATGGAATCCTTGTCGGGTGAAACCGACAGTATACACGAAATGTACAAATTAATGTCTTTTTCCCATGAAATTCATCATGAACCGGAATTACCCGATACCCGGGTAATTATGGAGTTTTTTATCAATGATAAACCGGTACATATGATCAATATTCTTCCATTTTTTGCACCTATACATCCTCTTGAAATAAAAAAAGATGAAATGTATACCCATGAACGAATGTATACCCTTCAATACAGAAACCAAACCGACAGTGACTTATTTATGTTATTGTGTCAATTGAGTGTCAATAATTTGGGATTTCATTATGGAAATTCTATAAACAAAACTGCAATTAAAATGAATTGGAAAATTACGGGAATTGTGGGAATAGGTCACCGGAAATGTCTGGTCAGGGGGCAGCATTAAATATATATTTACACCCTTGAATATTTAAAATGGGACAAAAATAATATAAATTTTGTAGCAGATACACTATTAGTAATGTTATTTTTGTCTTTACCTACAGATATTATTCATCATATTTTGTCTTATATTGGGACACTAAAACACAGAAACGGAAAATATATGGGTCAAATTTCCAAATCGGACAAACGATATGAATTATTACTCAAAATACCGCGTAAAATTTGCTACATGCCATCTATATCAACTATAACAGCCAATTATTATTATTTATATGTCAACAATTTTCTCACAATTTATGAGATTCAATATTCTAATAAACATTATAAACAACCAATGTATAATTATGTTTTTGTGAACCAAAATATTATTTATGAACCAAAATAGTCCCATTTTTAAATGTTCAAGGGTGTAAAATTACGTATAATGAAAAAACAATCTTACGACTTGATATTACAACATATCTAACTATTCCACCCATCATAAAAAATCAAATCACAGTTGTTATGAATAACGATGAGTGTAATGATTATTGATTCTAAGTGGTTGTATAGGGATACCTATACAACCAATATACCAAGAATATTCCAAAGAAACCTTCTACGAAAGGGAGGTTTTAAAGGAACCGTAGGTTCCTTTAGTTAGTGATTCCCTTCCAGTAAAAGCAAACGATGCCCATCCCGTTTGCATTTGATTCGTCCTTCTATGTCACCAATAAACCGCATTTTTACTACATCGGTTTGATATTTTTTTTCATACTGTGAATAATTTTCAGACATTAATTCTATGGGACACACATTTTTCCATTGACAATAACTTTTAATAATGAAATTTAAAAAAAAATCACTAGACCCATTCAATAATCCCCAATCATACACATCATTTTCGTGATGTTTGATATGTTTTTCCTCAGTAATAAAACCACCCATGTAATATATACAGTCAACCCATATAGGAACTGGACGTTTATGATGTCGTTCGTGCATATATTTATGTGAAATGGTAATTACTGGAATGATAAAATAGGTAAGTAAAATCAAAAGTCTTAATTCCAAATTGTCAATGACCATTATCACAAAATACACAAAAAACAACACAAAAAAAGACATGGTTAGCCAAGACGTTGTATCGTCAACATTCTTCCAATTGGAAGGAAAATAATGATGACAGGAAGAATATCCGTACAAAACGGGTACAATCATATAGTCATTCTCATCGGTACGAAATATATCACTGGAATAAGCATTATCCACAAAAGTTACATGTGCGATTGCACTGGTTAAATCTGCAAAAAATATGGCTAAAATGAAAATACCTATTATTTTCGGCAAAAAATAGGCACGTTTCATCCGCGATATTGTCAGAATAATGGGAACAATTAGTGCAATGAATATTAATGGTGATAGCCATTTCAAAATACGAACAAACCAATCAGGTAAAATCCACTGTTTTTTTGCAAAAAGTCCGGCTTCTTTGTAGGTGGAAAGATATTGTACTTTTTTTTCTGGTGTAGAAGTATTTGATGTAAACAAAATAGATGCATCGGAGTTGTATTCCATCAATTCAACACGTTTGAATGTTGTATTAAGAGATTATTTATCATATATTGATATTTTGTTCCGAAGCTACCGTCAGAAGAGACCGAAAAAGTGAAAAAAATTGAAAAAAAATATCTACAATAGTCAGGTAAATCACAATCCAATTAGATACAACGTATGATATTATGACAAATCACAGTATGATGAAAAAAACTATACATAGAACCATCAAAGGAAAATCCGTAAGATTGTTGGATTTTCATGTTTATGACGAAACCTTGGCAACAGATTCCTCCTCCTCTGAGGATGATTTACAATCCATTGATCAAAAACGTACCAACCCTGTCACAAAATTCGTCATACAGATGTATGGGATTAACGAACAGGGAGAAACATTTTCCATTTTAGTTCAAGATTTTCACCCATTCTTCTTTGTGTTGGTAGATGACCACTGGACACAACGTCACTGTGATATATTTCGCGACGAATTATTGTCTAAATTAGGAGGAGGTAAGCGTGCAAAATCTTCTCTACTTAATGTTGAATTGGTTGAATACAATAAATTGTATGGGTTTACTGCCGGAAAAAAATCTAAATTTGTACAATTAACATTTCAAAATTCAGCATCCATGATGCGTGTTCGTAATTTTTGGTATAAGACAATATACTCTGCCAATGAAAACGAAAAACCCATACGTAAATTGTGTCCTCTTTACTCTCAAAAATGCAAATTAGAATTGTATGAGAGCAAATTACCACCTTTGTTACGTTATTTTCACATCTACAATGTATCGCCTTCAGGTTGGGTATTTGTTCCTCAATCTACCATGATAAGTGATCATTTGACAAAGGGTCATTATGAATTTCGCTGTAGCGTACGTGATCTCCGACCTCAACCACAAAAGGAAACACGAGTTCCTTACAAAATATGTAGTTTTGATATTGAAGCATCCAGTAGTCATGGGGATTTTCCTCTTCCTAAAAAAACATACAAACGATTGTCTACCCAATTGGTGGATGTAGTTCATAAACAATTAGGTCAGATGGCGTTTACTCCTTCCGGTCAAGGTATTGTGGATAAATCCCGACAAAAACAACTCATTCATCGTATTATTCTGGCCGCCTTTGGCTACGGTAAATTTTCGGACATTGATTTGGTGTATCCGAAAGGAATACCACCTACCCGACAAAAAATAGAAGAAGAATTGATTCCACGATGGTTGGCACATATTTGTATGGATTCTGAAGGAAATCGTATTATGAATTCGGCAGAAATGTCCGCACAGTCCATAGAAAATATCTTTGAAAAAATAGGAAATGGTATTTCTGAAGAGGCCGCAGATGTTGAGGAAGAAGAAGGAGAAGAACCGACAGATATGATGGAAGAAGAAGACGACGGTGAAGATTCAGAAGACCCTAATGTGGACGTTCGTAGAACGGTAGCATTAGGGGATGATGCCGTGAACGTAGTGGAGGCATCTGATGCTGTTACAAAAAAAAAAACAAATCAGAATACGAAAACACGCACGATAACTGGTATCACTTTAATGGAAATGTTGGAACAGGACAAATATTCTCGTGAAGACAAAATAAACATGATCAATGATGCCTTTGGATTTTATGAACACGGATTTCCTGAATTGGAAGGTGACAAGGTCACTTTTATTGGTTCCACCTTTATGAAATATGGAGATTCAGAACCCTATTTAAATCACTGTTTGGTATTAAATACTTGTGACCCTGTACCAGGTACCGTGATTGAAACCGTGACCGAAGAAGAAGACTTGTTGAAACAATGGACGGAACTCATCCAAACGGAAAATCCTGATATTATTATTGGATACAATATATTTGGTTTTGATTATCAATTCATGTTTGTTCGTGCACAAGAAACCGGATGTATTGAAGAATTTCTTCAATTGTCACGAAAACGAGAGACTGTTCAAAAAATGGTAGGAACAGATGAATATAAATTGGAAAATACCAAAATTATTCTGGCAACGGGTGAATATGATTTACGGTATCCAACTATGTCCGGAAGATTACAAATAGATTTGTATACGTATTTTCGTCGCGATTTCAATTTGTCTTCGTATAAATTGGATGATGTGGCCGGTCAATTTATTCGCGATGATATTGTATGGGTTCAATGCACAGAAACACATACAGAATTATATACCAACAATGTTACCGGATTACATGTGGGTGATTATGTACACTTAGAAACAACTAGTTTTACGAGCGATTATTTCCGTGACGGATATAAATTTCAAGTAACCGACTTGTATCGTACGGACGAACATAATGCAAAAAATGTGATATGTATCAAAGAAGATGTAACGATTCTGCAGGGACAAAATAAGAATTTAACGTGGTGTATGACCAAAGATGATGTATCGCCACAGGATATTTTCCGTTTAACGAATGGTAGTGCAAGTGACCGTGCCAAAGTGGCCAAATACTGTATTCAGGATTGCAATTTAGTTCATCATCTTTTGAATAAGATTGATGTAATTACGGGTTACGTAGAAATGTCTCGTATTTGTAGTGTGCCGATTTCGTTTCTAGTATTTCGTGGACAAGGAATCAAATTAACCAGTTATGTATCCAAAAAATGCCGTGAAAAAAAAACATTGATGCCGGATTTGGAAAAAACGGAATTTGCCGACGGATACGAAGGAGCCATTGTATTACCACCCAAATGTTCCATGTATATGGACAATCCTGTTGCCTGTTTGGATTATGCTTCCCTATATCCATCTTCCATGATTAGTAACAATCTTTCACCAGACAGCAAAGTATGGACAAAAGAATACGACCTGAAAGGGAACCTGATTCGTGAAACGGGAGATTCTCGGTATGATAATCTGGAACATTTGGACTACAAATACATTGATGTGGAATTTGATACCTTTCAGTGGCGTCGTAATCCAGAAAAACCATCCGCACAAGCCGTAAAACAAAAAGTAGGTAAAAAAATATGTAGATGGGTACAATTACCTGACCATCAAAAATCCATCATGCCGGCCATTTTGGAAGAATTGTTGCAAGCTCGTTCCAATACACGCAAAATGATCAAAACTGAAAAAGACCCCTTTATGCAAAACATTTTGGACAAACGTCAACTCGGTTACAAGGTAACCGCCAATTCCTTGTACGGTCAATGTGGTGCAAAAACATCTACTTTCTACGAAAAAGATGTGGCCGCATCCACTACCGCAACCGGACGTCAGATGATTATCTATGCCAAACGAATTATTGAAGAAGTATACGGAGATTTGGAATTTACCACAGAAACCCAAGGTACGGTGAAATGTTGTGCAGAATATGTTTATGGAGATTCAGTCGCCTACTATACACCCATTACCATTCGGGTAGGACAATACATTATGATTTATACAATTGAAGAAATCGCCCGAATCTACGGATTAAATCGTTGGAAAAGGGATTCGGACCCATCGTCTACCAAGGAATATTGTGAACTCAATCTGATACCGGTAGATAGTTGGACAGAACACGGTTGGACACCTATACAACGCGTCATTCGTCATCATTTGGCACCTCATAAAAGAATGATACGTATTACTACCAATACGGCCATGGTAGATGTAACAGATGACCATTCGCTGTTAACAAATATGGGTGTACCGATTTCACCCAAAGACATCAAACTTACTACGAAATTGTTACATCACAACATTGTGATTCAAGACGGTGAATCTGTATCGGAGAACATTATGCGACTAAGTAATCGGGAATTTCTCAAAGCTGGATCCTATACCTTTAACAACCAAAGAGATACGATGGTAGAAATTTCAGAATATTATTTTGCTATGCATGAATTGGGTTATATTGTAGAAATAGAATCTGATACCATTACCAATAGTATCACTTTGCACGCCTACGAAAATTTATACGAAGACTATATTGATTCCACGATACAAAAAATAGAAATATTGCCATACTATGGTAATCATTATGTATATGATTTAACTACCGTCAATCATCATTTTGCGGCAGGAATTGGGAACATGATTGTACACAATACAGATTCCGTATTCTTCACCTTTAATTTGAAAGACCCGACAAAAAATTTGGAAGACATTCGTGGTAAACGTGCTTTGGAAATTACGATAGAAATTGCACAAGACGCTGCCAAATTATGTACTCAATTCTTGAAATCTCCGATGGAATTGTCGTACGAAAAAACAATGATGCCGTTTATCTTGTTATCTAAAAAACGTTATGTGGGAATGTTGTATGAAACCAATCCGAACAAGGGTAAAATGAAATATATGGGATTGTCTTTGAAACGACGTGATTCGTGCGATTATTTGAAAGATACCTACGGTGGAATCTTGAACATATTAATGCAAAAGGAACCTACGGTTCCTTTTAAACCTCCCTTAATTGACCAAAATTCTCAGGCGTCTTCGTCACCTTTGAATTTAGTTGTTGAAGGCAATATGCCCTCTGAACGTACGAATATACAACAAGCAGTAGAATTTTTAGACAAATCCTTGCAAGATTTAATTCATGGAAAAGTACCAATGGAAAAATTAATGATTACCAAAGCGTTGCGAGGACATTATAAAAACCCACAGCAAATTGCACACGCAGTATTGGCTGAACGTATCAATCAACGTGACCCTGGTAACAAACCCAAACCAGGAGACCGCATGAAATTTGTTCACGTGGTACATAAAGACAGTAAAGCATTGCAGGGAGAAAAAATAGAGACCCCCGAATTCATTCTCCAAAATCAAATTCCTATAGATTATAGTTTCTATATTACCAATCAATTGATGAAACCATTGCAACAGTTGTTCGGACTGGCTTTAGAACCGATTTGTACCTTTAAAAAACTGTTACCCACGATTCGTGTCATCAAACGTGAAATTGCTACCATAGAAAAAGAATACGGAGATTCCATAGAAATATATATGAAAAAACGTGAAAAATATTGTTCTACGAAAGTAAAAACCTTGTTGTTCCAGCCATATTTGACCGAAATACAGAACAACAAAATGGGAATGAAATCCATTTTGAATTATTTCTCATAGAAGTTGTATAGGATCATGAATTGGCAACCTAATTTTTTTTTTAATAACGGGTCACCAAGTACTACCATGGGTCTTGGTACAACACAATCTATGAACAAATCCACTTTATTTGGTGACCAATCCTCTTCTTCACGCGTAGAACGACTAAAAAATAATGCACTACGAGAATACAAATTGTCGCAACCCAAAAGTGGACCCGTCAAAAATGAAACTGAAAAGAACAGTCGTAATGATGCATTGACTCGTGTACGAGCGGGTGGTTATATGCCTCCAAAACTCCATAGATGACCGTAGGTAATCTATGGAGTTAGTTGTTGAGGGCTGAAAGCCCTCTGACTAAAGGAACCTACGGTTCCTTTAAAACCTCCCTTACATAAAGTGCCGGAATATTCGGGTCGGTACTAAAGTAGTGGAGATTTTTTGGTGATAATGTCGTAAATAAAATTCTCCGGTGACTTTGTCACCTTTGAATTTAGTTGTATTAGGGTCAGCGAGCTCCGCTCGCAACCTTGAACCACCTTCGGTGGTTCTGAGGAACCGAAGGTTCCTGTGCGAAGGCTACTCGGAACGGAAGCCCTCTTACAAAATTGAATTTTGTCATTGTAATATTTTGTATTTTATATTACAATGAAAGCCAAGTGTGGATGTGGTATCCGTAACAGAGTGGAGGATAACCACGCATATTCAGAAGGACGACTCTGCGAAGCGTGGAGTCCAGAGGAATATGAAGAAAAATCATTAGAAGAATTATTTCAAATGTTACCACAAGATGTAATTATAAATCATATTGCCCCCTATATTTATCTAACAAAACCAGAAAATCTTCTCTTGGATATACGCACAATCACGAGTGACCAACAAATCATTGAAGAATATTATTTTACGATGTTGAATCAACATATTTTGATGAGTGATTTAATCAAATATTACAGAGAAACATATGGTTTTACAAAAATATGGAATATTTCTAAACTATTATTTCGTTTATGTGGTGATAATATAGATACAAAACAACGAGTTTTATTGGCAAAAATGACTCCCAACGACCGTGTTTTATTTATTAACGACTATATTATCATGGATGACGAATAAAAATGGTCAAAATTCTCCGGTGACTTTGTCACCTTTGAATTTAGTTGTTGAAGGACTTCGTCCCTCTGCTCTAAAATGTCAAGAATGTATATAAATTCTATTGTAAATTTCTTGGTACATGTCCATACAAACCGAAATTATTCCTAGCGGGACTACTTTGTACAAAGGTGAAAAAATAGGAAAAAATATTACACAATATAGACACGACATAAATCAACCTACATTTTTTGCGTTAACCAAAGAAGAGGCTGAACTGTATGGACAAGTATCAAAATTTATTACTGAACAAAATTTTAAACTGGTTTTATTGAACTACGAAACTATGAATGCTTTGTACAATGATGCACCTGAAAATATTAAAAATATATTGACTAATAACTATGGATATCATCCAGACAAGCCTGAAATTGGAATACGTAATTCTGACGGAACTGCCGACAGAACTTTAGCTTCCTATTTATGTAATAGTGATTATGACGGTTATATATTGAGAGAGGCAAACACTGATATGGGAGGTAAATTTCATACAGAATATGTTATATGTAAAAATCAAGACAAGATACGTCATGAAGAATTATTCACTACTAGAAAAACCAAATCTCCTCCAAAGTTAGAACGTGGTCGTAAAAAAAGAAATACGTCATATGCATCCACTCCATCTCCACCAAACCAACAATTTATGTCCCTTTCTACAGATAAGTCATATAGCCCTATAAACATGAATACATATTCTAGTCCTAATAAACAAAAATGGTCAGGAGGAAAGTCAAGAAAAACGTCAAGAAAAACGTCAAGAAAAACGTCAAGAAAAACATATAACTTGATGATGAGACGAAAACTCGTACGTCCTTCGTTCCGAATGGACGGAAGAGTTTCGTAGGGATGTCGGTAACGTAGTGGAGACATCCACGCATATTCTGAAGGACGACTCTGCTGCTTCGCAATAGCGTGGAGTCCAGAGGAATATGTAAACTTCGTAGTTAGTGGTCAGCATAATCATTATTTTCCATACCGTCATCTTCGTTCATATCTTCTTCCATATGAGGTAAAGATGCTGCTGTTAGTTTTTTACCACCAATCAAATCAAATGTATCACTATTTTTGTCTAAAAACCGATACATTCGTTTGATATCCAATCGTGTAACATCGGTAGATTGAAACAAATCGTCCAAATAATCATATACAACATTGGAAGTTAAACCTCCGAGTAAAATACGTAATTCTTGAAAAAAGGCTACCACATCTTTTTTATCCATATCCAATTCTTGACACATGTTGTATAAAAACAATTGATTGTTGTATTCTGTGGAATATTTTGTTAATACTTTGGTAAAACGAACCTCTGATGGTTGAAAAAAACCGGTTTTATGTGGAAAATGATGATGATATAACCAATTGTTATAAAATGTTTTGATCATAGAACTCATTTCATTAAAAATCCAAATTTGATTTTGGAAAGTAACACGATCAATATAATCCGCAAAACAAAGATTATCCAAGAATTGATTATAAAACACAATTTTTTCACTGGGAGTAACTTCTCCGGTGGCTTTGCCACCTATGAGGTTAGTTGTATTAGGTGACCGAAGGTCACTGTGCGGAGGACGTTGTCCTTCTGACCATAGGGGGTCTATAATATTTTCATGATAAAGAAGAGAAATGATGGTACGGTCTGTTTCATTTAATATTTGATTATGTTGTTCTAATGGAACGTATTCATTCAAAAGACGATGTGTTATTTTTTTGGCATCATCGTTGTACGTTTTGATCTGAAAAATATTTTCCAAAATAGAACGGTCTTCCAAAAATTGTGGACGAGTACGTAGTATGTTTTGTATAAATACCAATTTACGCATGTCACCCTGAACAAAATTCAGAATGGTTTCTTTGATTTCTGTAGACATGGATGGCGCTGGCAATGAGATTGATGCATTTGTAATAATAATATCCAAAATAGAAGACATTTGTGGACGAGTTGGAGTTTTGAGTTCAAATACATTGCATACTTTTTTCAATTCCTTCATTTTTTTATCTACATAGTAGTTTCCAATACAAATGATGGGATTTAGAGTCACTTGTTCCATTTTTTGTTTTTTCGTTTTCTTTTGACGAATAAGTTTGATAAGAGAAGTGATACCACGTTTATCACCATTGTTCATTTCATCAATTTCGTCCATAACAATCGCTATGGGTTTTTGTTTACGATTCATCATAGAAAGAACATTGCGATTAGACACATTGTTACATGTAATTGTATCTATCAGAGCCTTGTTACGTACATCACCCGCGTCATATTTAATTACATCATAATTCAACGATTCCAACAATTGACAAATAAATTGCGTTTTACCACACCCTGGAGACCCGTATATATAAATTCCCTTTTTAAAGGTAATTGTACGACATTTTTCATCAAATGACTGCAATATTTCGGTAATTTCTTGAACAATAGAATCACGTTGTAATATGTGATTATAAACGGATGATAATGGATCTGTAGTATTTTTACGAAACATTTATAATACAAAAGAATAGACTGTTGTATCATAATTACATAATCTTTAGGTTTTTTTAACGCCCAAATTTACTGAAATCACTGGTTACTGGCATAAAATTGGACGCATTACGATTGGCCAATGCGCCATAATAATTATTAAGACCCGGGCCGGTAGCCATTTTATATTCACCGGGTAAATTTGCTGCCGTACATGCAGCACCTACCGGTGTAGGAGTGGATGTATGACGAGATTTAGCACGTTTTTTACATTTCTGTTCTTCTTCGTCTTCATTAGTGTATCCTGTTTCACCTTGTGTTGAATCATATGCTGCTGTACCCTCAGGAATGTTTTGTCTATTGGTCAAATCGTCCATCGCATTGTTAATGATATCTTTTACACTACTCACAATGTTATCCGCAACATCCGCAACATCACCCACTACTCCCGTTCCTAATTTAGTCACATCATCAGCTACCGCAGTACCCAAGGAAGTAACTCCACCAATCGCACCCAAACCTAACAATGCCGTTCCACCAATCGCTGTATCCAATACATTTCCTACCGTTCCTTCCGCTCCTGTTACCATAGTAGTGGTTGCTTCTGCCCAATTTGGACCACTTACATTTTCAGTGGGTTGGTTTTGACCAACCGTATATGAATTGGCAATTAAACTAGAAAGAGAATTAGACCCACTACCACCGATGATGGGTGCCATGGTAGTGACTGCTTGACATGAGGCACATGAATTGTTATTACACGAAGGACATGCCGGACATACCGGTGGAACAATTTGTGATTTCAAAATATATTGATTCATATCCGGATCCGGTAGTCTAAGTCCAAATGTATACTCTTTACCATCTTTACCATCTTTACCGTCTCGGCCTTCATGACGTTCTGGTACATTCGTAGGTGACATTGTATTAGGTGACATTGTATGTGTATGTTCATGGTTTTTAATATTGATACTACTCGTG
>Ga0209777_10006932_pt1 | contig 12673 bp, 18 predicted proteins | sample FrelakmetHBP12HB_FD_187147 | JGI IMG/M metagenome (GOLD analysis project Ga0209777, IMG submission 187147) | Freshwater lake sediment microbial communities from the University of Notre Dame, USA, for methane emissions studies -HBP12 HB (SPAdes)... | ecosystem: Environmental > Aquatic >...
CCGACCGACCTTTTGGGTTTATTGCCATAAATGTGGAGGGAGGATATCTTCATGATGTCCTGCGTGACGCTGGTCAAGGGCAAGCTCGGGTGCTGCCAGAAGCAGTGCTCCCGGGCCTGTCGTGCCAAATGCCGCAAGTGGATAATCTCAAAATATCAAAGCCTTAGGAGGCGTGGATAGGCCGGTGATGGGCAGGCCCGGCAGCCGAGAACATTTTGAGGACAGGTCTATTTTGGTTGCATATCGCATCCATCCCTGCACCGATAAAACCGCCGAGCCGGAGTCGTTTGCCGGTGGACGGTCATTCATCTCCTTTCGGTGCTCTTGACCTCAACCTCTCGCAAGCTGCCGGGCCATAAACAGCGAATTCAAAAGACTATTTATATAACATCCTCCATAGTCATATCAATCCCCGTTCTTTTGATATCAGTTGTAGTCGGGGTGGGATGGGAAAGACATGGTTGATGCGCCGAAGGACATGACAAAGCTATCCAAAGAGGAGCTGACCAGGATATCCAAGGACCTGCAGCAGAACGTTGACCTCGAGCTCGCGATGGGCTATTTCAAGCAGCTCATGCCGCGGATTTCCGAGGTGATGGTGCCAGGGCTGGGGATTGATAAAATCATCAAGGCCCTTGTCATCCTTGACAAGAAGCTCACAAAGCTCCAGGGTGACATGGACGAGCTCAAGCTCGAGATATGCGCTCCTGTTGAAGATGACGAGTCCGAGGAGCCCGCAAAGCCCGCGGAGCCGGCAAAGCCGGTGAAATAGATGTTCATTCAAAACTTTGACCAGCTCGTTCTGGTTGAAATGGTCCAGGGGTTCATCTATGCTATGCTGGCCTATTATCTGGTCATGCACAAGCTCGAGTCCGTGCCTATCATAGGACGGTTCTTGAAGCCGAAGAAGGCAGAGCCCATGGTGGAGCTGCCGGCCCCTGGTTCGGAGCTTGACAAGATGATTGGAGGCGAGGAAGAATGACAAGAACTAAAAATATTGTCGTTTGTGAAATCTGTGGGAAGTCCTTTCATTCGTCAGGCCTCAACGGCCACATGTATCAGAAGCATGGAATTAGGCGCGGCAAGACCCCAAAGCCCGCCGAGCCGGCGGCCCAGCCAGCTCAGCCGACTGGACCTGCGCCTCCCACAACGCCTGGGGAGCCGCAAGTCCAGTCCTTGGAGGAGCTCTTCAAGCAGGAAATCTCCGGAACCGCCCCTCCTCCGCCCTCCCTCGAGCCCACTCATCCTGCTTTCAGGGCAGAAGGCCCGGACCAGATGCCTGCTCAGCCTCCTGTCCAGCCCGGCGGTTTTTCAATCGTGGGCTGGGACCAGCTCTACGTCCTAATCGCTGAAATCATGAACCAAATCGGCAATCAGCTCCATGAGCGGACGCCGACCATGCCCTGGATGCCAATCCCCATGAACCCGGGGATTGCCGGCAGCCTCGGGGCGCAGACCTCGGCCTGCGTGGGGCCGCTGGACCCAAAGAAGGCCCTTGCGGGCAGCCTGCTCCTGTGCTTCGCCCCTGCAGCGATTTGCATCATAGCCATGCTGCTGGGCCCAAAGACCTTCAGCAAGATGCAGGAGAAATTCGCGGCCTTTGTGGACAAGAAGCTGGGAGCGGTGAAGGATGGCAAACCAGCAACCGCTGCCTAGTGCTGCCTGCATAATCGGAGCAGCCCAGTCCGGCAAGACCACCTGGGGAGCCCAGAACATGGACGAGAACCCGAACTATTGCATCTGGGTGGACCGCAACAGGGCCATCCTCAGGCTCAGGCCTCCGCTCCAGAACTATGTCACTGGCTCATGGCAGCAGGTGCGCAAACAATTTTTCTATTTTCTGCTCAAGTTCCACAAGGTCTTCTACAATTCGGCCTCGGACGAGGATATCGAGGAGATGACGGGCGCTATTTTTGCGGTCAAGAACCGCGCGATAAGAAACTTCCAGCCTATCTATGTATACTATGATGAATGCGATTTGACCCTCGGGGCCCTCGGCCGGCAGAGCAACGTCGAGGCCGTCTGGACGAAATATCAGGGAGCCGGGCTCGTCGGCATCGCTATCGTCCAATCTTTTCGCCAGATGCGCGATTTGTCGATTTTGTTCAATAGCAACGGAGGGGTCGTCGTGTTCAACGTCACCGATGGCGATGCCATGGGGATTATCCAGAACTACGGCCTCCGCATGAACATCGGGGCCAAGCACTTCGAGACCACTCCACCCCAGTGCGGAGTTGAATGTGATTTGTGCTACGTCCAAAAGAACTCGCGGGTCGCCAAGGCAAAATATATCGGAGCGCTCTTCATCCCTACGACAGGACAGGTGGTCAGGCTATGACCTGGAAGGACGCCGAAGGGCACAAGAAGAAGGACTGGACCTCCCTGCGGTATTGCCCGCACTGCGGCAAGAATGTCATCTTCAGATATTATGCGCCCGCCGGCCATTCATTATGCCCCTTCTGCCACCGCCATAATTCGCGAAAGGCCAAGTCCAAGGCCGAGCTCGACAGGGCCGCCGCGCAGCGGGCTCTCAATGATGTCATAAGTTCATTGGTCATAGAGAGGAAGGTGAAGTGACATGACCGTCAAATCCGACCCCTTCAAATATTTCTTTGGTTCTATCTGGATGACCTATGGAGTTATGAACATTATTATCAATTTTCTGCCTCCTGTGGGCAGTGTCTACACAGGGGTTCTCGGTGGCATCGCCTTCGGCGGTGGTCTGGTTTGGGTGGTGAAGTGAATGACGATGATGGTGATTATGAGCGCAGGTGAATGTCAATTAGTTCGCGTTGAATATTCGCCAAATGATAAAGACGGCTCCTTGACGCGCACTTATGTGCTCCTATCAAAAGACGACGGTTCGTTGATTGTTCATGAGGTGAAGTGAATGGCGATATCCAAAGAGGAATACGACATCCGCTGTGCGAGGATAAATAAGATGTTTGATGATTTGGATGAGCTGGATGCTGCGATATTGATTGGACTCGTTGCCAATTATCTGCTCAGCCATAAGTGGGAAATGAAGGAACGGCTGGTGAAGTGAATGGACGACCTGATATTCTTATTTATATTTGGATTCTGGTTCATATGGACTTTTGGCGTCACGATTCCCTTCACGCTGGGACACATCCGATATCATGAAATAACTGGGCATTGGGCGAAGGAGTGGTGAAGTGACATGAGCGACTACGACGACAAACCATTATTGGCGATAGCCCGACATTGGGACAGCGAGGCCTTCTGGAAGGTGGTGAAGTGAATGGTCTACACAGCAAGAATCCGCACGATGGAAGATGTGAGTGCTTTGCTCATGAGCCTTGCCCAGCATATCCTCAACCCGAACAAGGCCGTGGAGCTGAGCGTGATTGTCGGTCCTGACGATGCTATTGACGAGCTCTATTCTGGCAATACGATTGAATCTGTTGAACGGTGCCAGGATTGTCAACAGCTCGTGCGATTTGTGAAGAAGGTGAAGTGAACATGAAGAAGATGATATCTTGCGCCATAAAGTGTCGTGTAGTTTGGCGTCGTATCGTGTCGTGATGTCATGTTCGGTCCATAGAGTTCAAGGATATGTGCGTATATAAAACTTGGGGTGATATCGATGCGTCAGGTCAGTGTTCTTATCGATGACGACATGTATGATTATGTGAAGGACCATGGAATGAACCTATCGGGGTTCGTTCGATTCGCGCTCCATGAGTTCATAAAGAAAAATAGTGGTATATAGAAATCACGATATTGGATGATATATCTTGCCGTTGTTAGTTAGCCTGCCGATAAGATTTCGGCAGGATTGTTTGAAATGGACGGTCTTGGAACAGGTGGAGCCGTCGGAGCGGCCAAGGGCGCGCTCGGCGGACTGTGGAGCATCGTATCCAAATATATCGTCCCAATCGCAGCGGCCATCGCGGGCTACTCGGTCGGGGCGAGCTTTGGTTTCGGCTCCTACATCGACACCGCCATAAGCGGCGTCGGTGGTGCGATTGCAGGCTTCTGGAAGAACGGCTTTGGCGACCTCATAATCGGGGCCGTCGAGCTCGCGATTGGGCTCGCCCTCGTGACGCGTGACGGCATCATCGTCCGCGCTGCAGGCGGCTTTGTCGCAGGCATGGGAACTGGCACCCTTCTTGGCGGCGCCAAGACCATCGGAGTCATGAAGTGAGGTGTTTTAGATGACTACCCACTATGAAGATGGAATCACTTTCAGTGACGCCGACATCACGGGCGCAACAGGCCCGGTCAACTTCATTGATAAGCTGGCCAGGGAGCACGACATAGAGTCGCTGGACGTCGACCTCAAGGCCTCCATAACCACGGCCAATGCGGCCACCGAAATCGGTGTCTACTGGCAGGGCTGGGAGCTCAGGCTGGCCTACGACGACATAGAGTTCGTCATCCCCATGGCCCAATTGGCGGCCTACCAGTATTTCTGGTATAAGGACGAGGAGCCGGCGGTCGTTTCGGCGAACTGCTACACCCTCATGTCCGAGCCCACGACCTACATGACCCGCGGCCATTTCAGGCTGAAGGTCAACTGCCCCGCAGCGTCCGGCAAGTTCTTGCAGGTGCAAATCCGCAAGATAACCGGCACGGCCGCGTGGTGCGCCACCGCACCCAACGTCAGCGGCAATGGGACCTATACCTTCAACCCCATCTACGGCAGCTTTGACAAGAGCATCGCATGCCAGTATGTCGCCCAGTATCAGTTCGCGACCCAGCAGAACCTCTATCCGGCCTCGGTCGGCGACGTCCTCGCAGGCGTCATCCTGTCCTGCATCAAGAACGTCAACGTCTTCGCGGCTGACGGTGTCTGCACGACCAACTCCCTCGGTGCGAACTACAACGCCAACGCGGTCTACACCCACATCAAGCTGGAAGCCGGGGACCAAACGCTGTTGGACAGCTGGTTCAACCCCCAGAAGTTCCAGGTCGGCGAGCTCGTCCGTGTTCAGGACGGCGTCGGCCAGCTCGGTGCGGACATCGCTCTGCAGGACTACATCATAACGACCGATGTGGCATGCAAGGGCGCGACCATCAAGGGGACCGTCAAGCCGTCAGCGACGAGCGACACCCTGATGCTGGTCATCTACACCAAGGGCGGCAGCACGGTCAAGACGACCGTGACCGATGTCAGCCAGCCCGCCGCATCCGGCGGGGCCAGCCACACCGCGGGTCCCAAGACCGGCGGACTGCAGGCCGGCGGGGTCAGCGGACCCTCGGCCCGCAACCTAAGGGCGTAGAAATCGTTTAGTTCTTTCCCCAAGGTCCAGAGGCCCTTTTAGCCTCTGGACCTCCCATCAGGTTGAAGAAGAAGGATGGTGAAGTCAATGGCAGAACCAGAGTGGACACACGGAGCGAAGGCCGTCTACACGACGGGCACAGTGAGCCAGCCGAACTCTTCTATGAGCGATTGGACCATCAACATCAGGTCCGAGGATTCCATCTTGGGCATGCTGATTTATACAGATGGACCTGTCCAGTTCAGCGGTCCTATCTTTGAATCGAACCCTGATTATTTCACGCACAAGGACAAGGTCGGCGTCAGCGTCGTCCAGAACTACACCGAAATCGCGGGCGCAGTGCCGCTCGAGCTCACCCCCCTCACGTTATTGCACGGCAGCAATGTGACCTTCAGGGTCCTGAACGCCTCCGGTGCCGCGAGGAAATGGCAAATCTGGCTCCTCAGGTAGGCGGTCATCATGACGACCAAAACATTTCGCTTGGTTAGCTATCCACGCATAGAACTATGGGGGTGAAATATTTTGACCTCCTACAAGCTATATTATTCAGCCTCGCCGTCAGTTCACAGCATCTATGATGCCGGGTCCGATGAGACCACCATCAAGCTGCTCTTTGACCATTTCAAGGCGGGCATCAACCCCTCCGACTGGTCCTACTATCCTGACGGCAAGGCTCACTATTATTCACTTTCAATGGTCAAGGTCGTTGACGGCAAGGAGCAGGGACACTGGTTCTGGCAGAACCCGGACTATGTCGCGGCCGCCGTCGCGCCCCCTCCGCCTCAGACCATCTATACGGTCTATCACGAGACCTATTCGGACGGCTATGCCTTTGCAACGAGCTTCAGCACAGGCACGGCTGACCAGGTCCGGCTTCAGGCCAAGACCTTCTATGACACCCTTTATACACTGAAAGAAGGGACCGAATCGGGAGGTGGATGGCACTTATCGGGCTCTTCCATCACCGATGAGCAAAAGAGCGGTGTCTATGATGTTTCTTCAAAATATGACAGGATTAGCATGTGGGACGAATCTGCGGGCCCTAATGCCGCTCTATTGATTGAAGGCTGGGACCGCAAATACAACGCGGCCGGAGCGTCCGATAAGACTTTGAATCCCTTCATCGGCCCTCCATCAACGACTCCTCCTGTCAAGAAGACGACCGACAAGACCAAGAAGACGACCGACAAGACCAAGACCGAAGACAAGAAGTCCACGGACATACTTGGAGGGGCCTCTGCGGCAGCCTCTACGGTCCAGGACGCCATCAATACGGCCATCCAGAAGACCTCGGAGCAGTTCATCCAGAGGGTCACCGACCCTGCCTATCCCGGCGGAGCGGTCACTGCGGCAGCGGCCAGCGAAATGGCCTCGGCCTTCCAGGACGCCTTCGGTCCGATAGCCAACCAGCTGGCGGCCGATATCACGAGCTCCATCAATGACGCGCTCAAGCAGGCTATGAGCGGCCTTAGTGCGGCCGCCGACGCCCTGAACCCGCTCAAATGGCTCAACGAGTGGTGGGCCTCGGTCCAGCAGGGCCTCATGACAATGCTGGTCGGAGGTATTATCATCATCTGTGTCGCTGGAACGGTCTACTGGTTCTGGAAGCAGCACAGCCCGGCCGCCCAGATGAACGACCTGCTCAGGCTCCAGATGCAGCAACAGTTGATAAAAGGCATGGAATGGAGCCGAACGCCCGAGGGTGCGCAAGCGATTGGCACCGGCGTCGGCACAGCGGCAAAGGCGGCGCTCTTATGAACATAAATCTCAATCCATCAAACCCGGGCAACCCCAACCCGCCATCGCCCGGAGAGAGCCAGGGCAAGCAGAGCTTCACTGGGCCCTCCGGCTCCACCTCTGACATCACCAGCCCGGGCCTTGGCGATTTCGGCAAGGGCCAGGGCTCAGGGGCTGGAGGCATCGAGCATACCTGTCCGACCGGTCAGCACTGGGACGATGCCAAACAATCCTGCGTGAACGATATCCAGGTCGGCAACAAGCCCGACGGGCACGACTATCTTATCCAAACCAGCAACGTCGAAGGGCTCGTCTGGAATACCGTCTATGAGGACAACAACCTGACCGATGCCAACAAGGATTATAGCACCGCCATCGCGTCAGGCGGATACTGGCAGCTGCTGGTTGACGGCGTCATGACCAGGACGAACCTGCCTCTGGACCAGCGCTACGAGGCCGTCGAGAAGAAAAAGCAGGAGGACTACCTGAAGACGATTTTCAGTGTTGAGGCCTTCTTCAGCCCGAACTGGTCGTGGATTGCGGACTTTGATAATCTGGCGGACGCCAAGCAGGCGGTCAAGAACATCAGGAACATGACCGGCGATATCAATGCGTCAATCCCTCCCTCGTCCACCCTTCGCATCACTGACAAGCACGGCGATACGGTGTTCACGGATTTGGGGGAGGTCCTCCAGACCGTGTTCTGGAGCGTTGAACAATCGCCCACGACCGATATGACAAGGTGGGTCCTCAGGTGGGGCCCGGGAGCCAGCTACGGCGATGCAAAGGCCCAGTTCGGGAGCATAATAGCGGTGGAGCCTGTGGACATCCTCCGGATTGTGGATTCAAAGGGCAATGTCTATGATAAATATTCACCAAAGGCAGGCGCCGAGTCCGGTCCTATGGCCGGCATGGGCGGGCTGTTGATTGGATTGGCGCTCGTGATTGTGATTGCGGGCATAGGAGGTGTTGCACATGGGTCAATTTGACGGTTCAGGGCAGTGGGATATTTCAGCGGTGACAGCGGGTTCTACCTTCACACACACGGGAACCACGACGACAGCGGTCGGCGGCATTCCAACAGGCAGCGGCCCCTATCTGGCCTATCCGCTCCAGAGCCTCATGAGCGACATGTTATATCCGTATGTGCCCCCGACCTTCACGGCCTTCGCGATGACGGGCGTCAGCCTGCTCGAGTGCGGCGATGTCATCACGGGCATGAAATCCTTCGCCTTCACGGACACGCAGCCGGCGAACATCCAGCCCAACACCCTCGATATCAGCGATGCCGTCGTGGGGCTCCTGCTCCACAACGTCAGCGTCGTCAGCCCCAAGGCCAAGGACTTCACGGCAACGCCTGTTGAATTTGATGTGATAGGCAGCGACGCCTTCACGATTGCGGCCAAGGACATCCACGCAACGCCGTTCAGCATGACAAGGGTCATAAACTGGAACTGGAGGCTCTATGTCGGCGAACAAGCTGGCGCGGGCAACCTGAACCAGGGACAAATCAAGGCCCTGGCCATCATCAACCAGGTCAACAGCTCCTGCTTTGGCACCTATCACTTCCCGGCCGCAGCAACCTATAAGACGATTTGCGTTCCGACGGACTGGGCGCAGCCGACGAGCTTCAAAGACTCAAGCACGGGTTTCAACGTGCCCTTCAATATTTTCTACACAGTGGCGGTCACGAACGCCCTCGGACAGACCGAGAACTACAAGTGCTACATGAGCGTGAACATCATCAATTCGGACATAGACATCGTGGTGAGCTAAAATGACGCACATTCCAGGGTCGGTTTGGGTCACGGGTTTCATGGCGCCCACATCGTCAAGTGACAAGTATTGTGTGACCACGCAAGAATACAACCGCGGGTCTCTGAGGTCCGTTGACAATGCGGCCGCAAGGCTCGCCATCACCGCCGACAGGCGGGTCAACGGGATGGTCGTTATTGAGAACGACACCCTTCACTGGTTCCAGCTCCAGGGAGGAATAGCGGATATCAACTGGGTTGACCTCGGCACGTGGTTCGGAGATATCTATGCCGGCTACGAGAAGCAGGAATACTGGACGACCGCCAACACGGCCAACCCGTGCTTCGGCATCCTTCAATGGGTCCCTGTCAGCGGCGCCGTCAACTACATGGGCTATGCGGAAGACCCCAACGTCCGTTCAATGCTGCTCTACGATTATGCTCCTACCGTCCCCGGCGCGGCCATGGGCTGGGATATCTTCAGCGGAGGCTCAACCCCCTATTCCATAGGCGGCGGGGAATCGCTCTATCGGTGGTTCCATATAGAGGGCCTGGGGTTCTTCAACACCCTCGGCCAGTCAAACCTGGACGACCATGTGGAGTTCCAAATCGGATACAAGAACGGCGGAGCGGTGGTCGCCGATGTGGACAGCTACTGTTGCTTCGTGAAGAAACCGGGCGACAACAAGCTCTATGCCGAATCAAGCCATGGAGCGCCCGGCGGCGCTCACACGACAGTGGATACCGGAGTGACCGTTGACGTGGACACCATCTACGCGCTTGACATCCACATGATTCGGAGCGGTGCAGGGTTCGCCGCGGACTTCTTCGTGAACGATGTCAATGTCGCCTCCATAAGCACCACCATGCCGACGGTCGTTGATAGCAGCCAGACCTTTGACTGCTACATCGGATACACGAACACCCATGCCACGAACAACCTGCCGGTCCTGTTCAGGCTGCCATGGATAATAGCTTCCAAGCAGATATGAGGTTGAGGGATGTCGCAATGGTATCCCATGGAACCGGTCGTCATCGCTAGTGGCGACATCGATATCGGCAACTCCAGTGGGACCTGTTTGGGCATCAAGACCTGCAGCGGTCAAACCCTCAGCGTCACCGGCATGGTCATCAATAATTTTATCATCGCCTCAGGTCAAACCCTCAATGTCGGCATCTCGGGCCAAACCATCAACACCAACCTCTCGGGCACGGTCATCGTCAGCGGCGAGGTCACAGTTCAAGGACAGCTCGGCGTGGACGTGTCGGGATGTCTTGGAATCCATAACTGCTCGGGCACAGTGCTCGCTATCACTGGGGCTTCAGTTCAAATAGATGTTTATTATCTGAGCGGCACAGCGGGCCCGCCGGGGCCTCCAGGACCGCAAGGGCCTCAAGGACTTCAGGGCGTGACCGGGTTGACCGGGCCGCAGGGCCTTCAGGGAGTCACCGGCTTGACCGGTCCTCAGGGCCTTCAAGGGGTCACCGGGTTGACCGGTCCACAGGGCCTTCAGGGGGTCACTGGTCACCGGGTTGACCGGTCCACAGGGCCTTCAAGGGGTCACTGGATTGACGGGTCCGCAGGGCCTTCAAGGGGTCACCGGTTTGACCGGCCCGCAGGGTCTTCAAGGGGTCACCGGATTGACCGGGCCACAGGGCCTTCAGGGAGTCACCGGCTTGACCGGTCCTCAGGGCCTTCAAGGGGTCACCGGGTTGACCGGTCCACAGGGCCTTCAAGGGGTCACTGGATTGTCCTATAGGACCTCAGGGAGTCACCGGAGCAGTGGGCCCTCAGGGAGTCACTGGGGCCGTCGGTCCAATAGGTCCTCAGGGAGTCACCGGCCTTGTCGGCCCCCAAGGCATACAAGGAGTCACTGGACTAGTGGGTCCACAAGGAATACAGGGCGTGACCGGTCTTGTCGGCCCGCAGGGCATCCAGGGGGTCACTGGACTAGTGGGACCCGCTGGCCCTCAGGGGTTCATGACCTCGGGCGACCTGATAACGATTGTTTCAGGCATGCTTCTGCCGACGGCCGGATTGACCAGCGGTCAAATCATCACCCTCGTCAGCGGCATGGCCCTTCCAGGCCCTGGCGTTTGGCAGGTCAGCGGGTTCGCACAAGCGTCAGGCATATATTTGACAGGCATCGCGGTCAGCGGCATAGCCCATCTGAGCGACATCAGCGGACAGTTCTGTGTGAGCGGCTTTGCCCAGGCCTCGGGCATATTCTTGACCGGCATTGCGGTCAGCGGCGTGGCCCACTTGAGCGACATCAGCGGACAGTTCTGTGTGAGCGGCTTTGCCCAGGCCTCGGGCATATTCTTGACCGGCATTGCGGTCAGCGGCGTGGCCCACTTGAGCGACATCAGCGGACAGTTCACGCTCAGCGGCACCGCTATGGCCAGCGGCATCAATCTGACATCTTCAAATGTCGTCGGGATTGTCAGCGGCATGGCGATTGGAGGCGGTGGAGCGAGCGGAGCTATTGTCTATGGAGCCCAATTCTGGGGCGGCTATGGATATGGGACGAGTGGCATTAATTATGGTGACTACACACAATTCAAATTGATTCAATGTGTTGGCAACGTCGGAGTGGCATCCACTGGAACATTCCCTGGTTTTGAGCCGCTAATTCAAGACTTCGTGTCGGGCAGGACCGCAACACTGAGCATGAACCCAGTGACTGACAACACTGTAGGAGGAGACGCTCTTCACATAAGCGCCTCGCCATTGTCCGGACAAGAAACAGAGGGTCTTCACACTCCGGGCACCTATCTATTATCTGGGACACAGTCATATGGAGCATTGGCCCAGATTGGTTTTGGCGACCTCGGTTCAGTTGCAGGCGCAGGACTTGTGACAAGAGGAGTGCTATTCGGATTCGGAGCAGCGGTCGGCAACGCTCCGGTGATGTCCGGAGCGTCCGCTTGGCCAAATGGTGTTTATTATGCTATGAACGGCGGCAGTGTCTATGCCTATTATGTCAAGAACAATGTGATAGTGTCACAGCAGTTTGTTGGAACTCCAAGCGTCTGTGCCCAAGGGCAACCATATTGGAAATATAACATCCATATGACATCGGGAGTGGCCCGATTCTATGTGAATAATTCGGGTGCTGCGGTTCTGAACATAAGTGGTTTCTCGGATAACGGATGGTTCGGCCTTGCTGGAGGCCCAATAAAGAGCCAAAGCGGCCAAAGCAATGTTTCTATGTGGTTTGACTATCCAATCATATTCGCTGCGGGCGGAGTCTACAGGAGCGTGATTTGATGTCACCTCCACCAGTCTTCACAATATCGGGCCAGGCGCTCAATGTCAACCTAGCGTCCGGCGTCGTCCAGGTCAGCGGCGAGGTCACGGTCCAGGGCCAGGTCGGCGCGAACCTGAGCGGCTGTATCGGTATTCGCAACTGCTCGGGCCAGGTGCTGAACACGACAGGCATGAGCGTGACGGTCAACGTCTATTCGAATTCTGGAGGAGTGACCTCAGGCGATGTCGTCACAATCGTGAGCGGCATGAACCTGCCGTTGACGAGCGGCTCGGTCGTCCAGAACTCGGGCTGGGCTATCAGCGGCGAGGTCTTCGCTGAATACCAGCATAGCGGCTGCTACCTGCCCTGTGCTGCGGCTGACGGGTTCCAGGCCTCTGGATGCTATCTGACAAGCGCTCAGGGCACGACCTATCAGGCCTCGGGCGTCTACATGAACAGCGGTGTCAACCTGACCTCTTCAGCGGTCGTAGGGATTGTCACTGGAATGTCAATCTACCAGGCCTCTGGAGCCTATCAGGCCTCGGGCGTCTACATGAACAGCGGTTGTTATCTACCATGTTCTGCGGCCGATGGGTTCGCAGCGAGCGGGCTCTGGATGAGCTCTGGAACGGTTTGGCAGGTCAGCGGCTTCGCCCAGGCCAGCGGCGTCTATGCGCTATCGGGC
>Ga0209777_10006933_pt1 | contig 12672 bp, 13 predicted proteins | sample FrelakmetHBP12HB_FD_187147 | JGI IMG/M metagenome (GOLD analysis project Ga0209777, IMG submission 187147) | Freshwater lake sediment microbial communities from the University of Notre Dame, USA, for methane emissions studies -HBP12 HB (SPAdes)... | ecosystem: Environmental > Aquatic >...
CCGGCTACTGCACTGAATTTCCAGTGCAGGGTAAAAGCTTGTCCCAAAGCCAGCGCAAAAACCATAAAAAATGAAGCAATAAAAGTAATCCGGCCAATACCATAAGCGATAAGCCAGATTGCCGCGGAAGCAAGAGCCATCCAAGGCGAAATAAGGGCTGTAAAGCCTAAATAGTTAGCCACGCCTTTACCGCCACGAAAATTATGAAAGCAGGGGAAACTGTTGCCCAAAACCAGAAAAAATCCCGCCCAGGGTAAATACCTTACCTCCAGATAATACACAGCCAGCGCCGCTACACCCAAAGCCCTACCGAGATCAAGTAATAATATTACCGCTGCCCAGAAATACCCTGCCTGCCGGTAAACGTTTGTCGTTCCGGCATTGCCGCTAAAACTTAAACGCGGATCAGCCTTACCAGTTAATTTGAAAAAAATTATAGCAAAGTTTATAGAACCGGCCAGATAAGCAACAATATAAATTAGAATAATTTTTCCGCTCACGCTTCACCCTTCACGTCTCTTGTAAATCCGATTTAATCCAATCCGGCGGCCGCAGGCGACCCTGTGTTACATCACGCATTTGAATTCCGCTGACACTTTCATATATTATACCATCTAAATCATAAATTAACGCGTTAAACATTAAAGGCTCCCGGCTGATATTAATCGGAATAATTCTGCCAATATACTTCCTTTCTTTTTTTGTTTTGCGGTAAATTATTCTTTCTGCAAAGCCTACCGGAAAGGCAACAATGCCGGTATAGCGCTGCCCCCAACAGCAAGCGGCGTGCAGAGCGGCATCCAAGGGAAAAGGCGAACCAATTAGATCATCATTAGCCTCACCCTCCCCGCCATAAAGATGAGCAACGGCGCCTTCCGGCGATAAAGAAAGTTCACCAATTATATTCTGATAGGCTTTTCCGAAAGGCACCAGCTCCCGGTAAACCGTCGCGGCGGGAACATTGACGCACTTACCGCCCAGATGCTTCCAATCCGGTGCTGTAGGAGTCGGATGATCTTGTACCGGTGATGCGGCAAATTCAACATGAGCATGTTCCAATCTCCGGCTGATTATTCCGGTCTTTGCCTTGGCCATAGTGGAAATTGTCACGCTAATCAAACCGTCAGCTGCCTCTGTGATATCGGCAAATACTTTCTTTACTTGCTCTTGAGGATTAATGGATAAAAAACGGGGAAAGCGCGCCTGCTTTTGCAGACAAACATTTATTTGTGGAAAGTTTGCCGCTGCTGCTGTGGCCATGATAATAAGAGCTTCCACAGCCGGAAGTATAGCCTGGCCTTCAAAATAATGATCCTGCAGATAAGGATAATCCTTAATCTCCAAAGGATAGCGCTCTTTTTTATTCACGCAGGAAATGATTTCCATAGATGAACCGTTTTGGGATCAACTGCAACAGGATTACCTGACAAATTCAGGGCGCAATGTTTGGTAAATCCGATACAAACTATATGACCTTTTTCAGCATGGGTAATTAAGTAATCAAATTGCAGGCGCACCCGCTCCAGATTCACCGGACGGGTATAAATATACATCAGATCATCATAGTAAAGTGGCTGATAGAAATTTATGCCTAAATCAATTATCGGATAAACATAGCCACTTTCCTCTATCGCTTTATAAGTATAGGCGGCATCACGCATCAGAGAAGTCCTTCCGAATTCGAAATAGCGCAGATAATTGGAATGATAAACGACCTGGGAGCGATCTGTATCGGCGTACAACGTCCGATGCTTAGCACGATGCCAGATAAGCCCTGTGGTCTTATCGCGGACATAACGCTCATCGTTATTAAATATCTCCGGTTTAAAAGGCTTGGGCTTCATTTCAAACTCCTCGAAAAATTACACAGCAATTTGTTCCGCCAAAACCAAAGGCGTTGGATAAGGCGATTTCGTGTTTATATTTACGGGCGACGTTGGGCACAACATCTATATCGGCAAACTGAGGATCGGGAATATGATTGATTGTGGGCAAAATTATGCCCTTGCACATACCTTCAATAGTTAGAGCAGCTTCAATTGCCGCAGTAGCTCCCAGTGTGTGCCCCAGTTGCGATTTATTGGAGGAAACTGGGATGGCTGCTATCTTTTTCCCGAATACTTCTCTTAAACACTTAACCTCGGTGCTGTCACCCTTGGGTGTGGAAGTACCGTGAGCGTTAATATACTGTATATCTTCCGGTTTTAAACCGGCATCCTCGATCGTCTCTTTTATCGCGCGGATAATTGTGGGAGAATTGGGGCTGGTATAATGATGAGCATCGGAGGTCCAGCCGATGCCCAGCACTTCAGCTTTGGGTGTTAGACCGTATGCTTTGATCGTTTCTTCAGCTGCCAGAACAACGACACCGGCGCCTTCAGAAAGAACAAATCCTTTACGGTCAACGCTGAAAGGGCGGGATACTTGCCCATGATTATTATATCCGCGGTCTTCGGGGTGAACCTTGATCGTGGCGTTCATATTGGCAAACCCGTGAATGAGTTCCGGCAAAATCGGCGCGTCAGCGCCGCCGGCCAGCACAAAATCACAATCGCCATCACGGATCATTCGCGCCCCGATACCGATTGCATGATTCCCGGAGGCGCAAGCGCCCTGCGGTGAAAATATCGGGCCGGTAAATTTCAGCATCATACCGGCTTTGCCGGAAGGAATATTCGCACAAAGGTTCGGCAGTAAATAAGGGCTAACTCTGAGCGGGCCGCGGTGTTCCAAATCGTGCATGGCTATGCGGAAAGCATCGGAGCCGTTGAGCGCGGAACCGACAAGACAGGCCATGCGCGGGGCAATCTTTTCATCAATAACTATGCCCGAATTTTCCAGAGCATCTTTGCAAACGGCCATAGTTAAAATCACAAAAGCGGCATTCCAGTTATACACTTCTCTGGCATCGGTAAAATCCAGCTCTAGTGGATACCAATCAGGAATCTCTCCGACTATATCACAGACCGATTCAACTTTGCAGCGTGTTACCTTGCGAAAACCAGCCTCCCCTTTTACCGCCCGCTTCCAGGTTTTTTCGAAGGTCCTTCCCAGTGGTGTTGCTGCTCCGTAACCGACAACGAATACTTTTCTGTTTTTAGGTGCTTTCATAATTTCACTATATATTCATTATGCTATTCTGTGCAAGATCAAACAGGAATTACATCCACCAAAACCAAAAGCGTTTTTCAGCACAAATTCCTGGCTTAGTTTCCTTGCTCCCTCAGCGACACAATCGATCTCAATTGCCGGATCATGCAAATAGTTTATTGTGGGCAGCAAAGTATCTTTGAGCATTCCTTCCATCGCCAGAATTGTTTCAATGGCGCTGGATGCGCCCATGGCGTGTCCCAATTGTGATTTGTTTGCTGATACCGGCGGCACTTTTTTTCCGAAAATATTGCGCAGAGCATCAGCTTCCACCTTATCACCTACTTTGGTGGACGTCGCATGCGCGTTGATGGCGTCAATATCAGACGGCTGCAATCCGGCGCATGTTAAAGACTCTCCAATGCATCTCTGGACAGTCACCAGGTTCGGCGAAACAGAATGACTCGCGTCGGAAGTCATTCCCGATCCGGCTATTTCAATTTGTGGTGTAAGCCCATGAGCTTTGGCAAAATCTTCTGTTGTTAAAATAATGCAGCCTGCGCCTTCAGAAACGACAAAACCTCTTCTGTTTAACGAAAACGGCCTGCTGATTTTATCGGGCGATTCCCAATCTTGCCCTTCTTTATGGCGATAAGCGCCGTTCATTGTGGCAAATCCGGCCACGATCGGTTCAACCAAGGGAAAGTCAACCGCGCCACCGATGACAATGTCAGCCATACCGCTTTTTAGCATCATGTCACCGACAATAAGAGAGGTAATACCTGTAGCACATGCAGTTATTGTGGAACAAATAGGACCTGTCGCTCCGGTAAGAATGGAGACCTTGCCACCAACCATATTGATACAGGAATTGGGGTTGGCAAATGGATGCGGCATTTTCTTTTCGGTAATCATCAGGCGATCTGCCTGAAGTATTGCGTCCAATCCGCCAACTGCCGTGCTGAACGTAACTGCCACTCGTGGCGCAATTGCGGGCGTTATTTCTATACTGCTTTTTTTGAGCGCCCGATGAACCACTAAAAGGGCGTATTTGAATATCGGCGATGTCCAGTGCGCCATTTCCCTGGGCTGTAAAAAAGGATAGGGACGGATATCTACTGGGGCTACCTGCCCCGCAACAAGCACCGGAAAATCGGCGGTAAGCGGAAATCGAGTCAGATATCCAATGCCGCTTTCACCTCGTGCAGCGCTCTGCCATTGGCTTTCCATGTCAGTGCCTAAAGAAGAAACCGCATCATAACCTAATATTACTGTTTTTTTTGAAACCATAAACACAATCCTGAAGTCAAAAAATCCCCCTAATGCTCTGGAAGGGGGATCCGCTAATCAAGTCAACTAAAAGTAGCCTGCAAAAAGGTTGTCGGGCATTACCAGGGAATAAAGCTATACAACTTGGCAAACATTTCATAAACTTCAATCCAGTTTTTTAAATCCTCTGTTGATTTCATATGTTCACGTTTACTGACCATGATCCAACTCATATGTGCCGCACCATCTTTACAGGTGGAACAATCGCGCGTTGCCGATGTACAACAGCGGTGCACAGTTTTTAAATCGGCAGCCCAGCGGGCAAAGTGAATTAAGCGGCGTGGCCGTGGCTTTCTCTTGTCCAACGATTCGGTAACCGATGGGCATTCGTTCCAACCGAATCTCCGTCCCATCATCATACCAGTAGTGATTATCTCGTGATAATATTTACTGGAAATCATGGTCTGTGGATATTTATCCAGCATTTCGTCTATTTCTTGACGTAATTCTTTAAGCTCACTTTTCTCCCAGGAAAACCCGTCAACGCTTTCATCATTTGATAAAAGCTGGAGATGCACCTTTAAGCCGACATCCGCTATTTGTTGAATTACCGGTTCAATCTTGCCTACCTGCCTTGGCGTTATCGTATAAAGATAATATGTGTATGGATCACCGGCATAATTTTTACTGGAAATGGCAAAAGTATCTTGTCCGCGAAGGATCTTTTCATCTTCACCGCCACCCCACAAGGAAACCCCAATCATCATATCGGGAAACTTTTTACGGTCAATTTTAATCAGACCATTAGTGGCACAGTAAGTGGGCAATCTCTTGTAGAAAGCTTCCACTCGATCCATGCACAGAGTCGGTTCACCGCCGATTAAAATCGCCAGATTCACTCCGCGGCCTTTTTCCTGATCGATAAAGTCTTCCCATTTTTTTATATCCATTTCTTCTTCGACTTGATGCTCGCCGGAAGAAAAGAAAAAACAGCCCTTGCAGCGCAAATTGCAGCGGTTGGTCACATCGTATATGGAGCTTCGAATATTAAGAGTAGATATTCGTTTATATCGATCATACCATCCTTTATCCAGAAGCGAACTTACAGTCTTCATTTACTTTACCCTTTTTACAGTTGACAAAGCTGCAGTTACTTTTTTTACTTTAAGTCGATTGCGGCGGACTGACTAACTTCGCGCAAAGATTATCCCCTTTTTCATAACCCATTACCCAAACAGCTAGATAAGTATCAACATAATCGAGCCATGATTGAAATGTGGCGAGATTGTTTACATGACGGTAAAGACGGGCGGTAACAACTGCCGAACCCGCGGCATAATGCCGGCAATCAGCACAGTCCGTATCCGGTACACAGCAGGCAACCGACCTGTCCCAGTTTAAGTCAGTCCTGTATTGCCGGAAAGATCTTCCTAGCCCGATATCCTGTGAACGATTTTGGCGAGGATAAGAACAACTGTAAAGATCATGCAAGGAACTTTTATGCGCATGTGCTACAGCATTGTAAACGGAAAAAAGAACATTTTGCGGATATTTTGTAAGTAACGCGATCATTGTTGACTGAACGCTTTTAAGCGACTCTTCGTTGTGACGCAAAGAACCAGTATAGCCTACTGGAGAAGAAAAAACGTTAAAAGTCAGCTTGCAACCGCGAGCATTGAGTTGCGCGGCGACTTCATTTGCTTCTTCAATATTTTCCCGCGTAAATGTGTAAACAAAAACAGCCCGCGGATCATTCTGATAATTTTCAATTTGTTTTGCTAAAAGATTTTTTGCTTTTCTCACGCGGAGACTGGTTTCATCGTTTCCCCAAACAGAAATATGAATCTTGTAACCGACAGATTCCGGTATTTTTTTAAATCCATTGGTAGCAATACTGCCCAGCGGCATTTCCTGATAGCATACCTCCAACAACTCCGGTACCAGAGAAGGTTCAGCACCGGCCAGTACCACGTAAGTAATGCCGCGAGCTTTCTCCGCCTGCATAAGCTTACGCCATGCCTGTGGGTCTAAATTCTCCGGGGCAAACTGCTTTTCTCCTTCGTAGTAGTAGCAACCATCGCAGCGGATATTGCAGCGGTTACTCATGTCATACGTGGATTCCCGCAGAAAAAAATATTTTCTTACTTTTTCCCAGCGAACTCTCACCGCAGGATTTGCTAAGAGTTCAGAGAATTTTGGCTTGGCTGGTTCAGAGACTTCTTTATTGTTGATGGTCATAAACAATTATCTTCTGTCAATTAACTCTTCGCGGTAAGTTTTTCGGAAATATAATCAGCTATCAGGCGAATGGATTTTAATTTCGGATAATCGTCTTCGTCAATCACAATCTTATATTCATCTTGCAGGACCAACGCGATAGTCGCTAAATCCATACTGTCAATACCCAATTCATCCACTAAATCCATTTCCGGATTGAACGTATTCACTGTAACCTCTTCCAGCTTCAGCTCTGAAATGATAATTTCAGCTACCTTCCGTATAATGCCCTTTATATCCTGAGTTTCAGGCATCTTTTTCCTCCTTAATATGTTTGTTTATCTTTTTTTCTTCTTCGCTGCGATAAGCCCGCTACAAATAATATTTTCTTCAGAAGCTACTTTAAAAGAAAACAAAGATTCTTCACCAGCTTCTTCACGAGTTATGTTCACCTTTAAAGATTCACCCGGACGAACAGGTCCGGTAAACCTCACTCTTTTCAGAACTTCAAAAATAATTTCTTCGCCCTTTGCAGCGGCATCCTCAATAATGGCCTGCTGGGTCAAATTAATTAAAGCTATCCCCGGAAGAATCGGTTCATTAGGAAAATGGCCCACAAACCATGGCGAATCTGTCGGAACATAAGCTAAAACCTCGATCTCATTAGGACTTATCGTATTAATTTCCCTGAGCAAATACCTTTGATCTTTCAAATCGTATCCCTTCGCTGATCGCTTTATAGATAAAATTATTCTAAAGAATTAAAACATATATCACTGATTATTATTTCAATCAAAATAATTTTATAGTCAATGATTAATTTCTTTATTCTGAGGATCTTTACTATTGCTCATGACTTCTTTGTTGATCAAATCGGCAAGTGGAACAATACGTAAACCTTTAGCTATAATTCCTGCCAGTAGCCGCTCAATTTCTGGCAATAAAACCACGCTATCTTCTTTTCTGCGGGGCGGTACATCGTGAAGCAATATAATATCATCGGCCTTCACTTTTTTCATGATTTTAGAACCAAGATCTTTTACATGTAAATTACCGGCATCAAAAGCGCGGCAACTAAATGTTACGCAAAACATCCCTAATTTATTCAGAATCGGAGATAGCTTGGGATTAACAATACCTACCGGCGGCCGGAATGCCCGTGTGTTTATACCCTTTTTCCGCAATATTTCCTGAGCAACAGAGATTTCCCGATAAAGATTATTAAAGCTTGTCAGCATTAAAAAAGGATTATGGCTAAGCGAATGATTACCAATGCTATGGCCGCGGGAAACTATATCTTTGACAATTTCCGGATAGCGCAGGGCATTGATACCGGAAACAAAAAAAGTTGCCTGTACTGAATATTTATCCAGTAAATCCAGTATCTGCCTTGTCGTTGGTTCGGCGGGGCCATCATCAAAAGTGAGCGCGACCAAATTTTTACCTGTTTGACCACGGCTGATCACGGGCAGGAGAAAATTGGTTTGCGGAAAAAAACAAGCGGTGACACAAAGCAGAATATAGAAGAAGGCAATAGCCGCGGCAAGCAGAGGATTAACCACAAATACCAAGGCACTGACAGCCAGGAAAATTATTCCCATAATTCTAGCCGGGTTGCTAAACAGTTGCTTTCTTTTCACTAAATCGCCCTCACTGAATCAAATGCTCCCAAAGCGGTCCCGTATAACCCTTTTCATATAGTTTAGGCAAAACACGGGTGGCTTTACTTTCACCGGAACCAACTATCCAATTAAAACGGCCATTGGCATGATTCTCCACTACCTGCATAATTTCTTTGCCGGATATATACGGCGACCTGTAAAATACAGGCTGCAAAAGATTTTGAGAGGGGGAAATCTGACCTTCTTTTAAAGCGATATTATACAAATCGGTATGAGGGTAAATCCGAATACCGCAAAAAAAGAAAAAAACTGATTTTTCCAATGTATCCACCCCGTTTAGTGTGTCCTGGAGCGTCTGAGCGTTTTCACCGGGACCACCCAAAAGGAAATAGTGGGCAATATGCAGGCCGGCTTTCAGCGCTTGCTTATGGGCGGCAAAAACATCGCGGCCGACAAAAGGTTTTTGCAAATTGGTAAGCATCGTATCGGATAAAGACTCAGTCCCGAATTCCACATGGGTGAGCCCCGCATCGGCCAGTAGCTTATAATAATCGGCGGGAGGTATAGTTGGAGAAAAAAATCCGCCCCATGGAATGGATACGTGAGTTTCAATAAAAGCCTCGGCAACCTGCCGGCTGTGATCATAGCTGGCATTAAAGGCGGAATCGGTTATGAATATATATTTGGCTCCGGCATCCTGCAATTCGCGGGCTTTTTGGGCTATTTCGCGGGCAGGGAAAAAACGCATCCGGCTGCCTTCAATATGAGGATAGGTGCAGTAGCTGCAGCGAAAGGGACAACCCCTTTTTGTTTGCAGATTAAGCATACCCCCGTAGGATAGATAAAAACCGGTGTGTGAACTGGCAGGATCAAAACGTCTTTGGATGGTACTGTCCCATGGATCGTAAGTGACAGTTGCAGTATCTTTAGTCACAACTCCGGGCATGGATTGCACGCTTACATTCTTTTCCAATGCCTCCAGAAGTAAAGATAATCTTTCACCCTCACCGGCAATACCGTAATCGGCACCGAGGGCCTGCAAAAACTCAACCGGGAAAACTGTGTAACCGCTACCGCCCAATATCAATCTCGCTTGCGAATTTTTCCGAATCTGGCTTACTATATTATGATAATCGGCTAAAAAAGCGCGACTGTTTATTGTATCGAGATTATCTACATTTCGCATTGATACACCGACAAAATCGGGAGAAAATTCTCGAATAATCGCACCCAAATCATCCAGATTGGCAACAGTATTCAAATCCACTATTTTAGTCTTACAGCGAGAATCCAGGGAACCGGCAACATAGTCAAGCCCCAGCGGATATACCGGATAGGGCATTTTCAAAGTGTTTGCCGAAATTAGCAATACTTTCGTCATAGAAGCAAAACTCTATAGAACAGTTTTTATTGGGGATCTTAAGACTTCGGCCGTTGATTATTAAAGATATAAGTAGCCAGTACGCGCACGGAAGCAAATACTTTGGCACCCAGTTCTTTGCTATCAATTTTAACACCATAATCTTTTTCAATCATCATTACCAGTTCCAGCACATCAATGGAATCAATGCCTGTATCACCGCCAACAAGCGGCTCATCATCTTTGATGTCTTCAGGAATAACATCTATCAAACCCAGTGTTTTAATAATATTAACTTTAAGTTCACTAAGTAATCCTTCAACCTGACTCATTTAACACCTCTTTTTTAATTTGGCGTGTTTAATAACGCCTTATTGTTTTGTGTGGGTTTTTCTCGGATTTTTCACCGGTACAAACCCAATTGTTTTGGCCTCATAGCCAAGTATTTTTTCCAAAATAACCCGTACTGCCCAGCGGCTAAATGCCTTTCCATATTTAGGGCCGGCAAGATACAACCCCAACAGTAGGAGCAACCAGGAAATACCATACGTCAAAGGAATACCGATAACCCCAATCATTGGTTTTCCTGACCAGGCGGCGATTCCCCCTATTATAAATACGGCCGGCAAGCCGATAGGATAACTAATGGCAATCAAAACAAGACCGGTAATTACGGCGGCTGAAAGTTTTGCTTCAAAAACACTCAGATCAGCGTGCTCAGCTATTGCAGCCTTGCAAAATTCTTTCCGGGCAAAATATCGCGCTGCTTTTTTTATAATGTTCAATGTAACTCCTGTATATAGTATTATACCTTTCAGTGATAAATTGGTATAAAAATTTTGTGATACTAGCTTGAAGTGGGAAAATATTTCAAGGAAATTTTATTTTCAAACCAATTGAATATTGATTTTTGATAAAAAAGGTATAAGTATAGACAATATTGTCAATAGACAGATTAAAACAGTCTAAATGATTTTTTAACAGAAGGAGGGAAACGTCATATGAGAGAGAGAAAACTATTTCCTAAATTATTGGCGTTTTTAGGTATCCTGACTATTATTTTCGTGGCCGCATATAGCGCCATTGCCGAGTCTGGAACATTTGATCCGTCATTAAACGGAGCGTTCACAAGATGTTCCTATAAACCACCCCCAAATACGGGTTACTTAACAGCGGAGGTGTGGTACCCGTGTGAAACTGCCAAGGGGCCATTTGCCTCGTCAACTTTGATGGCGGGCTACTTTAATACTCATGATGACATGAGGTGGCTTGCCTACCACCTTGTAACCCACGGTTATATCATCTTTGCCATGACGCCTACCGATGTTATGGGCAATACTCCGCTGTGGACGGAGGCACATAAAGCCGGCATTGCGATGCTCAAATCCGAAAATACCCGCAACGATAGCAAAATCAAAGGCCTTGTCGATATCAACAAACTCCAGATCATGGGATACGGTAAGGGTGGCGGCGGAGCGCTTATCGCCTCAGCCAGTTTAGGTTCAGAGGTAAAATCCACTCAAGCCCTGGCTCCCTATATGGACGCAAGTTACGATTTGGAGAATATTAAATCGGCAACAATATGCTACGCCGGCAGAAACGATGAGAATTCACCACCGGGCAAAGTTGTCAGCATGTACAAAGATTTTTCTTTCGAGAAAGCGTTAGCTTATTTTAAAAATTTTCCCTATACAGATTGGATAAATACTGGTGAAGCCGTAAACCAAACCCATGCCAAAATATACATAACCTCATGGATGAAGTATTATCTTGATGGCGATAAAAAATATGATACCTATCTTTATGGAGGACAACATGAAAGTCACCTGAAAGCTGACTGGTTTTATGACTACAGGCGTGCTACAAAATAATGCCAATTCTGATCCTAAATTCAGGCAGCAAAACCACCATTGGATCTAAAACTTAAAATTAAATAACTTTCGACTACTGTCAGTCCAAAGATTTTAGTTAAAATAACCAATCATCTGTCCAGTTGGCCATCAAGTATTGACAAGAACGTCTTTGAAATCAGGATTATATTACATCTCAACACGAGTTACAACGCCATGTAGCTTCCTAGCGGGCAGTTTGTGAAAGTGAACAAAATTCGGGGAGAGCTTCTTGATTACACTGAAGATCTTCCAGATCGGGTTTTTGGTAGAGATTTCCTCAACGCCGTAGAAAATGATCTTTTCTTTGATGCCGTTTTCCTTCAGCAACTCTTCGATGTTTATAATCGTCATGTAACCGGCCATGATTTCAAGAATATGTAATCCGGAACCGAAATTAGGCTGATAGTGACTTTCGACGCCGAAAGGCTCTTCTGTACGAGTTATTGATACGAAGATATTGTTTTCATAGATAATGTTGCTCCCGAGAATACAATGAATGATGTAGGGAGAAACAACCATCCCCTGGCGGGCAAAAAAGAGTGCCGTGCCGGCAATATTTTTCCCTTTGCCATATACCTGTTCATAACTGATCAGAAAGGTTTCCATATCCAGGGGCCTCAATCTCCGGTAGAGTATCTTCTGCCCCTTCGTGTAGATGACCATGATGAGGAAAGGAACGGAGGCAATAATCAGTGACCAGTAAGCGCCGTTGGGAAGCTTGGTAAAAGTCGAGGCTAAATAGATAAAATCGATCACGAAGACAGCCAAGGCGATGGGAACTTTCCATCTATCGGTATGAAAAAAAACCATAATCATAGTGAGACTGGTGATCGTCATGGAACCGGTTACCGCCATACCATAAGCCGCCGCCAGGTTCGATGATTTCTGAAAGATGAACATAATGAGAATGACGCTGATCATGAGCGCCCAATTGATGGCGCCGATATAAATCTGCGACTGCACCTTGTGCGAGGTATAGTCAATCTTCATCAGGGGCATCAACTTTGTAGTTATGCCCTGATAGACGATGGAGAAAACGCCGCTGATGATGGATTGAGAGGCAATGATGGTTGCCGCGACCGTCAGCAAAAGGAAAGGAATATACAGAAAAGCTGACTGACTATGTACCATGCCGAACAAATAGTGTTTGGCTTCCGGATGCCCAATGGCGAAGACTCCCTGCCCCATATAATTGATCACCAGCGCGACAAACACAAAATAC
>Ga0209777_10006934_pt1 | contig 12672 bp, 5 predicted proteins | sample FrelakmetHBP12HB_FD_187147 | JGI IMG/M metagenome (GOLD analysis project Ga0209777, IMG submission 187147) | Freshwater lake sediment microbial communities from the University of Notre Dame, USA, for methane emissions studies -HBP12 HB (SPAdes)... | ecosystem: Environmental > Aquatic >...
CAGCGAGTGCGCGAACAAAACCTCGGGCTATGGCTTGGGTGTAACTGGAAAGCCTTGCCGCTGACTCTGACCAGTGACCGAGTGCATTGATTCGACTTCTCACACAGTCTGTCCTGCTTGGGAACGTACTCGGTGGCAAGCCGTCCCACCTACTCTGCGGTCCGTCAGATCTGCGAGACCGCCTTGAACGTCCCCAAATGGAATTTGGGAAAGAGAAAGCAATCCTCCATTAGTGTCACGGTGCGGACCGTGACACCAACATCAGGCCGATGACCTTTCGGTAGTGTCTCAGTTTGAATCGTGTTGTCAAAACTAAACCCCTCTCCGACTCTCCCCTGTTAGGGGAGAGTGCAAAGAAGAGATTGGACATCCTCCTCTAACAAGGGAGGATTATAGGAGGGGTTTGGATCAGCGCTCAAAACTGAAAATGATACACCACCACCCTCGCAGCACGAGTGGATTTATTTTCGTATCTTGTCATCGTCATTTCCCCAACTATGAAAGCAATGCATGCAAATCGGAATCGTCGGCCTACCGTTTTCGGGTAAATCCACACTCTTTCAGACCATCACAGGGATGCACCTTGACCCTTCAGCGCTCACGAAAGCGGAGGCCCACCATGCCATCGTAAAAGTCCCCGACGCCCGTTTAGATAAGCTCTCCGCCCTTTTTTCTCCCAAGAGTACGGTCTATGCGACCATTGAATTCGTCGACGTCGTGGGATTGAAGAAAGGAGAATCGGGTTCCACACAGTTCACCACAAATTTTCTCGGCAACGTTAAGACAAACGATGCGCTTGTCCAGGTCGTCCGCGTGTTTGCCGATGAAGCCGTCCCCCATCCTGATGGGGCGATCGATGCGGTGCGGGACATCGCTTCATTCGAAACGGAATTCATTATATCAGACCTCTCCATTCTGGAAACCCGGATCGATAGAATAAAGAGGCAACTTCAGAAAACCCAGGAAGAACTGCTCAAGAAAGAACTTCCCGTGCTGGAGAAGTGCCATCAGATCCTCCAGACAGAAAAACCCTTGCGCGACGTCGATCTCACGAAAGAGGAAACTCAAATTCTAAAGACGTACCAGCTCCTATCCATCAAGCCAATGCTCATTGCATTGAATTTCGATGAGTCCCAACGACCGAAAGCCGAAGAGACCGTCAAACAGGTGGCAGAAAAGAAAGAATCGAAAAATACAAAAGCCATGTCCTTCTTCGGCAAGATCGAGATGGAAATGTCGGAGCTTCCTGAAGCTGAGAGGAAAATTTTCATGGAAGAATACGGCATCAAGCAATCCGCCCTTGACACCCTGATTCGCGAGTCCTACGCACTTCTTGGCCTGCAGTCATTCTTCACCGTGGGGGAAGACGAGTGCCGGGCATGGACGATGAAGAAAGGGATGACGGCGCAGGAAGCGGCGGGTGTGATTCATTCCGATTTTGTGAACAAGTTCATCCGCGCCGAGGTCGTAGGGTACGACCACTTCATCGTCCATGAAGGGTCGTTCGCAAAAGCCAAGGAGGCGGGTCATTGGAGACTCGAAGGAAAGGAATATGTCGTCAAGGACGGAGACATCATGTCCATCCGGCACAGTTAATTGGTTCGCTGCCTTCCTGGACACGAAAAGACCCCTTTCACGGCGCCCCCGTGCGCGTAGTGCTCCGCGGGGAGAAATGAGAAATCCGCTTTCCCCGTAGGCTTGCTTCGGTAATGGTCGAACTTGAAAATTAATGTTTGTTTGAGTAAGTTTACTCAGTTGATAATCTTACGTCACATAAGAATGCTATGAAGCAAACTTACCAAACAATATTTCTGATTATTCTTCTCATCACAACCTTTTTGCTGTTCAATAGCTGTGCCACGATTCTTAAAGGAACGACGGAGGGCGTGGATGTTGATTCAGCTCCCACAGGAGCTAAAGTATATATCAATGGCCAGTACATGGGCAAGACTCCACTTCAAGTCAAGCTGCGGTCAAACAAAACCCATCACATTGAATTCGTCAAAGAAGGATATGAAAAGAAGACTGTGGACATCACTAGCTCATTGGGCGCTAACTGGGTAATCATTGACGTTTTGTTCGGAGTCTTCCCTATAATCATTGACGCTGCAAGTGGTAGTTGGTATAATCTTGACGATAGTTACGCCCGAACGCTTTTAGAAAAAGAAGGGGTTAAGCACGAAGCCAGAGAATCTGAACTCTCATCCGAGCCAGGTAGTGAGTCAGAAACGTCCCCTCCTTTCCTCATATTAGAACTAAGTTCTGACGAACCAAGAGCCATCTTTCTTGACAAAATTCAGGTTTTGTACGAAGTTTCGGGTTTTAAAGAGTCTTCCCTCTCCTTCAAAGGCATATGGGGTCTTGCTGATGACCCTAATCAAAAATTTGAACAGACATCATTATTTGTCGAAAAGGGAAAAGTATTCTTTGTCCAAATTGACGCTAAGACCATCTACCGTGTTGAAGTTATCCAAGAGACGGCCAAGATTTTGACTTTAGATTTTAAGAAGCAATGAACAGGCACTATGTCTAGCATTCAAAACTACTAAGATGGACGAGCCAGAAAAACAAAAATGGGGAGATTTGGCAACGAGGATGCAAAACGAATGGCGCAACACATCTCTTAGCTTATGGGCGGCGTTGCTCACCATCAATGGGTTCGTTATCGCTGTCTTCCCTGTGCTCGGCACAGCCAATTCGAAATACAGCGGGTGGAGAATTTTCTTAACAGTAGTCCTAATTGGTTTTGCATTCAGTGCCTCATTTCTTCTAGTCAAAAGACTCAGAGGACTCCAAGGTTTGGTTTTCCATACCCTCAAAATGGCAAACGAAGAATACAGGGGCAATCAACATTCGCTTAACGACTTGCTTGACCTACAGGCTAGGCATATAAAATTCTTTAATAAAAGCGTATCAGATGAAAATGTTATTCTAATATTGCTTTTCGTTGAAGCAATCATCGTCTTTGCGCTTTACATTCTTTCGGTTTTGCCTTAGCTGTGTGAAGCGGCTTCCATATATTTGAAATTCAGACACTGCCCTTGATTCCACTTCTGGAATTTTGTACCTTCGGTTTGCGCCAACAGATATTCCGCGCACGTTCCACACTGCACATTCTCTTAACGCCAAATCCTAACAGCCTGGAGTCAAAATGAGACGAGTCGTATTTGCTTTCGCCATGGTCTTACTCACTATCGCTGTCCTGCACGCGGGTTCACCGCAGGGCTACTATCGTTACCCGGCGCTCGCAGGGGACCGAATCATCTTCACATCGGAAGGTGATTTATGGACCGTGAATATCAACGGTGGCCTGGCCCAGAGGCTGACATCAAATCTCGGGACAGAGGCATTTGCCGCTGTGTCACCCGACGGAAAGATGGTGGCATTCTCTGCCCAGTATGAAGGTCCGACGGAGGTTTACACGATGCCTGTCGACGGCGGTGTTCCGGTTCGAAGAACGTTCGACGGGGAGAACGCTGTCGTGGTCGGATGGACGCCGGACGGCAAGATCATCTATCAATCCTTGCACTATTCCACCCTGCCAAACCGACAATTGTTCACGATCGACTTGAAGACGGGAACGATCGAACCGCTCCCGCTGAGTCAGGCCAGCGACGGCTGCATGGATGTAAACGGGGCGACTCTCTATTTCACGCGTTATCCCTTCCAGGGAAGCCACACGAAGCGGTACAAAGGCGGTACAGCGCAAAACATCTGGAAATACGAGATGGGTAAGCCAGAAGCTATCCCGTTGACAACCGACTATGAGGGAACGAGCAAGACCCCGATGTTTTGGAACAACAGAGTTTATTTTGCCAGCGACCGCGACGGCTCGATGAATATTTGGTCAATGGACCAGGATGGCAAGGGACTGATCCAGCACACTTCGCATAAAGGATGGGATGTTAAGTATCCATCACTCCGGGATGGGAAGATTGTCTACCAGCTCGGCGCCGATATTCACCTCTTCGACATCGCTTCTGGCAGCGACCGCGTGATTCCGATTACCTTGTCCTCTGACTTCGACCAGGCGCGAGAGAAATGGGTCAAGAAACCCATGGATTACCTCACGGCAACGAGTCTTTCACCGAGTGGAGACCGCGTTGCCCTTACCGCCCGCGGCCAGGTTTTCGTCGCACCGGCCCAGCAAGGAAGATTCATTCGCACGACGACGAAGAACAGCGTGCGATATCGAGGCGCGCGATTCATACCGGACGGGAAATCGCTCCTTGTGTTGTCAGATGAGAGCGGTGAATTGGAATTCTGGAAGCTCCCGGCAAACGGGCTTGGAGACGCGGTGCAGCTGACGCATGTCGGCAAAGGTTTCCTGAACGACGCTACTCCTTCGCCGGACGGAAAATGGATCGCCTTTGACGACAAGAACCAACGCCTCTGGCTCTACAACATCGAAGAGAAGCAAACCATCCAGGTCGATACTTCCGATATCTCGGGCTTTTCCGACATCTCCTGGTCGCCCGACAGTAAATGGCTGGCGTACGCCGTCGCCTCGGACAACATGTTTCAACTGATCAAACTGTACAATTTGAAAGAAAGAAAATACATCATGCTCACCAGCGACAGGGTGGAGAGCTATAACCCGGTCTGGAGCCCTGACGGCAAATGGCTATATTTCCTCTCGGATCGTTTCTTCCAATCGCTCGTGGGAGGCCCGTGGGGATCGAATGCACCGGAACCGTTCTTTGACAAGACAACGAAGATCTACAGCATTTCGTTGAAGAAGGATGTTCGCTCGCCGTTTCTGCCGGGCAACGAGCTCATCCCCCAGGAACAGGAACACAAGGACGACAGCAAGAAGAAGGATGACGAGAAAAAGGCCGTTGAGGTCGTTATCGATGCCGCCGGAATTCAGGACAGGGTGACGGAAATCCCCCTTCCGGCTGGAACATACAGGAATCTCTCGATGAATGATAAGTACCTCTTCTGGACTGAATCCGAGGTTTCCTTGAACGCCAAGACGAAGCTCGTCGCGGTCGAGGTCAAGAATCAGGACATCTCGCCGAAGACTTTGCTTGAAGATGTTGGCGGCTACGAGCTTTCTCGTGACGGGAAAAAACTCCTGGTGCGGAAGGGAAATGACCTCGACGTCGTCGATGCGTCTGCCACCCCGCCTTCCGACCTCTCCAAGAGCAAGGTTAACCTGGATAACTGGATGTTTACCGTGAATCCCAGGGATGAATGGCGACAGATGTTTGTCGAGGCCTGGCGGCTTGAACGCGACTACTTCTACGACCCGAACATGCACGGCGTAGACTACAAAGGTCTTTTGGAAAAGCACCTTCCCCTCGTTGACCGCGTCAGCGACCGCGATGAGTTAAACGACCTCATCTCAGACGTCGTTGGAGAACTTTCGGCTCTCCACACGTTTGTCCAGGGCGGAGACAGGCGGGTGAACCCCGACCAGATCGGATTGGCATCCCTCGGTGCCCAACTGGTGCGCGACGAGACCGACGGAGGGTACAAGATTCAACACATTTTCCGCGGTGATCCCAATTACCCGGAGGTTGCTTCCCCCCTTCTCAAGCCCTATCTCGACATCCGGGAGAATGATGTCATCAAATCCATCAACGGCGTGTCAACCCTCTCGACGGCCTCCCCGCTGGTTCTCCTGAGAAATCAGACGAACCAGCAGGTCCTCTTGAAAGTGCAATCCGCGTCATCGGGAAAGGAGTTTGACGCCATCGTCAACCCGATTTCTTCTTCCGATGAAACGAACCTTCGTTACGGCGAATGGGAATACACACGCCGGTTGCACGTGGATGACGCGGGCAAAGGAGACATCGGATACGTCCACCTGCGGGCGATGGGAGGCGGTAATTACACGGAGTGGGTGAAAAACTACTATCCGGTCTTCAACAGAAAAGGATTGATTATCGATGTGCGCCACAATCGCGGAGGAAACATCGATAGCTGGGTTCTGGAAAAGCTCCTGCGCAAGGCCTGGTTCTACTGGAAGGGGCGTGTCGGCAAGCCAACATGGAATATGCAGTACGCCTTTCGGGGACCCATGGTTGTCTTGTGCGATGCGTTCACGGCGTCGGATGGAGAAGCGTTCACGGAGGGCTTCCGGCGTCTCGGGCTGGGAAAGGTCATCGGGACGCGAACGTGGGGAGGAGAAATCTGGCTCTCGTTCGACAATTGGTTGGTCGATAACGGCATCGCTTCGGCTGCGGAAACGGGGGTTTATGGACCCGAAGGCCAGTGGCTGATTGAGGGCCACGGAGTCGACCCCGACATGGTTGTCGACAATCTGCCGGGAGCAACGTATGAAGGCCAGGATGTGCAACTCGACGCCGCGATAAAATACCTGCAGGATCAGATTCGATTGCATCCCGTGGAAGTGCCACCTGCGCCGGCGTATCCTAACAAAGCATTCGACCACAAGTAAAGCGCATCGCAAAGATTCCTCTTCACGCGAGCAGGTCATCCGTTGAGATGATCGTTCGCGTGAAGGGGGTCTGATGGGCGAGTACTTAAGCAGAACGTACAACGCATAACCATGAATGGTTATGCTGAACATCGATGAGGTTAGGGGTTCGAGGTTCGAGTTTTGGGGAGGTTGACGGAGAAGGTAGAAACGGTTCTGCGCCGTCTGAACCGCGATTCGCACGATTCACATGATTACCTCGATTGTTCTCATCATGGTAATCCCATAATCCTAAGAATCATGGTTCAGACCGCCCCCGTCTGCCGCCGGCCTCGTTCATTTAATCAACAAGAGTTTCTTAGTTGCAGTGAATTTACCGGCCTGGAGACGGTAGAAATAGACGCCGCTTGGCAATTCATTTGCGTCAACTGTCCGCGAGTAATTGCCCGGCTCTTGCTCACCATTGACGAGAGTGCGTATTTCCCTACCCAATAGATCGTACAACTTCAAAGTGACGAAAGACTTTTGTGGAAGAGAGTATGAGATTGTTGATGTTGGATTGAAAGGATTTGGATAGTTCTGTTCGAGACTAAAACCCGTTGGAATCGTCTTGCTCTTCTGCCCCACCGACGCAACCATCTGTGAAAGTGGGCGTCTCCAAACACCTTCACCTTTCATGCCAGCGAAGAGGTTTCCTTGATGAGCGGCGAGCGACCCAATAACGATTTCGTACGGAAAACCGAAGTTCCTATTCTCCCAACTTTTTCCCTGGTCGGTGCTTTCGAACACCCCTCCATCTGTCCCAACAAAAACAGTAGTTCCACTCACCGCGAATGAGAAGGCCGAAGAACCTTCTATGCCGGAATCGGCCGGAGCCCAGCTCGTTCCATTGTCCGTGGAGCGGAATACTCCGCTGTATGTTGCAGCCAGGACTGTAGTCTGGCCACCGACTGTCACAGCGGCAAGGCCATTGATCCAGCCGTCAGTCAGTCCTGAGTCAATCGGGATCCAACTTCCACCGCGATCGGTTGATCGATAAACTCCTATGACGATCGATCCGGCGTAAATATCCGTGCCACTTGTCACAAGTGACGTCATGTATCCTATCTCCCAAATCCCAGTATTGGCCTTTGTCCAATTTACGCCATTGTTGGTTGAACGGAATACTCCGTCATATGTAGCGGCGAACAGATCGCGAGATCCATCGGAGCTCACAGCGACTGCATACACAATTGGGGACGTCAACCCTGAGTCGATGCGCGTCCAGCTCGCGCCCCTGTTCGTCCACAGGAAGACACCTCCGTTTGTGGCCGCGTAGAGATTGGAGTCCGATGCAGCAAACGACCATATAGTGTAATTTAGTAGTCCCGCGTTTACCCCGACCCACGTTGTTCCACCATCGGTTGAACGGTAGACCCCACTGTTATATGGTGCTACAAACAGCGACGAATCCAGCGATTGAAAGGCCTGGATGTAAGCGTCCGCCAACCCCTCGTTTGACGCCGCCCAATTGCCTCCTTCGTTTGACGAAATAAACACTCCTGCCCACCATGTTCCGGCATAAATGTTCGACCCCAAAGTTGCAAGAGAATAAACAGTTGGTGAATACAACCCTGAATCCACTGGTGCCCAACTCACACCATCGTTTGACGAAACGAACACGCCCCCGCCATTAGACCCGGCAAAGATTTTCCCAAGCCCGCCGTTTGGCTGGACAACGAGGGACCGAATGTCCAGATCTGTCAGACCGCTGTCTACGGCGGTCCAGTTCTCTCCATCATCAGACGAACGAAAAATCCCATGGCCCCAATCTCCAGCGAACAGATACGGTCCGTTTACAGCAAGCTCCCCAGTATACTGTTCACTGCTCATTCCTTTGTTGACCCGGCTCCATGTTCCACCGTTGTCCGAGCTTCGGCACACCCCCCTTCCGCCAATCGCGGCAAATACATACCCGTCGATTCCGACCATTGCATAGACGGATTCGTTTGAATCAACGGGCGTCCAGGTTGCTCCGCTGTCGGAAGAGCGAAATATCCCGGCTTCCACACTGCCCGCGAAGAGGTTTGTGCCTATTGTCGCAAACGCTGACACACACCAGGTCGTCAGCCCATGGCTGCTCCACGTCCAGGTAACTCCATGGTCGGTGGAGACATACAGGCCGGCATCGTAAGTCCCCACGAGCATTTTCGCTCCAATCGAGCCGAATGCCATGATGTTACTAGAGTACAGACCATTGTTGGCTGGCTTCCAGGTCCTACCGGAATCGGAGGACTGGAAAACGCCGCCTTTCCAAGTCCCGGCGAAAAGGTACCGGCTGGAATGCCCATCATCGGGAGTAACCCCCAAAGCCTGGATGTCGCCTCCGTACGGCCCACTCGTTTGCACCCATTGAGTGTACGCTGTGCCAGCAAACAGAATTGAAAGCAAGCATGCGAGTAACAACGTAAAAAATGTACGCATAGCATTACCCCCTTAGTTACTTTGAACTGAATCTATGATTCCTCTGAAACGCAAAACCCGCCGTGCCATATACTTCAGCACAAGCGGGTTCATCTTCGAACTCACGGGTTTGCCGTCGGGAAGATCTACTAGCCTCATGATTCGCCCCAAATTAGTGTCATAGAAAGGTAACGAATTTGCGAATTCGAGTCAAGACTTTTTGAGCTGTTTTGATAATAAAGCTTAGGAGTAAACAGTCTACATTATATGGTCTCCTAAGCAAGTAATCGCAATTACCGGAATGTGTCGCATTCTTGAGTAAAATCTCACCGTGGCTCTCTATCCTCCAAAATCGGATAAAGCAAAACAATCCGCCGACCCCTACCGAGTCGGCTTGGTTTGAAAGGATTACTTGAGGAGTTCTCCCGCAAAAAGAAAGCGGACCGCTGATTCCGCTGATGACGGCTGATAAAAGCTGATAACTAATGATTACAGCATTTCATGATTTTCTTATCAATCCCGCCAGTTGAGGGCGGGACTTCTGATAAAATGACTTCGTCATTTTATCATCAGCATTTTCTTCACTTGCGTGAACGATTTGTTCGGCTCAGCCACTCCGACCGCCTCTAAGCGGTACAGATAGACGCCGCTCGCGAGACGGCTGAAATCGCCATTGACGGTGTAGTTTCCCGGCTCGTAGCTCCCTTCCGCGAGCTTCATCACTTCCCGGCCGACCATATCGTACACCCGTAATTTTACCCTGCTCGTCGTCGGCACGCCGAAATCAATTGCCGTTGTCGGATTGAAGGGATTGGGATAATTCTGCTTCAACGCAAACGTCGCAGGAACTGCACGGGATTCTCCCACCTTCAGCACAAACTCCCGTTCGTCTCCCCCAGAGATCGTGATCGACCCTTCGCCCGTCAACGGGTAAACTGACGTAAGGGCTCCTTTTGTCGTCACCTCGAGAAAAAGGCGTTTTTCCGAAACATCCCTCATTGAATAAGAAATCACCAAGGGATATTCTGGCGACTGTACTTGCAGGGGATACATCGATCCTACCTTTGTTTCAGACGAGAAATTCTCCACCATGCGCTGGCTCGCGAAACGTACGTCAAAATTTCCCTCGGGAGGAGGCGGAGGCATTTCATACTGTTCGAGGTCCATCCCGGCATCGTTCTTCTCCGCAAGATACAGTGTCTGCGACCCACCAAGTTTGTCGCTAACCTTGATGTTGCTCATGCTGCTGAGATTCCGTGCATTCCTTCTTGGCATTGCATTAGAGCCAAGAGTCAATGCCCCGGCGATGCTTGCCTTAATCCAGTATCCCTGCCCCGGTACAATCGAATCAGCGATATGATAGCCGCCCGAATAGCTGTATGCTTCACCCGCAACAATGCCGCCTGCGGGCGCCGGAACCACGTGGTCGACCGAGCCGATGAGGTTCCATCCGGCGGCAAGTGATTCGACAACCGTCGACATCGGCAATCCAACAATAAATTGACCGGCTGCCGACGGAAACTTTAACCAATACCCTTTCCCGGGCTTCAATGAATCCACGAGCTGGTACGTCCCCGCATACGCGAAAGCTTTTCCTTGTGAGGCTGGAAAAATAGATTGTGAAGAAATATTACTGCGCTGCAGAGGATTGGAGATGAGGTTCCACCGTGCTCCGTACGAGGAAATGACACCTCCGCCGTTCGTCGTGATATGATAGGCGCTGTCCTGTCCCGGCCAATCCGCAAGAGGAGATAGGTTTGATGTAAGCGCTCCGGCCAAGCCGACCGCGCGTGCATAGACGTCATAACACCGGTAATCGCCGCCGATGTAGTCTTTCATGACCACCGTTGCGCCTGACGCGCCAGCGCGAAAAGCGCCGGGAACCATCGGCCCATAACTGAAATCTGTGACGTTGGAAACCTCATGCAGTCGCACCTGGAAATTCAGATACGTCGTCGTAGAGTCCATGTTGTAATCCGCAAGGATGTTCTTCCACTGCACCACAAAGATTCTGTCCGGGGCCGTTCCCAGCGTTTGATATGTTATTTGACCACTTGGGGACGTATTGAGGTCTGCCCACCATGGCCCAAGCACTTTTGTCGGGCGTTCAGCATCCGCACGCGCCCCCGGATTGAAGTATCCTCCGATTTGAACTGGAGTAGATAGACCCCGGAGCGAACCGGACGTCCCGGTCCCAAATTCCAGCCATCCGTTCGTGCTAATCTGCACAGAGTCATACTTATAGCCGTCGTACAGAAAGAAGAATGGCAGTCCAACGCTCAATTGCACATCATCACCCGAAGGACCGGCCAAACCCCCCGTAATTTCTGTATACGAAGAGTACTGTTTCACGACAACAGCATTCGAAATCGTCGGAGGAAGGACCGCGCTAATCATTCCGGTGAGTGTGTCATCGTGAGAATTGGCGTCCGAGAACATCGAAATTGCCCGAATCATGTAGTATCCTGTATCAGGCGGGGAGAAGCTTCCGTCGAATGTCACTATTCTCTGTTCCCCCGCGCCAAGACCCGCGATTCGTTTTGTGTTCGAATAAAGGACAGTGCTGCCGTGGAGAATTTGATATTGAACATTAAACGAATCCGTCTGCGACTGCAAACTAAGGCTCTTGAAGGAAGCTCGGAGAGGAGAAACCATTGAAGCGATTGCATATTGCGCACCATCGGGCGGCATGTTCAAGGCCACAACCTCATAGTCAAGATAGTCCCACGGAAGCTCGGCGACAAGTTTCCGTTCCCAGACACCGTTGCCATGGGTCGCAACCCTCAAAGCGCGGTTCGATAGAGATATGACCAGATCGGCGGCGATAACAGCGTCGGGTAGACCCTGACTAAATTCGCTCCAGCTCGTTCCCCCATTGGTTGAGACATACACTCCCAGATCGTCTCCAACATACACGTTGTTCGGGTGCAGCGGGTCAACCGCAATTGCCGTCGTCGGCGCATCCGGGAGTGATCCCGTGATGTCCGTCCAGTTTGCGCCGGCATCTGTCGACTTAAAAAGGTGACCGCTTCCAAAACCTCCCAGAGCGGTATACACAGTCCGGGAATTTTGCGGGTCAACTGCAAGGTCCATCGGGTAGCGATCCGGAAGTGTGCCTGTGACATCCTGCCAGGACGTTCCGCCGTTCGTCGTACGGAAAATATGCGCCCCGGTGGAAACAGGTGCCGTTCCAACATAGACCGTATCGGTGCTCGTCGCCGAAATTGCTATCGAAAGTGCGGGATTACCGTCAAGCGGATTGCCGCTGTTGGTGGTAAACCATCCTCCGCCGGCATTCGTTGATTTGTGGATACGGACATCGCCGAAATAAAGTACGCTGGGGTTTGCGGCGGAAAGGATGAAAGGTGAATTCCATCCCCCACTACCGTCGAAGCCCGTAAGGCCAAAGAACGATGCCCCACGGTTGTTCGACTTATAAATGTCATCGCCGTACCGGTCGACCGCGTACATGATATTGTCATTGGATTGGTTGATTGCCGTCCATCCGACTTCATCGGTAACACTATTGTGATCCCACGTTGAAGACCCCAAATATCTGTAGCCGGGGATATGGTCCTGGCATTGCCCAATCGCCAGTAATGAATCGGTGGCTGAACACGAAAACCCGTTGTAGAATTGCCCCGTCTGCATCCCTGTGCCAACACTATAGAAACTGGTGCCGAAATCGTCGGAGCGATATACACCATCATCATTTACGATATAAAGAATGTTCGGATTTGTCGGATGGTGGGCATATCCGTGGTTGTCGGCGTAATTTCCTCCGCCGTAACCGCCACCACTCGAACTAAATGTACGCCCCCCGTTAGTGGATCGGAAGATCGGAA
>Ga0209777_10006935_pt1 | contig 12671 bp, 8 predicted proteins | sample FrelakmetHBP12HB_FD_187147 | JGI IMG/M metagenome (GOLD analysis project Ga0209777, IMG submission 187147) | Freshwater lake sediment microbial communities from the University of Notre Dame, USA, for methane emissions studies -HBP12 HB (SPAdes)... | ecosystem: Environmental > Aquatic >...
CAAGCTCTCAGCTTCAACGGCATAAACAACTATGTGGTTGTCCCACAAAATAGTATGTTGAGTGCTCCTGCAGCGTTAACTGTTGAAGCTTGGTTTAACCCCAACACGGTGGCTCCTTCATATCAGCAGATTGTTGGAAAACAAACGGGCTACAACGAATACAGGTTGATCCTTATTGGAAACTCGATAATAGGGCAAATTTATGACTCTTCACATGAATATACGGTCAGCAGTGCGAGTGGAGGTGTCTTCGCCCAAACAGGTGTTTGGCAACAGGCAGCTTTAACCTACGACGGAGCGAACTTGAGATTATATGTGAATGGAATACTTGTTAACACTTTAGCTCTTGCCATAACCATAAATCCAAACACATATCCTCTCTACATAGGAATAAACGGCGGCGTAAATTATCCTTTCAGCGGTATTATTGATGAGGTAAGTGTCTACAACCGCGCCCTTTCCGCAAATGAGATCCAATCTGGCTTTCAACAGAACCCAGACTTTTCGCCATACATTCTGGCAAATGTGCCACAGGGCACGACTCAGGTTATAACTACACTTTCGTGGCAAGGAACCGGAAACATAAGTGTCACGATAACGACTCCGTCTCAAACCTACACGGAAAGCTTGATGTCCGTATACCAGAAAACTACTTACTCAACAACCGGCGGCGGTCCACTCAGTATGTTAAACATAAAGCGCCTTTCAATTTCAGTCACCGCTCTGTCATCCGCTCAGAGCTGGAACATTACGTTAACAACTACTGCTGTCAGTGCCTATCAGATAAGTGTCGAAACTCAGTAGTGAGTTTCTCAAACGACCTTCACGAAAAGCATCTGTACTTAGATTGCGCTTTATTAGCTCCAATCAAAGATATGTTTTTAGAAGCAACCCTCTACCATATAGTTGTTTAACAGGCCTAGTTGAAATGGAGGTTAAGGTTAGGCGCGCGTGTTCTCTCTTTCTCTAATCAATTAGCTCACGCGCAGGGAAGAATCGATTATTTAGATGATAGATTTAGTTATTTTTCAAGATCTGAAGTTATTATTGCACCCCAGTATGGCGGTTTTTCATTATTTTTCTTCCAGAAAAAGAAATAGAGAAAGCCAGAGAAAAACCCAATAAAGGGTTTATCTGAAAATAGCATGTAGCTAAGCCATACAGTGCAGTTTTTGTAACCGTGAATTATTGGATTAAGAAACTGCGTAATTTCCTCGACGGTTGGGTGACTTGAGGCAATATGTTGTGCTGTGTTTGGCTCTTTGAATCCGTGGTTGCACTTATAAAAATGTTGATAAATGGCGTCGTATTTCTTCCCTTGAAATAGGCCATCATCACTCTGCAAGGGGCACGCGATAATAAGCCTCTTCAAGCCAACTCTTTTCAATTCTTTGTAGAAGTTTTGACGTTTGGATTTGGGAATGTGTTCAAGAGAATCAACTGAGACGACTACATCGAAGCTTTTGTCCTTGAAGGGTAACTTGCAGCCGTCGCCTATGATAGCTTGTTTATTCTTCAAACCGCTAAATGCGTCTTTCCTGATGTCAAGCAAGAAAAAGTCGCAGGGTCCTCTTAGAAGGCTTGAGAAAAAAGATGCGCCTTCGCCACCAGCACCCACCTCTAGGACAGAAAGATGGCTTGCGTCTATTTTTCGAATTTCCTTTATGGCACCTGCATATCTTTCAAATTGATCAATGTTTCTTGAGCGAAAGACCGCTTCTTGCAGAGTAAAATCGGTACTAGTTGGTTTATAAAATTTTTTTGAGATAGCGTCTAAGATTATAGATAATGCAAAATCAATTGTTGGCAAAACTCCATTTTGCTTTATCGCTTCTGTAAAGCTTCCATATTTCAGCAGTTCTTTCTGAATTTCCTTTTGATAAGTATCCATTTTGTCGCATCATTTAATTTTAGGAAGCTTGTTTTGCCTTCGTTTTTTAATTGTGTAAAACGCCAAGCCTACTACAAAGATCGCGTTAAATGCTATATTGTAGGGAGAGACTAAGACTTCAATCCATGGAATCGTCGGTGGGGGGGAGGTTGTTTCAGCCAAATTTATAATTTTGCCCTTAGCTTGAAACATTGAGAATATTGTGATGGGATTGCTGATGTAAAGACTGTCGAATTTTAGGCTTCCCTGGATTTCAGCTGGTTGTTGGACAATGCCTGCTAGTGGAACATAGAGTGAGGCTTCGACGTCAAGTTGGTCGAAGTCGATTGTCCCGGTGGCGTTTACTGAGGGTAACCTGGCGTACACTGACAGGTTAGTGGTGTTAAACTGGAAGGAAGCAGGTGCTTCTACCTGGTAATTATTGCTTGTTCCGGTAACTATCATAGTGTTGCTTGAGTTATCAAGGGATACTTCTGCTTCAATTGGATAATTTTCGGGTTTAATTTGCATGTATGATTCGGAAGGGTAAATGAGAAACGTGGAGTTTCGGATCGTCAGATTAATTTTACCGTAAAATTCAATTTCGCTGGATTCATTGAGTGGAATCGGTAAACCCTCGAAGCCCTTAGCGCTTTGAAGCATTAAAGCGTCGGTATTAATTTGTAGTTCGCCCTTGACTTGAATACTACCTGAAATTGAGTTGTACACTGGAAGCACATTGATTCGGGCTGGAGTTTCTTGCAGGTTCAAGAGCTCTCTAAAGTTTTCCAAGAAGTCTGGTTGAAGTATCTCAGATTTATTCCCCGTACCGATCAAAGGCAATAAGTTTACATAGACTACTTTCCCTGAATCCATTTCTCCCATTGACAAAAGAGGTGAAGAGCTGTTTATTCCGAGTAAATTGCTGAAATATCCGTTTCCGTCTGTGTTAAAAACAATTAAGGTGTGGCCTGCTGAAACCCATTGGAGAAGGCTTGCAACGGGAACGGTGGGATCAGACGGCAACAGAATTTGCGTGTAACTTTTGAGGTAAGCGCCAATGTTTTTCAGTAAAACATCATCTATGTAAGTTACTGCGTAATTCGAGTGAAGAAGAGATACAAATAAGGATGGCAAGACATCGTCTTGCGAATACGGTGGTGAGGATATGGCTACGCTTTCGATTTGTGCAACTGCTGTTGTTTGGGGTGGTGCGTCATCAGTTGTTTCAACTATAAGCTCTACTCTTGTTATGTCTTGCTCATCAGGTAACGAGAAGGTTTTTGTTGTAAAAGCGTGGTCCGTTAAATGTCCCTCATAGAAGAAGAAACGGTTAGAAGCGTTTTGAAGTATAAGTGTGAACCAAGTGTAGTCATTGTCTACTTTATATCGGAATGATAGAGAAGAATCTTTAGTTTTCAAATCAAGCGGAAGCGAGTAACTAACCCATGTGTCTCCGCTCTGATTGGAAGTAACGCTCAGGTTCAGTATGTTGCCGTCGGAATGTGCGCTCCAAGTGGATATGTTGCCATACGATTCATAGAATTCCCACCCTTGCAAGAAACTGTCGTCGCTCCAAGTTGAGATTGGGGCTGAAAACGTGATGTTACCAATGTTTGCGCTTGCTGTAGTGCCTGCAGGAGCGTTTGTGACTGTTTCTACTATGACTTGAATTCTAGTGACTGTCTGGTTCGCGGGCAAAGCAAACTCGGTTGTGCTGAAGTCTGGGCCTGTTAGGTGTCCGATATAAAAGAACACGTTATCTGTAGAATTCCATAATTCAAGGGTAAACCATGTGAGATTGTTCTCTACATTATATTCGAAAGAGAGTGATGAATATATGGTTGTATTCAATGCGAGTTGTGAAAAGGCATAACTGGCCCAAGTATCTCCAGATTGATTTGAGGTTTCGGATATGTTCATTGTGCCATTTACTACCTTTGACTCGTAATTCTTAACCTCGCCGTATTGTTGATATGGATACCAGCCTTCAGTAAATGAAGGAACGGTCCACGTAGTGTTCTCTGGCTGCTGGAGAGAAGGCGAGAAGTCTAGAACTCCAAGTGATGCTTCGGGGGATGGAGCTGTTAGAGGAGGAACCGCATATATGGTCGCATAGTCATTTTTGAAAACTTGTGGAAAGTACTTGACAAAAGAATTTAGCATACTGGAGGTTAGTAATTCAGCATCTGTTTGCGCTACATAGATGTACTTTATGTTAGATGAGCTGAGAATGTCAGTTATGATGTATGGGTTTGGTGTTGAAAGCAGAAGTTCAGACCAGCGCTGAGCATCTTGGACAGCATTTATGCCGGCAAGGTTTTCCAAGTTATTAGCAGATTCCGTGGTGAAAGAGAGAACACTTTCGTTAGACAAAATATTTTGCCGAATGTAGTCAAACGCATCTAATTCGTTTGGAGACATTTTGCTGTTTGCAGAATAATACGAGGCATTAACATAAAATAACGCAGTCGTCAACATCCCAGAAATTATAAGAAAGCCTAGAAGCACACTTACGATTACCCTAAGTTTAGGTGATCGCCGCACTTTATCTGTGACGCGTATGATGCCGTATCCAGCTATAATGCAAGCTCCAATAAAAGCATAAGTTGCATATCTGTACGCAGGATAATAAGGAAGATAATAGTTAGCTAGTTGCTCCAGTGCGAACCCTACTGGGATTAAAGATAAAAAGAAGAACAATCGTCTGTTCCGTGTTATTTCACTGAAATAGATAAAGACAGAAATTATGGCAAGCAAACCTACAGCGCCAAATCTCAAAGGAAAGACGAAGAAAGGGGTAAAATTATAGCCGCCCCATGTCCAAAGATTAAAATTGTTCTCGATCGCTAGCCAAGTTACAAATAAGAAAGTGTAAATGTAGATTAGAACCCACTTACCATACTTCCAGTTTCTTCGTAGCGTTTCCAATAGAGAAGCCCGAAAATTCATCGAAAAAAGAAATGAGCGCCTATCTTTGACTAATTCTGCAACGATTGTTAATGTAGCTAGAATTAGTGAAACGACAAATGGAATCTCAAGACCCGTACCGACGCCAGATAATACAAACATCTGGACTGGAGCAGCGAAATCCAGTATAGCCACTACAATTAGCCCTAAAGCTATGTAGGGACCTATTTGCTCAGTATTGTTTTTTCTGAAGAATAATGAGTAAATGAAGGCGATTATTAGGAAGATGATGACTTCGGATGTGTGGCCCATGTATCCAAGAGCCACTAAGAGAGGGATTATTGTGGCTTTAATTAGGGTGGAATTATTCTTTTTTAGAAAATATAGAAGCATGAAAAAAACAGGCAAGCCTATTTCCCACAGTGGAGCAACAATATCAGGCAGGTAAAGCACACGCATGTAAATGTCATAAGTTGTTGAAGTCGCTGTACCCGAAAGCTGGATAATATTAAAGGCTGGATCTGCAAGTTTTAGGTACAATACATATAATCCTCCGAAACCTAGAAGAATTGAAAGTGATGTGGCTATCAAAGGCAATCTTTTGTCTCGGCTCTCATTAAACCTCTCATTGAACCAAGCTTTGATCGAGGAGTAGAATGCGAGGAGCGGCATAAAGCTCAAGAGGTACAAGCCTTGCTCGGCTAATGCCGGAGGGATGCCAGACAAAGCGAATAGACCATCTATGTAAACTGAAAATAAGTATCCGCCACTATAAGTGACCATTTTTCCGCCATAAACGGGGAACCCTCTGAGGAAGTTTAACGCATTTCCATAAGAGGATTGCATGTCTCCAGGTGTTAGTGGAGCATTGTAAAACATTGTCATGACTGAAGCTACTACGACAACGGTCAATAAGGATAGGATAAGCCCAAGCTCAAGCCAATTCAGAGTTACTATAGAATTTGTGGTTTTTTTCCGATTTGTAATGTAATGAGTGATGCTGAGGAACACAGTTATTGCGATTATCAGGGGCAATTCTAATGAAGTCAGAGAGGTTGAGGATAGCAAGATGGAAAATCCTGCAAGAAATGTAATGAAGATGCTCAGAAGATAGGATAGAACTATAACAATGCCAGTGCCTATGGCGTTCTTTCTGTCTAATATTTTCAGTAAGTAATAACCTGGAATAAAACTGGTTAAGAGTAGAGAAGATAAATATCTTGACCAGTTTAGTGGCGAGATCTTCATCCATTCAAGCATAGAGCCTTCATAAGCGGGGACAAAGAGGACAAGAAGGATTGATGATGCTGTTAAGGCGTAAAGGAGGATTTCAGGGATTCGCGCATTCGCAATCTTGAAAGTCCATTGTGGTGAATCATGAGACAAGACTGTTAATGAAAAAAAGAATATGCTTAATGCAAATGGTATTCCTAAGTAAAAAATAGTTATTTCATTACACAGTTGTGAAAATATAAAGAAAACTATGGCGGCAATTATTGAGAAAACAGCTGACACACGAAAATGAGTGTTAACTCTTAGCTTAATCGTCTATTCCTTCAAGCACACTGATAACTCCATTTAGATTGGGTGGTATCATTTTTTCATTCGAGTAAAATATCAGAGTAACGTCTCTTGAAACCGTCAGATTTTAGCCTTCAATCCAACTTAAGCTTGTGTGCGCTTGCGCGAATTCTTGATAATGAGACAATACGAATGAATAAAGAGCAGGGGCCATATAGGCTATGGTTGCTTTGAGTTTCCACGGCTGGCAAACAATTGCTTTTAGCAATTTCTGCCTAGCGCCCTTAGTATTCCCTTTCTGCAACAACTCTATACCCCATTCGTAATATAATGGCGCTAATTTCTTTAACTCACACTTTTTCAGGAAGGGATAGTGAGTAATCATCTTCTCAGCTAGCAGAAACTCGTCTTTCAAAACGCTTTCTCTTCTGACTCTTGATAGTTGAAGAGCATGTTGGCGCTTTTTAACTAAAGGCCGATCCAAATATTCGATGTTGAAACGCCCAGCAACCCTCAACCACATGTCATGATCCGAGTAGCCCACCATTCGCTCGTCGAAGAGACCAACTTCATCAAAGCATTTTTTTTTCACCAGAACGGTTTCAAATGCTAAATTAGTAGTTAGAAAGAGCCACTCAATCACTTCTTGCTTTGAAGAAAAATCGTGTACCTTTGTTTTTACCAATCTTATTATTCGTTCTTCAGAATCAACAGAATAGTAATTTGAATGAACAAGATCTACGTTGTTATGTTCACTGAAATATTTTACTTGCCACTCTAATTTATTGAGCATCCATAAATCATCTTGCCCTATGAAGCCTATGAAGTAACCGCTACTTTCTTTAATCCCACTGTTTAGGGCACGAGAAAAACCCCTGTTTGCCTGATAAATACATCGAACCCGCTCATCATATAGATACTGAGCAATCACCTCTTTAGAATTATCCGTCGAGCCATCATCTACAATTATAAGCTCTAAATGCGGAAAAGTCTGCGCTAAAACGCTTTCTATACTTCTACTGATCCAGCGAGCCCCATTATAACAGGGAAGAATTATACTTGTCTTGTTCATAATTTAATTCATTCCAACCGTTGTTTGTCGCAATACTGGTTGACTAAGTCTTCAAGAAAAAACTCGGCTAATTTTTCATAATCGAAGTATTTTTCAGCCGCTATCCGTCCATTATTACCAAGTTTTGTGGCCAATTCCCTATTTTCATATAGATGTTCAAGATGTAGTTCAAATTCAGTCCAATCTTTTGCAACTAATCCACAACAGTATGACCTTATTATATTGCCAACCACCTCGAGATTAGTTGAAACTATGGGTTTGCCTGCAGCCATATAATCAAAGAGTTTGGCAGGTACTGAATGATTAAAAGCAAATTTACTCGATGAGTAAGGTATAACGCAAACATCTGATCGAGGAAGAATATCGCGAACTAGAGTAGACCATTCATAATGAGCAATATTTACCCATGAGGGCACGTCCATCACCTTTATGCCAGCAATATGTAAATCTATTTTTAAACCTTTAGCGCGTAGATTTGCGATTGCCAAAACAAGTTTATCGATATCTTTACATTTCATTGTAGAACCAGCATAGAGAACAATAAAAGTCCCATGCTGATTTTTCAATTTATGCGGTATAAATCTTAACAATGAACCAGAGGTAACGACCAAAATCTTGTTTGCTTGCAAATGGTATATTTTCATTATATGATTTTTCCAGAACTCGCTGAGGACAACAATCGATGATGCAAACGAAAAGCTTAGTTTATCTAATAGTCTATAATAATTCACTAACATAAACGATGGTGCGGTTTCTGAGAAATCATAAGCAGCTTCTACTTGATAATCAAAAGCATCAACAAATACTCTAATTTGAGGAAAACTAAAAAGCTTAAAAAATAATAGGCAAGAAACATATTCAAATATTCTGCTTACACGTGGAAGAACCGACGGATAGGCAATAATAACTGTCAAATATGATTTACTTCTTAACGTTCCAAAAACTGCATTACGTAATGCACTAATCATACTCGCTTTTTGGTCCTTGTATCCCTGTTTGGTAATAATTCTTAGAGAGTGGTCAGTGACAGAATACCAGAACACTTTTGACTCAGGCGATCGCTTTAGCAAAGTTTTAGTTAGCGAACCATATAACCCTGCATAACGGTACGTAACGCCTTCTCTAACGTCTTCAGGATTCAAGGCAAAATCTCTTGCCAAAATCATCAAATTTAATGCCATAAACAGATATTCACCTGTGTTGATTTGACTTTGTTTGACCAGCCACGGAAAACTACCAAGATCGAAATTATCATAATTTTTCTAAGGTCCTTTTTGATGTTCCTTCAATAAACTTTGCACATATTTAGTATACTCAAGCAATCTTTCTTCCAAGGAAATTTTCGGTTTATACCCCAATAGTGTTTGGGCGATTTTTCAAATCAGTTTAACACAGGCTGACCAAGATATTCCGAAATCTTTGAACTGCGACAGGATAGGAATACTTGCTCTCAATAAGAGCAGAAGCATTTCTTGTTATCTCTAGCAGTTGTGGATGGTTCAATGCCCTCAACACACCTCTGGAAATAGATTCCGCTGAATTGTCACGCAGGATGAATCCGGTCTTTTCATCTTCTATAACGTCTGGAATCCCGCCAACAGCAGTTGCTAAAACTGGGGTGCCACATGCCATAGCCTCTAGAACGATGTTAGGCAAACCCTCCAGATACGAGGGCAAAACAAGGAGCTTCATTTGATTGAGATATCCTACAACGGCATCCCTTGAAAGCCAGCCAGTAAGGCTCACTTTATCGCTTAAACCATCTTTTTCTAGGCGGTCTTCAATTTCGCAAGACAACGGTCCACTTCCGCCTACCAGAAACTCAACATCTGGCAATTGTCTTAAAATTAAAGGTAACGACTCAACAAAATTAATCACTCCCTTCACGGGGACTAAGCTACCAATAAATCCCACTAGTTTCCTTCTATTGTTCAGCTCCCTTTCTAATCTGAAACAATTGGCGTCCACATAGAAAGCACCATCAGCCGAAACCTTACTTTTAGACACTCCAAATGACACATATTTGATCGCAGTCTCTGCTTCTACAACAATCCTGTCCACAAGACGAAAAATTATGTTTTCCAAAACCTTGGCAACAAAAGGAAAAATGAGTCCACCCATACCAAATGGCTCATTATATTTCATCTCCCGACTTTTCTGAACCCCGTAATAAAACATAACCGTTTTCTTTCTAAGCGCTTTTGCACAGAAAATCGGCAACAAATTAAGTTCTCCTCCAAGATGGAAAATAACAATATCAGTTTGAGGAGATATTTGTGTCAGCTTTAGTGAAAGCCTTAACTGGATTAGAAGGAGTCCGAGAACTCTATCCCAAATTGCTCTATCCGCACCAGGTCTTTTTGGACATTTTATGTTAATAGTGCGAATCTTGTTACTCTTCACGGTAGGAAAGTTTCCAGTAACCAGAAAAAGCTCATTACATAGAGGCTCGAGTAATTTGAGGGATTTTGTTACAAAACTCTTTCCAGGATTATTTCCGACAGGCAAAGTTATTAGCGCAATATTGGGCTTACGTGAGTTAACCATTTTCATTCATCTAAACTCAAGTTTTACGCGCAATTACAACGATTGAACGGTGCAATAATTCTTCTCTAGAATAGTTACTTAGTTCAAAGCTTAATTCAGGAGTGAGATAACAATCAGGCTCAGTATATTCAGTAATCCAATCCAAAATTCTGAAAACTTTAGAAAACAGAGCATAGTATTCACTTTCTCGTAGCCTATTTAAACTAAACTCAATTGGGTATTGCTTCTTCCTTAAATGATCCCACGGAGGTACCCCTCCTAAAATTACTTGCTGAGTATCCGGATTACTCCACAAAGTATTATGACCACCTGTTAGGCTAGGGAAGAGATGAATCTCCGCGTACATGATACCATTCGGCTTCATAATTCGCTTTGTTTCTTCAAGAACCCCAGTCACATTCTTAATATGTTCAAATACAGCGTTTGATACTACTAAATCAAACTTGTTTTCTTCAAAAATAGTGTGACTAGCGTTCATTTTCCTTAGGTCAAGCCCTTCAAATTTCAAAGGAAAATTGGCAAGCCGCCGCAACGACCGATAATAGAGTTTGTCATGATAAGAATCAGAGATTAACCTCGTCAATAGTTGCTTGGAGCCTCGATTTATTAGAATGCTTTTATACTTTGAGAAATTGTCGTGTGCTGTTAAAATATCTACGTCAATTCCGATCGCTGTTGCTCCGAGACTATGGAATAATAGCGTAAAAGAACCCCTAGCACCACACCCAATATCTAGTATAGTTGCTTTTTCAACATGAGTAACATAAGGTCTTGTTCTCTGAAGGAGTTTTTGGAAGATTCTATAGTCATGTTGTGCCGCGATTTGTGTATATTGTGGTAACAAATAGAATCTAAGTTTATTTATGTTAAGATTGCCCCATGTTATATGTATTTTTTTCATAAAATGGTTCATAATTGTTAAATTATGTCTGCAAGAGTTCGTCAAAAGTGGCTTCAATCAAAGACGTCATTCTTAGACTATCTTCAGGATACTCTGAGGATTTTAAGATATTGTGAAATATAGCTCTCTATTGAAAACCATTTTTTGGCTACTTCCTTAACTTTTTGTGCAGGATATTTCTCTTTTTTATAGCTTTTAAGAATTCTTCCAAGATTTTCTACATCGCCACTCTGAAAAATCAGATTTTCGTCAAGTTTTCCCACTCTTTCAGGCACTCCACCTTGGTCTGAACCTATTACGGGGGTACCAACAGATAATGCCTCAGCTATAACTGTAGGAGCTGGATCTAAATTGATGGAAGGCACAACCAACGCTAACGCATCTTGATAGAGCGACCATAACTTCTCCTTATCTACCCAGCCGAGACAAATCACTTTATTTTGCAACCCATGCTTTGAAATGAATTTTTGTATCAAGGCTTCCAAACTGCCTCTGCCTGTAATGAGCAAGTTTGCGTTAATTTGATCGGAATACTTCCTAAAAGCCTCTAGTAAAGTGAAAATTCCCTTATGCATTTCTAATGTACCCGAAAAAAGGAAGTAATTTGAGTACCCTGATGGAGCAATTTGTTTCTTGTGATAAGGCACGAAGTGGGGAATACATTCTATACGAGTATCCAGTTCTAGGGAAAGCCTGTCCTTAACTGCCATGCTTGGAGCCAAGATAAGATCGATGTCGTTTATTGCTTTCTTATAACCCTCAGTATATCTTCCCAGTTGAGGTGGTTTTCTGGAACGAATAGAACATAAAACACAGTTCTTTCTTACAGTACATGGGCTATCACCGTTTTTGAGCAAATAAGCTCGTTGGCATACTAACCAATAATCATGTGCTGTGTAAACTGACAAGTAATCTCCTCGTTTCCTTAATATTTGGTGACCAAAGAACATAGGGGCATGATAATGAACGACATCGGGTTTTACATCTTTTATTACTTTGGTAAACTCCTTATTTACGTATAAGGAACTGCCAAAAAGATAGGCGTAATAGGAATCCGCAACTTTAAACGGTGACGTCAGAGTGTGAATAAACAGACCTGGGTGCTCATTTTCATAGCTACTAGCACTATTTTTCCAATCAGATGAACAACACCTCAACTTGCGAGATGAAGCATCGAGACTATTCAAAATATGCACTTCATGACCGCTTTCCACCAAGCCTATTGCGGTGGTGTTAACGAGGTCGCTAACACATGAAATATCGAGGCCAGGGTAATATTTGGGGGTAGTTATCAAGAATTTCATGATTGACTGCAATCTAAAAAAATATTCTTACCAGTCAGGTACACGTTTATCTAAGATTCTAGTGCTTCGCCAAATATCCGAGCGAGTTTCTTATTCCTTTCAATTAAAGAAAACTTTCCAGTCTCAATTTCTTTTCTACCAGCTTTTCCCATAAGTCTTCGAAGTTCTTCATCCTCTATCAAAGTACTTGTTTTCTCAACAAGTTGTTTTACTACTTCAGGGTCAATTGTTTTCTTTATTGTTTTCATAAATTTTGAAGTAGGATAATGGCTCCAATTTGGAATAAAGTCTCCGGTATAATACTGAATTTTAGCTGATTTTTTTATGATATAACCTGTTTTTCCGTCTTCAATCATTTCAGCGTTAGCCCAAAGGTCGGTAGTTATAACGGGCAATTCGTAGCTCATCGCGTCTAGAATAGCCAGACCTGGAGTGGAATGGGATGGAAAAAGAAATACATCAGCAGTCTTAAACTCTTGTTCAAGTTGTTCCCAAGGCATTATGCCTTCAATTAATCGTACGTTTTAATTGAAGGCATAATGCCTT
>Ga0209777_10006936_pt1 | contig 12670 bp, 14 predicted proteins | sample FrelakmetHBP12HB_FD_187147 | JGI IMG/M metagenome (GOLD analysis project Ga0209777, IMG submission 187147) | Freshwater lake sediment microbial communities from the University of Notre Dame, USA, for methane emissions studies -HBP12 HB (SPAdes)... | ecosystem: Environmental > Aquatic >...
ATCAATTGACGTTATTCTTTCCATATTTCAACTTTCAGTCATTTGATGAAACATATAGGTTAATTGAGCTTCTCTATCTGCAATGGTTTGAGTTAAAAATTCAAATGGTTTATATGCATATGCAACACTTAACGCATTTGTTGTATAGCTAACTAATGTATTCCAATTATTTCTAACACTTTGGAAAAATTCAATTTCTGATGCTGTGACACAATAACTAAATTGCAATATATTTAAAGTGCTGTTAAGCACAGGAGTTGCATCGTAAGAGTACTCTGCATCCCACTTAGATTCATTTCCACAATCAGTAAAAAATCTTTGTGTGCCAGCCATTGCAAATCGTAAATAATCTGAATCATCATAATTGATAGGTGTTCTTTGAGATTTTACATTTGACATAAAAGCATCTTTTATATCTAAAATGGATGTTGACATTCAAATCACCCTTTTCATTCTTCATTAATTTCATCAATTAAAATTTCCCTACCACAGAATTCTCCTAAAAATCTCAACTTTGCACCACTTAGTTCACCAGATATACTCCTTGCTAAACTATATATAGCATTTTTAGTATGAGGTTCAGTAATTATCTCTAAGTCTTTTTTCATTTTCAAGAAATTACCTCTGAGAGTTTTTAACATTTCTACTTCATTAACAACATTAGGATTTTTATCCATAATGCCTAAATTAATATTAACTTCTTCATTTTCCACCACTAACATTCCACGCTTTAACAAAGTACAAATTGTATCTAAATAATACACATCATCTTCTTCAACAATTGTAAATGAACCAGCTCTTATATTCTGTTCTCTTGATGGATTAATTAAAGAAATACCAATATCAAATCTATTTTTATTAAACATTTTTACTTTTGCCATCCGTAAATTCCTCCGTTTAAAGTAAAAGGGGATAGTAATCTATCCCCATGTATATTATATATATTATAATGATGTATCTTCGTAAACTGCTAGATATGGATTATCTCCAAAAATAATACCAGTTCCAAAGTATTTTCTCAAACAAACTTCCATGGTATTATCATTAATATTTGTTGCATCCAAGGATTCTACTTCACCTTCCATAACAACTTTAAGAGGTGATTCAGCACCTTGTGGAATAATGTACAACAAATCTTCACGAAGTACTGGTGTAGCAATGCTTCCCCTCACAAATGGGTTATTTAAACGTACTACGCTAGAACCTTTATAAGTGCCAATAAATCCGTTACGATTTTGTTCATCAATAATATTATATGAATGATTCAAAGTAGTACCAGTAGTAACAAATCCAGTTAATACAGCTAATTTATGAAGAATACTGATATCTCCAACAAGTGTAGCATTGCCCATTCTTTGCATTGCACGCATCATTGGGTCAAAAGTAGCTGAAACAATACCAGAACCAGAACCATACGAAGGGGAAGAATAACCAGAAAATGCAGTGTATAGAGTGGATTCAATCATCTGAACCATAGCTCTTTCCATTTCAGCACTTGCATCACTAATACATTCATCAAAGTTAACTTTACCAGAAGCTAATTCATATAGATTAACATATGGTCTAGCAGAAACTTCAACGGTATCTAACGATGTGTAAGTATTCATAATTCTGGAACGTGAAGTTGTACCATTTTTAGCTTGTAGATATGCTTTAACGCCAGCTTTCTTAGCTTTGAATAATGCTTTTTCTCCAATACCAACTCTCTTAACATCAGCAAAGATATCAAGATAATTAGTCTGCATGTTAATTACGTTATTTACAACAAATGCCATTAACTGTGCAATCTCATATCTATTATTAGGAGTAGGATTTTTTGCCAACTCTTTGATGGCTGAACGTGCTTCACTCACTTCAATTTCCGTTGATTTAATTTCGTTCATATGTAATGCTGAGAAAATTTCTACAGCTTTATCTGTTCTTAATGCCATTGTGATTATCCTCCTTGTAATTTATTATTATTTAAGTACTAAACATCTATATACTGTTTTGTTCCACATTGTAGGTTTTTCAATTACTACGAATGTCTGATTAGGTGAACCAGAAGTAGCAGTCAATAATCCAGTAGTTGAGCAATCACAAACTGCATCAACAGCAGGAGTTCCAGTTACTTTATCTGTAACAAATTCTTCACCAGCAATTAATTTTTTAATTCTAACATATTTTCCAGCAACGATTGGATAATCTAAATCATTAATCATCTGTTCGGCAACTGTATCAATCACGTTCTCTACGAAATAAACATACTGAGTATTAATATTAGGTGTAGCACAAGTTTGTGCTGAATGACTAACGATTTGAACAAACATACCATTATAAATGGTTGCTTCTCCTGTTTTTAATGTATAAGTTCCAATATATTCGTTATTTCCTCTTGAAATAAAACCAGCCATTATATATTTCCTCCTTAAAATTTAATTATTTTTGCATTGTTATATATTTACTAACAACATCAGAACCACTAATTTCAATATTGTCAGTAATTCTTGATGCTGTGATTAGTTTTGATGCATCTTTAGCATTTGAAGTTATTGATTCTAAAGCAACTTCGACAACTTTACTTGCCAATACTACTTCATTCAAATTTTCAATTGCTTCTGAAATTTCTGGTAATGCTAATATTGATTCATTTAAAAGTTTAGAATATTTATTTTTTAATTCAATAATTGTAGAAGCCTTTTCGGATTCAGCTTTTTCTAAATTAATTTTTTCTAATTCTTCTTTAAATGTTTTCAATTCAGAAATTTCGTTATCTTTCAAAATTACACTTTCTGATAATGAAACTATTTTTAAATTCAATTCTGTAATAGTATTATTTAATTCAAAAATTTCTATTGAATTATTTTCAATAACAATAGGCTCAGCTACAACAACTTCTGGTTCAGCTATTTCTGTTTCAGTTACTTCTGCTTGCACAACTTCTGGTTCATTTGAATTATTTTCTAATTCAGCTTTAGCCATTTTGCCATCACCACAGCCAGCAACTTTAGTTTTACATGCAGAACAACTTGCTGAACCACATGTAGCATCTTCACAGCAATCACCTTCACAGCCATCGACACCTTCATTTGAATCATTGCATGGCATATCATCTACCATTTCACTTTCTGCTTCTAATCCATCAACAATTGGTTGAGCAACAGGAGTATAATTTTTGGTTACTAGTGTCATTGCTGAAACTGTAACGTCTGCATCTCCTACTACAAAATCAACCCTATAAAAATTAGCAGAATTATAATCATTTAGAATCATATAATTAACACCGAAATCACAAACATATAATCCATCAAGTTCTTCACCATAAGTTTCACAAACTTTGTTGTATACTTTTGTTTTAACTTGTGTTAAGTCTAATTCTGAATTTTCGAAATGATAAACTGTGTTAGTGTAAAATTCTTCTAACGACTTAATTTTCACATTTCCACCACCTATATCAAGATTTAATGCCTCTGCTATTAATAGTTTAGCTGTTGATTCTTTCTCAGCAGGAGTTGTAACAATACAATCTCCAAATAATCTATTTTCAACATTAGCACTTACTACTCTTTCGTTATTACTTAAACTTTGGTATTCTCCAACAAGCACTTCAACACTAAAAAATAAAGATTTATCATTAAATAATTCAATAATAGCGTTGCATACTTTTGGAAATCTTTTAAATACTTTAGCTACACCATATAACTCAACAACATCGTTATCATTTGTAACAGTATAAAAATCAACAAAACTACCAACTTGTTCCGTTTCAAATGTACCGTCTGATTGTAATGCATGACCTAAACTTTTGAATTTACCAGATTCTAATTTGTATTTCTCACAAACTAATGGAATTCCCATATAAAATTCTTTATTAGCAACAATTTCACTCATAAAATCAGGAGTAAATCTTGCACCATTTAAATTTTTCTTTGAGGTCATTAACACTACATTCATAGTCATATAAATATCGTTGGAGTTATTGAGTTCAATAATGTTAGCTTGTATTTTTTCAATATTCAACTTTACCACTCCTTATTTTGTTGATGGCTTTGGATTGTTTTGACTATTATTTTTATCTTGTTTAGATTCTTTACTAGTTGTCTTAGGTCTTCCACCATCATTGGTACTACCACTACTATCATTGCTGTTATTACTATTGGATGTTGTAAATGGATTAATTGGTGGGGCAAATACTTCATTATCTTTTTTATCATTCTCAACAGTTTTGCGTTCATATTCTTGGTCATAATCTAAATCATAGAAATCATTTAATAATGTTTTATATGAAATGCATCCACTCTGCCATAATTTAAATGCTTCATCTTTAAATGATGGGTCATTAGTCAAATTAACAGCATTAAAACAGAATGTAGGCACTTTATTTTCACCAACACGCCACATTAAAGCTAATCGTTTATTAAACTTTTTCATCATTTCAGCAAAATTATTTTGATTTTGTATTAATCGCTGGCTTGCTGTTTCAACACTAATATTTGCTTGTGCAAATGAACTTCCATCACTCTCACCAGTAACAATCAGTGGACTAATTCCTCCACTAGATAATATTTGTGAATTAACCTCAGTATATTTTGATTTATCAAATAAATGCTGATTTTCAACATTTATAAACTTTGCGTCAACAAAATGTGAAGTTACTGCTAATGGGAATTTGTTTAATGCATCTTGGAATATCTTAGCTGTAGCGTTTAGTTGTGCTTGGTTTGGTTTTGGCAATAATTCATCATGACCAAGTTTAGCATGTAAAAATCCTTTAGCACCAATATTTAATTGAACATCTTCATAATACGATATCAATTCTTTCTTAGCTAATGGCTTTAAACATGTACTTATAAATGGTATAGCGTATCTTTGCCACATAGGTTTAGATTCCTGCAACACAAATGTATTAGCTGGATTTAACTGTACCCATGCACCCATCATTCCTTTTTCTAATTGTTCAGTTATTTCGGGTGGATAACCTTGATATTTTGCAATTAAAGTATCAATAAAATTTTCTACGGCATAAGTATTGCGTCTTTTATTTAATTCAACAAGGTTAAACTCAATAACAGGCTCACCATTTACCATAATATCTGAAATTCTAACTTTATGTGGTGGCAAAGTAATAATTCTGCCATCAGGCATAAAATAGATATAGCAGTTTCCAAATAAATATAATTCAAAAAATATACTCTTAGCCACATCTAAAAAGCTAATACTGTCATAAAAATCTAAATATTTTTGTTTAGTTCTATCTGATGTGCCTTTTAATTTATATCCACCAGATAATGAAAATGGAACTAATACACGCTTAATGATTCCACCAAAAATACTATCAGCATCAACATAAAAATTAGCAAGTTCATATAATTTATATATATGAGTTTGCTTATCTTTTAAGATTAAATCATAGTTATACGTTTTCAGCTCACCACGAAATGTGTATTCATAATTTTCATAAGTAAAAATTTGATTATATTGTCTTGGATTAATCTCAGCACCAACAATAACTTCTGATATCTCTTTTTCTTTTTCCACAACTTCACCTCACTTATTACTATCTAAACCCAACTATATGCAGTACCAATACAAAAATCACCTTCGTTACGTTTAGAATTTCTATTACCTTCTTCAATTTCATAAACATAACATAAACCCATTGCCAAAGCAGTATATCTATCTTTATGTAGATATGCAGAAGGTGTATCATATTGAATGTTACCAGATACAGTTATTTTGGGAATTATATTACCCATTTCATATTGCAAAGCATCAGCCTCAATAAATATTGCTGATTCTTCCATCAGGTATATCTTTTTTCCTTTAGGAATATTATCTTCGCCTTTATCATCATTAGTTAATTCTAATTCTCTACGAATTATTTGTGATGATACTGGCATTTGTAAACTTTTATTTTCTAAAAATAATCTAGTAGCCGTAGCCATCTTAGCATTATATTTATTATCTGCACGAATACCTCTAATAATTGGCAATGCGTTTCCTGCTACTTTTTCTAATGTATCTAAAATAAAAGGGGGATATTCTTTGTTTAAATCATCCACGAATGGAGTATTCAACAATGATACAATACCTTCACCTAAAGCGTTAACATCAATAAGTACTTTTTCTATGTTAGGAAACCTAACACACATTTTTCTAATTTCATTTGCTAAAATTTCTAACTGTTGACCATGAAATGAACGAATATTAACAAGAAATTTGTTAAATGTGCCATCTGATTTTTCTGATATTTTAAGAACACATATACATGCATTATCAGCATATGAAGCAGCGGAAGTAGCTATATCACAACTTAATATATAACGTGATTTACTACCTTTAGCTTGGCTAACCTCAATTTGTTCTAGCTTTCTACATGGCTCAGTTAAATCATATGGAAAATATGAACCATCAGTACTACCAATAAATCTACTATTCCATTCCATTTCCCAACTTGCTAATGGCATTTTAAGCTTTTGAGATTCAACAAATGCTTCATCAATAATACCATAACGCACACCAGTTTTATAACTTAACGAACATGCAAATTTAGTTTTATCACCATTTTTAATATCAGCCATAGTATCTTTGAAACGTGTATAGAAATCACACGTTTTTAAATATGCGGAAGTTGTTTGGATAAGCTTAGATTCAACATCTTCGAAATCAATTCCATCACCTTTAAACTTCCAAAATATATCACGCTTATATTGCAATATTGGCATTAACACAGATTGAATCACCTCAGTTTTTACCCATGCTGATTCATCTATATATACCACTTTTTTCCTTAATCCCCTAATATTGGAACCATCTACATTCATTGCCAATGCTTCAATAACTGTACCAGATTTGAATTTAACAGTTCCCATATCTTTCTGTATGCGGATAGGAAATATAATTTCTCTGCTAATATTTGGATTATCAGATGCTAAACTTTCTATATATTTAATAGTTAACATAGCTTGACGTACAGTTTTTGAAACTATTAATATTTTATTATATGGATATAAAATAGCTAACGCAATTAATATTAAAGCCATTTTAAATGTTTTACCCAACGACCTTGCTTCAACATCATCTATTATTTGACAATTGCCAGTTGCTCTAGCTATAACTTTTTGAAATGGGAATAATCTAATTGGTTTATCTGCTGTTGAAAATATATCTTCAATAAACACATCTAAATGGCTTCTATAAAACCATAATTGTTTTTCCCATTCTTCTGTAGCAGGAATATCTTGTATTCTTGATACTTTATTAGATTCAGGAGTATCAGCGTTATTATAAGCACCAGTTTGTTTTAAAAATTTCTTCTTAGAAAAGTTACTGTGATTCATTAGTAAAATCCTCTCCAACACTACTGATTATCCATCTAAAATCATCAATGATGGCATCAACAGTATCTTTGTCAAAAGTAATTTTCTTCTGTAGAAATCCTGTGCTTTCTAATCGCTTAGTTAACTCACCAAAACTACCTATACCAACACTATCATTCTCTGAACGTGTCTTTTCAGCAAATTTAGCTGATTGTGATAATTGGTCAAATATATCCTTGAAATCCTTATATCTCTTATCAGCACCTATTCTTCCTTCAAGTATGTCTGAGAACGCCTTATCCATAGCTAGAGAGGCTTTGCAAACTTTCTTAGCATAATCTATATACGCAGAATTTTCAAGCTTGAAATCACGCTCTAAACCTTTATAATATACCTCTAAATAATCTAATTCACCTTTGGTATAAAATCCATGCCATATAGAACTATATGTCTTATCACCATATGCAAACGACAATGAAATATCGCTAGATTTATCTATTGGCGATTGTGTTGATAGATTAATTTCTGGAGCATCATGATTTGATTCACCGAAATTTTCAACAAATTTATATATATATAGTCTATTCATACTTTGGAAATATAATCTGCAAACTTTGCTAAGAAATTCACTTTTATCTTTCGCCAAGTCTGTAATATTTACATAATCTGGATTATTATCAAAAAAATCCTTAGCTCTATTGATGCTTAGTTCCCATAAAGCTAATTGAAAGGTTCTTCTGTTATGCATACAATACTCTCGCATTGTGGATTCATTAGATACAAATGAACGCACACATTCATGACACCAAGCATCTTTATAAAACTCAGTTTTCCAATCTCTACTTGTATAAAATAAAGAAATTGGTAAGTTTTTACCACATTTTTTACAATATTTATGAAGTTCTTGTTTTAAATCAAATCTTGACACAATTTTCACCACCTTTATTACACAACAAACTACTCATTTATCTTAAACTCTTTATATAATGAATTTAACTCTTTTGTAATTATTTTAGAATTATTATTCATAGCTGTTTCATAAGCTATTGTAATTTCAAGTTGCCCATAGTGATAGCCAATTTGATATTGCAACGCTAATTCTTCCATTAGAAAATATACTGCTTCATCAAAATCCATATCATATGCTTGTTCTAATATATTTTCACAATAATTTAAATGCTTTTCTTCAATAGCATCATTACGAAGTCTTGACTTGCTAGAAGTAGGCTTATCATCAATAAAATATACAGTATTTTTGTCACAAGGAATTCCGCGTTTTGGTAAATCAACAGTAGTATCATATTTATGAACATTTTCAATAGTATTATCTAGTAGCGAATAGTATGTCTTTGCTTCAACTTCTTTATCATTAATAAAAAATAGTTCACATAATTCGCCATTAATAAATTTATCTACTCTTCTGAAAATTGGTTGTTCTTTTTTCATACTATCACACTCCTATGTATATTTTATAATAATATTAATTTACTTAAATCGTAATTAAAATGATTATCTTTTTGAACCAAATATACAAAACCTTGTGAATGTGGCTTTGAAAGCAATCCATCCTGATTATATTCAGCGGATTCACATAAACAACCACTCTCATAAATAACACACTTACCATGCCTACCTAATGCACTCGCATGAGTATGTGCGGTTACAAGACATTCAAACTGTTTACCAAGTTGTAGAAAATATAGATATGCTTTCTCACTAGTCTGCAATGCACCAGTTTTAAACGCTTTAGGATGGCTAAAAATTGTATCTCCAAGTTGTAAATACCAATCTCCATCATATATTAAATTAATATTTTTAGTAGCATATATTTCTCTTAATGGCTCGAAATATGTCTTTGTTTTATTCATATGGTCATATTTAAAAAAACCATTATTAATTATTAAATCTAAATTTGTTTCTGGCATTAATTGTAGTAAATCATCAGTTAATTTATCACTTAAATATCTAATAAATCTAACATTATGATTACCTTTAATAAAATAAACAGATTTAGGATTTATATAGTCAATCATATCCATAATCATTTGTCTAGCACCAACCATTTCATCAATGAAAGGTACTCTATATTTTTTGCTGAAGTTACTTAAACTTTGAGCATCGGTTTCATCTCCGCCAAATATAAGTATATCAACTTTATTCACATAATCTTTTAATACTTCTTTGGGGAGATTATAGGGAAAATGTTGGTCTGATATAAATAGAATTTTGCTAGTAGATTTGTTATAGATTCCTTGTAGTTCACCTTTGCGTTTCAAATGTTTCAATACTCTATTTCTACAGATTTCACCACTAACGCCAAACTTAGCACCAAGTTCATCCCATGTTATATTTAATTGTCCATGCCGTTTTTGTAAGCCTAATTCTATCAATTTATCCATGTTATCCGCTTCTCCGTTTTGAATCATATTTACTAGACACATCAGTTATTACAAGTTTAATATTTAATCATCATAATTAAGTAATTTAATTTATATAATTTTTGCTGTATGTGTCTAAACATTACTATTATATTTCTTCTTTGTGAGAAAGTTTTAATGTAATTTCTTTACCAACAAAATGTTTAAAGACATCAAAATTAAAACTTTGAACACCAGTTTTTTCATCTTCAACTTTAATACAATCTTCACCAACATGAATTAAAGTACCTGTTGCCGTTACATCATGAATATTACTTTTTTTAACTTTAACTGCCATAAATAATTCCTCCGTTTATCCGTAATAATTTATTCAAATAAATCAGCTAATCCAGCTAATTGACTTCTAACAGTTGTACATAGCTGAACTACACCAAATAATTTGTTACCCTTTAATGTTTCTGTCAGGACTTCTAGTCCAGAATTCTTTTCGAATACCATCTTATCAACTTGTCTTTTATCACCATCAAATATGATTACTGTATTCTTTCCACATCGGCTTATCAATACCTCTATATGTTCCTTTGTTAAGTTTTGACATTCAGATACCAACAGAATACAATTATCAAATGTTCTACCTCTAATAAATCCTAAATGACATAACTCAATTTTATCTTGCAACAAATATTGATTTAATGCCATTTCACCACCTAATATATCAGCAATAGGCAATGCCCATGGCTTTAATTTACTATTTTGGTCGCTTGGTAGATAGCCAATAGGATTGCTATCCTTAACTTCTACATTATTTCTAATGTATACTAATTTTCTATATTTATTCTTATTGATTGCACCTAATGACCAACATAATGCAATATACGTCTTACCACTACCAAATTTTCCATAAACACTTTTACATTGTATATTGTCATTTTCTAACAAATCAAACCATAACTCTTGATATACATTTAGTGGTTTAATATCTGCGTCAAATCCAGAAGATATTTTTCTAGCTTTAACTTTATCAAACTTACTGCCGTCATATCTTAATTTATCAACAACTTCACCATCTGAACCTAATATTAATAAATATTGATTTTCCAACATATCTATCTGATAATTGCCTTGATAAAATAATGCTAAATTTTCATCGTTTAAAGTGATTTCTTTGATTCCATTATACAAACCTATCACTCCTAAAGTTTTATAAATTATAAACGATTCCAATATTATAAGATAAATTTTTAGAGAGATTTTTTACTTTTTTGAGTAATTTGTTTGGCTTCACAATTTCTACACCAACTATGATATTCGTTACAAGGCTTTAGATATCTAAATATACGACTGTTTTTAAGTTTAACAATACCACACAGCGTACACTTTTTATAAACACCCTTCAACACATATGTATATAGCCAGTCTTCATAAATTTCAGTATGTTTTTTAGAAATTTGCTTAGATATACGTTTTATTTTATTTAACACTTGTGTTGATTGAATATTTAGCTTCTTTGAAATTTCATAGTATGAAAATCCTAAAAATAAATAATTTAATATTTTACAATCATTATATTTGAGTTTAATTTCTTTCAACATGTTAGACATATCATATCTAATACAACCAACATCAGTTAGGAGGCTACCTTTACACTCCAACATAGGTATAATGTGTTCAGGATTATCGAAATCAAATTGATTATAATCAGTAGCCGTAGAATCACGCAACGGTGCTTTGAAATAGATTGTTCCACGAATTTTATCTTTACATAATATTTGGTCAGTTTTTAATTCTTTCAACAGTTTTACCATTTTCTTCTGATTAACTTTTTCTATTTTATTAACGCGTAAATTTTTTAATCGTTTGTTAATTATACTCTTTAATTCTTCATAATGTTTAATTGGTTCAATTGAATGAATATCGCTTGACATAATGGATTGCTCACACACTTTTTTATAATTATATCCTTCATTTATCAAGAAACTAATAGATTTACAATTTTCTACTTCGTTATATGTTTTTTCGAGCATTTCTTCAAGTGACATATCTTTGCCATATTTATTTATTAATTGTTCTTTGGAATAAAAGCTATATTCTTGTTTACTACATTTTTCAGCATCATCAGCAAATAAGATATAGTTAGCCATTGATTCTAATGCATTACAAATATTATTATCAATAGATAAATAATCACTTTGTTTTAAATTAACTTTTAACTTTTCATCAAAATAAGTTTCAAAATAATCATCAATATAATTATCATGAACACCTTTAACAGTATATAATATTTCATTAACTTTATTTATTCTATCATTTTGTTTTAATGAGAAATCTAGTTGTGTAATGAAATCATAAATAGACTTGTTATGTATCTTGCCTTGAAATCCTTTATTTGTAAATGTCATATTGCCTCACCATTTTCATGAAAATATTTATCATAGCATATTCTACACACCTTTCGTTTTAACTTCTTACCATTTTGCTTAATTGTGAAATGTTTAAAATAAATATTATTGTTTATTTGTCTTTGACAATGAACACAAACATCGTCACTTTCATTTAATTTAGTTCCAAGGAATCCATATCTATTTTCATCATGCTTGATACTGGAATGACATGGACAGGATAAATGTATTTTATCTGGATTTAATTCAATTGTTTTATCTTCGCTGTATATGTGTCTAGTGCATAATAATTTTTCTGATGAATCCATATAATACATACAATTTAAACAATTCATAATCTTAATCTCCTAATTTTAATTTATGCTAGAGTCAGATTGGATAACTCTAGCATATGCATTGTGGAAAGATTTGGATATTACTTTGCTCATTTAGTCTGTAAGCTAATTATATATTATAATATTATTTTACAATTGTCAACATTATTTTTACATTTTTGTCCATGCCAACGTTTATAATTTGTTAAAGATATTTCCTTATTACAAATTTCGCATTTATATTTCGGTTTATTTTTATTAGCTTCGCCTATTTTTTTTCG
>Ga0209777_10006937_pt1 | contig 12669 bp, 5 predicted proteins | sample FrelakmetHBP12HB_FD_187147 | JGI IMG/M metagenome (GOLD analysis project Ga0209777, IMG submission 187147) | Freshwater lake sediment microbial communities from the University of Notre Dame, USA, for methane emissions studies -HBP12 HB (SPAdes)... | ecosystem: Environmental > Aquatic >...
ACCGGCCGGCGCGCCCTCCGCGCAGCCGGAGTCGCTGTCCGCCTCAGGTCCGCGATCCGTCGCCCCCCGCCAGAGCGTAGCCGCCGAACCTCCGCGCGAGCTTCCCCCGGCCGTACTGGTGTTTCGCGACGGGCATCAGGAAGAGGTCAAGAGCTACACGATCATCGATAGGGCTTTGTACACCAGCGCGGATTACTGGACCAGTGGCTCGTGGACAAGAAAGATCGAGATTGCCAACCTGGATGTTCCCGCCACCCTGAAACTGAACCAGGAACGCGGTTCGAAATTCAGCCTGCCGTCCGGACCTCAGGAAGTAGTGATCCGACCGTAAGTTTCCCTTTTCGAGCCCGAGTTTCTTACCCTTAACAAGGAAGCTCCGCCCATCCTCCATTTGTGCCCTCGGCGTCAACGTAACGGGTCACTATCCCTCGGTAGTCCTGCTTGGTTGAGGGCATGTGGAGTTGCCTGCCTCACACGGGACGCAGTAGCAGTTCAGCAATATCCCGTTCCAGACTGTCGTTAGCCGGGGTGCGAAGGCAGCGTTTCAGCAGTAAATCCTTTCGGCTTATTGCCGATAAATCTAAGTAGAGGTGAATCTGCGGGTGACAGAAAACACCGACAAGCCCCCAAAGATTGTTCTGGCGGAGGATGAGCCTGTTTCCTGCCGCCTCTTTTTGGCAACGCCGGCGAAGTGGGGCTATGGCGTGGTCAGCTTTCACGAGGCCGGAATTGCAGAGAGCGCCAGCGGGAGGGGAAAGATGAAGGGTTTGGCGACGCGTCGAAAGCCTTGTATGCGGTTTCTACCTTCGTCCCTCTTGGGCGCGCTGTGGGTATTGCTCTGGGCGGCGCTCGGGACGCCAGGGCCGCCGCTTGCGGCGCTGCCTTTGAGCCTCCGGTCGTCCCTCAGTGGTCGGATGTGGCCATCCGTCAGGCCGTCAGCGGACGGGTCGAGCGACCGACGGACCACCCGAGGGGCGCGCGGCCTGCCCGTGCTGACCCTGGCGGAGCAAGTTCGCCGGCTTGCTCCCGAGCAGGCCAACTTGGGCTACCCGGTTCATCTTCAGGCGGTGGTGACTTACTACGCTGAAGGGGAGGACCTCTTTGTCCAAGACTCGTCGGCAGGGATTTGGGTTGATCTCGGTCCCACCAAACTCCCCTTGCGGTTCGGGCAACGGGTCGAGGTGGAAGGGGTGAGTGAGTTCAAAGATTTCGCCCCGCAGGTCGGCAAGCCGCGCCTGCGCATTCTGGGGGAAGGCAAGCTGCCGAAGCCGCGACGCGTCTCCTTCGAGAGCATGGTTTCCACTCGGGAGGACAGCCAGTGGGTGGAGGCTGAGGGAGTCATCCACTCCGCGAGTTTGGGCGGTGAGTTCCTCAACCTCGATCTGGTGATGGAGGGTGGGCAGGTGAGGGCCCAAATCCCCCATTCCGCGCGGCCGGTGCCTGCACGATTGGTGGACGCCCGGGTGCGCATCCGGGGGGTCTGCGGAGCGCAATTCAACCCGAAATACCAGTTGGTCCGGGTGATGATGTTGCATGTTCCCAGCTTGGCGTTCATCGAGATGCTGGAGCAGCCTCCCGCCGACCCTTATAACCTTCCCCTGCGCCCCCTCGGCAGCCTTTTGCGCTTCTCCCCTGAGAGCCGCATTGGGCACCGGGTCAGGGTCGAGGGCATGGTGACGTTCCGTGAGCCGGGGGAATTGTTTTATGTCAGCGACGACAAAGTTGGGCTGCGAGTGGAAACGAAGCAGTCCACGCCCCTCCTGCCCGGAGACGTGGTGGAGGCAGTGGGGTTTCCGGAAATCTCAGGGAACAGCCCGATCCTGGCCGATGCGGAGTTCAGAGTCGTCCGCCATGGCTCCGAGCCCCCGCCCATTGACGTGAGCGCCCGGCAACTTCTGGAGGGCGACTACGATGCGGTGTCGGTCAGGGTCGAGGGGCGAGTCCTCGAGAAATCGCTCCTCTCCCTGAACAAGTCCCTCCTCCTCCAGAACGATGGGGTCGTTTTCGATGGCTTTTGGGCGCAGGGGGCCGAGAACAAAACCTTGTCCTCGGTTCCTATCGGCAGTCGAGTCCGGATTACGGGGGTCTGCGCGGCGCGGAAGGACGAAGACGGAAGGACTTTGTCCTTCAGGATTCTCTTCGACGACCCAGAGGACATCATCATTTTGGAGCAGCCGTCCTGGTGGACCCTCAGGAAGGCCCTGTGGGCCGCGGGGATCCTGGGATTCGCTGCCCTAACCACCCTCGCCTGGGTTTTCGCCCTGCGCCGCAGAGTCGAGGAACAAACCGGGGTCATCCGGGAGTGGTTGCGTCGCGAAGCGGCACAGAAGGAGCTTTACTTCGAACTCTTCGAGAACGCCCACGACATGGTCTTCACCTGCGGCCTTCGAGGGCACATCACCTCACTCAATCGTGCCGGGGAACAGCTTCTCCAGCGGTCGAGGGCGGATGTCATTGGCCAAGACATTGCTGGGGTCCTCACGCCGGAATCCGCGGAGGCAGTCCGGTCTGTCCTCGACAGAGACCGACCCGAAGATAGGCCCCGAACAGTCGAGATCGAATTACTCGGCGGAGACGGAAAGCGGATTCCGCTTGAGGTCAGCCTGCGTCCTATTCGGGATGACGGTTACACGCTCGGTTGGCAGGGCATCGCGCGCGATATTACCGAGCGCAAGCGCGCGGACAGACTCCGGGCGGCCGCCTACCGCGTTTCTGAAATCGCGAATTCGGCTCAGACTGTCGAGGAGGTCTACCGCTCGACCCATGAAATTATCAGCGAGCTGATGCCGGCGAAGAACCTCTACATTGCCCTGTATGATCCTGCCGCAGCGATCCTCAGTTTCTCTTACTATGTGGATGAGCGCGACACCGCACCCCCGCCACGCAGGCTTCAAAAAGGCCTCACGGAGTACATCCTTCGAACCGGAAAACCCCTCCACGCCCCCCCGGAGGTTTTTGAGGAGCTCCTGAAGGCGGGAGAAGTGGAGGCGCGAGGCACGCAACCTCGCGACCGGATTGGGGTTCCCCTCAAAACCGATGGCAAGTCCTTCGGCGTCCTGGTCGTTCAGACCTACGATGCCGACTGCCGATATGGCGAGGAAGATAAGGCTGCTCTCGAGTTTATTTCCGACCAGATCGCCATGGCCATTCGCCGCAAGCGGGCTGAGCAAGAGCGGCAGATTCTGCAGAGCATTACGCAGACCATCGGAACCGCGGAAAGCCTCAGCGCGGGCCTCCAAGCCGCAATGCAGGAGCTCTGCGAGACGACGGGGTGGGCCCTGGGCCAGGTATGGTTTCCGAAACCTGATGGTATATGCCTCTCAGTTAGCCCCGCATGGTGTGGCAGCACCCCAGCGGCCGCGCAATTCCGGAGAGCCAGCGAAGGGTTGGTCTTCTCCAAGGATCAGGGTCTACCGGGGCGTGCGTGGTCAACCAAGCAGCGTGTGTGGGCGTTCGACGGGGGGCTCGATGACGATCCCCAAAGGGAGAGAGCAGCGAAGGCGGTGGGCTTCAGTTCGGCAATGGCTATGCCGATTCTCGCCGGCGAGGAGGTCGTCGGGGTGATGGAGTTCTTCTCCTTCCGGACGCACGCCCATGATCAAGGCCTGCTGGAGATCGTTTCCACAGTTGCCGCTCAGTTGGGATCGGTTCTATTGCGCCAGCGCGCGGAGGAGGCGCTGCGCCGAAGTGAGGAGCATTATCGAAACCTGGTCGAACTGGCTTCGGACGCCATTTTCCTCGCGGATTCCAAGTTTCATCTTGTCGATTTCAATGAAAGCGCCTGTGCCTTGTCGGGGTATTCCCGTGAAGAAATAGTCGGCAAATCACTTTTGGATTTCATGCCGGAGGAAGATCTGATTGCTTCACCTGTGAGGATGGAAGAGCTCCGCTCGGGGAAGCCGGTTATAAGCGAGCGGCGATTCCGTCGGAAAGACGGGTCAATTATCCCTGTCGAGGTGAGCAACAAATTCCTTCCGGATGGGCACTTTCAAGGAATTGTCCGCGACATCACCGAGCGGAAGCAGGCCGAGGAGGCGCTGCGGGAGAGCCGATCGACCCTTAACCTGATTCTGGATACGGTGCCGCAGTCCATTTTTTGGAAAGATCTCGAAGGTCGTTATCTCGGATGCAATCGGGTGTTCGCCGTTGCCGTTGGATTGGACGACCCCGCCCGGATCGTTGGCAAGACGGATTTTGACCTGCCGTGGCCGCGCGAGGAGGCCGAAGCCTACCGCGCCGATGACAGGGATGTGATCGAAAAGAACCGCCCCAAGCTTCATATAACCGAGCCGCTACAACAGGCTGATGGGACGCGCCTTTTGATAGACACGTCTAAGCTGCCGCTGTGCGATGTGCATGGACGCCCATTTGCTCTGTTGGGAGTGTATGAAGACATCACCGAGCGGAAGCGCGCCGAGGAGGCGCTGCGCCTTTATGCCTCGGAGCTGGAGTCCGTTAGGGCCGTGCAGGAAGAAAATGCGACCAGGCTTCGCCAACTGGTGGAGGATCTCGGGGAGGCCAAGCGGCGGGCGGAAGCTGGCACGCAAGCCAAGAGCGAATTTCTGGCCAATATGAGCCACGAGATCCGCACGCCCATGAACGGCATCATCGGCATGACGGATCTGACGCTCGATACCGAGCTCACTCGCGAGCAGCGCGAGTATCTGGTCATGGTCAAGGATTCGGCCGACAAGCTATTGACCCTGATCAACGACATCCTGGACTTTTCCAAGATTGAGGCGGGAAAGCTCGGCCTGGATCTCATCGACTTCAACCTGCATGACACGCTCGGCAATACGATGAAAACGCTGGCTCCGCGGGCGGGCGCGAAAGGTCTGGAGCTCGTCTATCAAACTCCCTCCAGCATCCCGCGGGATCTGGTGGGCGATCCCGGCCGCTTGCGGCAAATCTTGGTCAATCTGGTTGGCAACGCTATCAAGTTCACCGAGCGGGGGGAAGTGGTCGTCCTCGTCGAGGCACAGTCCCGGACGGAGGAGGGGATCGAGTTGCACTTTGCCGTTACCGACACGGGGATCGGTATTCCGCGCGAGAAGCAGCAACTGATCTTCGAGGCCTTTGCGCAGGGCGATGCCTCGACGACGCGAAAGTATGGGGGGACGGGGCTGGGTTTGGCAATCACCTCCCAACTGGTGAAGATGATGCGCGGGCGGCTATGGGTGGAAAGCGAACCCGGCAAAGGGAGCACCTTTCATTTTATCGCTCACTTCGGCCTGGCCCAGGCCCCGACGAAGCCGCATGCGCTCCAGGACACGGTCGGCCTGCGCGACATGCCTGTGCTGGTGGTGGACGACAACGCCACCAACCGACGCATCCTGGAAGCCATGCTCACCCACTGGGTGATGCAGCCCACCTTGGCCGAGGGCGGGCAGGAGGCATTGGGCTATATGAACGCGGCCAGGAACGCCGGAAAACCTTACCCCTTGGTGCTCATCGACGCTCAAATGCCCGACATGGATGGCTTCGCCTTGGCCGAGCAGATCAAACAGGATCCAACGCTCGCGGGGGCCACTATCATGTTGTTGACCTCTGCCGGGCAGCGAGGCGATGCCGCCCGCTGCCGGGAGTTGGGTATTGCCGTCTACCTGATCAAGCCGATTCGCCAGTCCGAGCTCTTGGAAGCTATCCTCCTAGCTCTAGGGAGACCCTCCCGGGAGGGAGAGCGCCCCGTGGTCCTCACCCGGCATTCCTTGCGGGAAGCCCGACGTCAGCTCCGTGTCTTAGTCGCAGAGGATAACGTTGTCAACCAAGCGCTGGTGGTCCGCTTGCTGGAAAAGCAGGGGCACACAGCAGTGGTGGCCCGCAATGGTAAAGAGGTGCTGGCGATCCTGGAGAATTCCGCCTTCCACGGATTCAACTGCGTGCTGATGGACGTGCAGATGCCCGAGATGGATGGCTTCGAGGCTACGGCGGCCATCCGGCAGAAGGAGGAAGCCAGTGGCCTTCACCTCCCGATTATCGCTATGACGGCGCATGCGATGAAGGGCGACCGCGAGCGTTGCTTGGCGGCAGGCATGGACGGTTACGTCGCGAAGCCGATTAACCCCAATGAATTGTTCGAGACGGTTGAGTCCCTGGTTGCTTTGAAGGCTGGCGGGGCAGAGCCCAAGCCTGCCAAGACCCCACCGGGACCCGGGGTCGATGCCGAGGTACTCTTGGCCCGTTTCGAGGGCGACGCCACATTACTCGGCGAACTCGCCCAGATATTTCTTCAGGAATGCCCGCGGATGGTGGGGGAGATTCGCCACGCTCTGGAAACGCAGGACGCCCAGGCACTTGAAATGGCGGCGCATGCCTTGAAGGGCTCTATTGGAAATTTCGGGGCGAAATGCGCCTTCGACGCGGCGCTCAAGCTGGAGAGGATTGGGCGCTCTGAAAACTTGGAGGGCGCGGTGTCAGCCTTGCTCACACTGGAAGAGGAAATGGGCCGGCTCACGCCCGCGCTCGCCAGACTCCAGGAAGGGGTCCTCCGATGCGGATCCTGATTGTCGACGACGATGAGCTCATCTTCAACGAGGCCCGGAACGAAGTTGCCTTTGTGAAATACCTCGGATGAATGTCAGCTCGCCCGCCTGATTCACGCCCTCCGTCAGAAAACCTTGAATAGCACCCGGTTCGAAAGGCGGACCTGCGCTACAATCTCCCGATCCCTCCCGTTTGAGAGGCGACGGATGGGAAGAAGTCTAACGTAGAGGCGCACAGTTAGAGTTTTCAGTAATCAGTCATCAGTACTCAGCAGCCCCCCGGCCTGGACACTGACTACTGACAACTGACGACCACATGTTCTCCGCAGCAGGCGAATTCCGGGATAAGGTGAAACCTATGAACCCAACCGCAGTGAAAGAATCCTTAAAGCCCTTCAAGCTATTCATCGGCGGGAAGTGGGAGGATTCAGTCTCCGGGCGGACGATTCCGGTGATGAATCCGGCCACCGGCGAGCAGCTCACCACCGTCCCCGATGCCGGTCCGGAAGACGTGGATCGCGCGGTCAAGGCGGCGCGCCGGACCTTCGAGAGCGGCGTCTGGCGCCAGATGGACGCCTCGAAGCGCGAGCGGATCATCTGGCGCGTGGGTGAGCTCATCGAGAAGAACGTGGAAGAACTGGGGGCGCTCGAGAGCCTGGAAAACGGCAAGACGTATCGCGAAGCGCTGCGCGGGGACATTCCTCCCACCTGGGACATCTTCTATTACTATGCCGGCTGGGCGCGCAAGATCTACGGCGAGACGATTCCCGTGGACGGCCATTACCTGAACTACACGCTGCGCGAACCCATGGGTGTGGTGGGAATGATTACGGCCTGGAATTATCCCATGCTTCTGGCCGCGTGGAAGGTGGCTCCGGCGCTGGCCGCGGGCTGCTCGATGGTTCTCAAGCCCTCCGAATTGACCCCGCTCACCACCTTCAAGCTGGCCGAATACTGTTTGGAAGCGGGAGTGCCCGAAGGCGTCGTCAACGTGGTGACCGGCTACGGCCCCACGGCAGGCGAAGCCCTGGGGCGCCACATGGACGTGGATAAGATCGCGTTTACGGGCAGCATTCGCACCGCGCGGGCGCTCCTGAAGGCCTCCGGAGAAAGCAACTTGAAGCGCCTCTCGCTCGAGTTGGGGGGCAAGTCCCCCAACATCATTTTTCCCGACGCCGACCTCGATCGCGCGATGAAGGCGGCTTTCTGGGGGATCTACGCCAACAAGGGAGAGGTGTGCAGCGCGGGTTCGCGCTTGTTGGTCCACGAGAAAATCTACGAGGAGTTTGTGACCCGGCTGGCCGAGCGCGCGCGCAAAATGCGCGTGGGCAACCCGCTCGACCCCCAGACCGAAATGGGATCGCAGATCAGCCAGGCGCAGCTCGAGAGGATCCTGGGCTATATCGAAAGCGGCCGCGCAGAGGGAGCCCGGCTCTTGTGCGGCGGCGAGCGCGACATGCAGGGGGAAAAAGCCAACGGCTTTTTCGTGAAACCGACCCTCTTCGCGGACGTCTGGCCCCAAATGAAGATTGCCCAGGAAGAAATCTTCGGCCCCGTGCTGGCGGCCATAAAGTTCCGCGACCCTGAGGAAGCAGCCGCCATCGCGAACAGCACCATCTATGGCTTGGTCTCAGCCGTCTGGACGCGGGACATTGGGGTGGCCCACCGCCTGGCCCAGCAAATCAAGGCGGGGTCCGTTTGGATTAATGCCTACAACTGCTTCGACAGTTCCTCGCCGTTTGGCGGGTACAAGCAGAGCGGGTTTGGCCGCGAAATGGGGCCGCACGCGCTCGAGTCGTATACACAGGTCAAGTCGGTTTGGGTCTCGCTCGACTAGCGCCTCGAGGTGGCATGGGCGTCCCGCCCATGCGCACGGCCAGGATGGCCGTGCTACGGATGGGAGTCTGGGATGAACCTCCAACAGGTCAAGCAGGCTTTTGCGAGAAACAAAATCGAGAAAGTGAAGCTGGGCGGCTTTGACATCGACGGGGTGCTGCGGGGGAAATACGTCTCGCTGGACAAATTCTTTTCGGCGGCCGACTCCGGATTAGGTTTTTGCGACGTGATTTTCGGCTGGGACAGCTCCGACGCGCTCTACGACAACGTTTCCCTGACCGGTTGGCACACGGGCTATCCTGACGCGCAGGCTCGCATCGACCTGGCGACTTTTCGCGTTCTCCCGTGGGAGGCGGGGACGGCGTTCTTCCTGGTGGACTTCTTCCGCCCGGACGGCACGCCCCTGGCCGTATCACCGCGCCAGGTTCTGCGGCGCGTCATCGAAGGCGTGGAGAAGAGGGGTTACACAGCGAAGGCCTCGGTCGAGTTCGAGTTCCTCTTCTTCCGCGAAGACCCTCTTTCAGCGCGCCAGAAGCATTTTCGTGATTTAGTCCCACTCTCGCCCGGCATGTTCGGCTACAGCTTCTTGCGGTCTTCTGCGCACTCCGAACTGGCGCACGCCATCCTGGACACCTCGCGCGCCATGGACATCGAGATTGAGGGCTTTCACACGGAGACGGGCCCGGGCGTCTATGAGACGGCGATTCAATACGATGACGCCCTGCGCGCGGCTGACAAGGCTGCGCTGTTCAAGACGGTGGTGAAAATCGTGGCGCGGAAAAATGGGCTGCTCGCGACGTTCATGGCCAAGTGGAACGCCCGTCTGCCCGGCTGCGGCGGCCACGTCCACCAGAGTCTTGCCCCCCGGCGCGGGAGCAAGAACCTCTTTTACGATCCTCGCGCGGACGGACATCTCTCCGCTTTGATGCGGCAGTTCATGGCGGGGCAATTGGCGATGATGAGGGAACTGGCCGTGATGTTCTGCCCCACGGTCAATTCTTACAAGCGTACGGTCCCGGGGACTTGGGCGCCGACCAATGTCACTTGGGGCGTGGACAATCGCACCACGGCGCTGCGCGCGATTGCCTCCGGGCCGAAGAACACGCGCGTCGAGCATCGCCTGCCGGGCGCCGATGCCAACCCCTATCTCTCTCTGGCGGCGAGCCTGGCCTCCGGACTCTATGGGATCGAAAACCGGCTGGAGCTTTCCGGAGCCACCGGCAACGCCTACGAGTCTCAGGCCCCGGCGCTGCCCGCCCAGCTCGAAGAAGCCACCGAGCTGTTCCGTTCCAGCGCCTCGGCGCGCCAGATGTTTGGCGACGAGTTCGTCGAGCATTATGCCGCGACCCGCGACTGGGAGGCCCGCCAATACCGGCGCGCCGTCACGGATTGGGAGCTCGAACGCTACTTTGAAATCATCTGACGTCGAAATCCGAAAATGGAAAAGCGAAAAGCGAAACTGGAGACCGGCAGGGTGTCTAAAAACCGTCCGGCCTGTCCTTCCGAGGAGCCGCAGGCGACGAGGAATCTCGCAAGGCCTTTATTGCCAGAGCGAGATTCCTCGCTTCGCTCGGAATGACAGCGTCGAAAGTAGTTTTCAAGCATGCTATTGGGGAGGCAAGTGCCGGACTCCCGATTTCATCGGGACAGGTTCCGTCCGGCGCTACGGTTTGTTCCACAGCAACTCGATGGTGACTCCGCCGTGAGGTTCGCTATCCATGTAGGCAAAGCGGCCTTCGCTGTCAGGATTTTTCCAGCCGCCGCTCTGTGAAACCGGAGCGCCACGTCCTCCAAGGAGTTTAATTGCCTCATCCATGTCCGTGACATTGAAAGCCAGGTGATGAAAGCCCTCGCCGTGGGCCTTGAGGCATTCGTCGTAAACGCTCCCGCCATTGAGAGATTGGATCCACTCGAAGGTCACGTCGCCGGAGCGTCCCCAGCCGAGGTACATCTCGAACTTCCCCGGCTTGCCGCGATACATGCGGTCCACGCTGATGTTGTGGTCCACAGGCATCCCCCCAAAACCCAGGCGTTCGTAAAACGCCCCGACTTTCTTCACATCGCGGACGACAAGCGCGTATTGAATGATTTTGTTGAACGGATACTCGTTGTTCGAAGTGGCAGGGTCGCCAGTCGGCGGCGCGTCGGGGTTATAGTTGAGCTCGATCGTCAAGCCGCCGCCCTGGGGCGCAGTGTCGAGATAGGCAAAAAGGCCCTTGCCTTTTTCGCCCTTCCAGCTCCCGCGCTGGACGACGCCCACTCCTCGGGATTTGAAATACGCGATTTGCTCCTCGAGTTGTTGCGGGCTTTTCACCGTGTAGGCAAGATGGTGGACCCCGTCGCCGTGTTTCCTCAAGAATTCGTTATAGACACTGAAACCCTTGACGGGCTGGATCCATTCGATCTGCACGCCGCCGATGTCCGCAAAGGCCATCTTGAGGCTCATGGGAGTTTTTTTGCCGCGATAGGTTACGTCTGGCAAGTCCTCGATCCCCGCGCGCTGTATGTTCTTGAGGCCGAGCTTTTCCCAATAGCTCAGCACACGGTCCAGGTCCTTTACCACCCAGCCCACCTGCACGACGTGGCTGTAAATCGTCATGTCCACGCTGGGCTTGGCGACTTCAGGAGGAGCGCCGAAAAGTCTTGTGCCTGACGTTAGTGAAATGATGAGCACAAAAATGCCAGTGAAGAAGAAAACGGAGAATCGTTTCATCGTAAACCTCCAGGGCGAGAGAAACGGGAAAATGGAAACTCGAACACCAAAGCGCGCTGTAGCGCCGGTCTATGGCCGGCGGGTGTGTTCCCAGCGATTTCGCCGCTCATAGAGCGGCGCTACAGCACTGGAAATTCGAAAATCGAAAAGCGAAAATCGAAAAGCGAGCCGATTTTCGAATTTCGATTTTCGGTCCTCAGATGGGCGACTGCAGGTCTCCGGCAGCATCGAATTCCGGCGCGCAAGTCCCCGGCAAGAATTTCCAACCCGAGAGTCCGGCGGCCTCCGGAGCGAGCGACTCGGAAATCGCCACGCGGTTCAGGTTGAGGGTATTCTGGACCCACACCACGCGTTGCTCCCGTGGTTCGGGGCTGCCCAGGGCGCCGAGGGCGAAGTCCAGGGCCTCACGGTCCGAAGGGCTATAGTAGGGGATGCGCGGCATGGGAGGGTTCATCGCGGTGCGCGCGTTGGCGTACATCTTCTGGAGATCGATTTTTCGGTACAGGCGTTCGTGCATGAGGTCGGCCAGCCCGATGCCCAGCGCGTTGCCGGAGCTCTGGGGAGTGAGATCGCGGACGTAGATCAGGCGGATTTCCGGCGCCTCACCTGGCGGAAGCTCCACCCCGCGCCCGATTACTTTCGTATCCATCCCCGTGCCGCTGATGTCCTTCCCCATCTCGTTCACAATCAGAAGCTGGAACTTGTAGAAGGGAATGCGGGGCACCAGCGGACGTGCTATCGCCAACGCTTCCTCTTCCGTCGTGACAATCGTTTCCCCTCGCGCGGCGCGCACCGCCGCAATCTCGTGCAACTCGTTTTCGACTACGGCCACCCCGCCCAGGATCTTTCCAGTGGCCAGGACTTTGCCCGAGATGGCGCGGATGGCTTTTTCGAAGCCATACTTCCAGCTCCAGCGGTGGCACTCGCGCGCGCCCTCAGCCTTGCCCATGCCGACGGCCAGCATCTTGAGCAAGCCGCTTTCAATCTTTCCCGAGAAATCGGTGTGCGGCTTGACGCGGTTGATCACCAGCACTCCGTCCGCGCCCCAAGCGTTTTGGTCCATGAACACCTGGAAACCCTCCGGCGTGGCGCCCAGAACAACCGTTTCCATGGAAGAGAGGATTTCGACGCCCATCGCCGTCGGCGTAACGCCATAGTTCTCGAGGACCTTCAGTTGTCCCTCCGCCGTCGCGCCCCCGTGGCTTCCCATGGCGGGAAAAATGAAGGGACTGGCGCCCTGGCCTTTCAGCCAGTCACAGACGGCCCGGACAATCTGGGAAATTTGGGCGATGCCGCGGCTGCCCACACCTAGGGCGATCCGCCGGCCGCGAATTTGGTCTCGAGGCAGACCCAGCGCCTCAAGGCGCAGCCGCACTTCGCCGGAGAGGTCCATGACCTCGGGCACGGTTGCGCCCGCCCTCTCTAACACTCGAAAATTCGCAAGCGGGATGTGGCTGGTCAGCATGGGTTCGCACTCACGTTAGCGCGAGGCGGCGCCCGCGTCAAGGGAGCGTATCGAGACGTGTTAAATGTAACCGGTGAGGTGCCGTCGAGACATTTAAGAATGTAACCCGTCGCGCCGTGGGAGGTGTAACCCGAATGCAGGGACGTGGAGGAGGGTTACGATGAGCCACCGAT
>Ga0209777_10006938_pt1 | contig 12668 bp, 12 predicted proteins | sample FrelakmetHBP12HB_FD_187147 | JGI IMG/M metagenome (GOLD analysis project Ga0209777, IMG submission 187147) | Freshwater lake sediment microbial communities from the University of Notre Dame, USA, for methane emissions studies -HBP12 HB (SPAdes)... | ecosystem: Environmental > Aquatic >...
GTTTTTTGATTTATCATATATTTTTATATATTTTGAATCAAATAATTAGAAAAATATATAATAAGAAAAAAGTTGAGTTTTTTAATTTGTTATTAGTTGATTCAAAATATGACAAATAATTAGAAAATATATAGTAAGAAAAAAGTTGAGTTTTTTGATTCGTCATATATTTAATTATGAAAATATATCAAGTTTTTGATTCAAAATATAATATATATAAAAATGAAACACGCCTTATTATTAGTATTTGAATATAATTATGTTTGTAATAAACTTATTGGGGCAAAAAAAGATTTACAAATGGCTTTAGATCTTTGTAGACATTTTGAAATAGAAAACATTACAATTATTACTGATATTAAAGATATTAAAATTACAGATAAAAATATTAAAGTGAAATATACTCAATTACCAAATATATTTTTTGTATGTAGAGAAATTTCACAATTTATAGAAAATACACTTAGAGGAATTGAGGATTATATATTTAAATCTGCAGGTGAAGTTCATGAAGTATTTTTATATATATCATGTCATGGAGGTGAAATAGATATAAATGGAAAAATAGATCAGGGTATTATTTTAACTGATAATATTAATAAAAGATATCTTATATCTAAAGATTTATTTAATTTATTATTTGGTAATCTTATAATTGATATAAATGGATATATAAAAATACCTATTTGGAAAAAAGTAATTTCAAATAATAAAGTAATAACATCTTTTGAATATATTTATTGTCAATTAACTTCGCCTTCTTCACCAAAATCAAATAAAAAAAATAGAAGTACATATTTAGCAAATAGAGGATTGCCATCTTCAACAAAAATGCTTATTATAATTGACACTTGTCATTCAGGTGCTATGACATCATTTCCATATAGATATAAAGATGAAAAAATGATATTCATTCCTAATCATAATATTGATTTATTCGATGATCTTCCATTTTGTATTTGTTTATCAGCATGTTTTGAGAATGAAAAAACTATAAGTAATAATAATGGTTCTGTTTTTACTTCGTCTTTATATAAAATTTTATTAAAATATAAAGAACAAATGACAATAGGGCAACTATATTATATTTTATCTAAAAGTAAATATATACCTATTTTATCTTCTACAGTAAATAATTTAGATATGACAATACCATTTTATACAAATTTTTATGAAAATGAGATTATAATTATCAATAAATAAATTATTTATAAGAAAATATGAATCTTATTTTTGCTGTTAGTCAAAATAATGTAATTGGAGTCGATAATAAGATGCCTTGGCATATTCCAGAAGATTTAAAATATTTCAAAAACATTACAACTGATAATGTTATTATTATGGGGAGAAAAACATTTGAAAGTATAGGAAATAAACCTTTGAAAAATAGAATTAATATTGTTTTATCTTGTTCTTTAGAACAAAAGATAGAAGAAAATTTATATATTATAAGAATGGAAGATCTTGATGATATATTATCACGATTTTCAAATAAAAAGATATTTGTTATTGGTGGAGTAGAAATTATTAATCTTTTAATTCGTAGATGTACTAAAGTTTTTTTGACTTATGTTTATAAAGAATATCTTGATGGTATTAAAGTGGATTATTCATTAGATTATTTTAAAGAAAATTATCGTCTATCTTCTGAGTCGATGATTAATAATTATCAATTCTTGAAATATAAATTTTATATATTTGAAAAATAAGAATATCTTAAATTTAAGATATATAAAATGGAGTATTTTATTCTTCTAATATTAAAACAATTAAACATTAATTATGATAATAGTAGAGGAATTCTAGAGTATTTAGGATTATATTTAGATGATATTTCTATTAGAAAAGCTATTAATTTATGGTTTGATAATAGAGATCAATGTATATTAAAATATGGAAATATCAATTCTTGGAATACTTTAAGCATTACAGATATGTCTTATTTATTTTATAAAAAAGGTATCTTCAATGAAGATATTTCAAAGTGGTGTACTGGAAATGTAGTTAATATGAACAATATGTTCGGTTATTGTTGGGAATTTAATCAACCGTTAAATGATTGGAATGTATCAAATGTTGAAGATATGAGTTTTATGTTTACGGATTGTTACTCTTTTAATCAACCATTAAATAAGTGGAATGTGGAAAATGTAAAAAATACGAGTTTTATGTTTTATTATTGTCAATCATTTGATCAAATATTAAAATCCTGGAAATTGAAAAATGTGAAAAATTGTCATTTAATGTTCTTTGCTAATAAAATCAAATTCTATTATTCATTAAATATATTTTATTTGTTTAAATATATAATTAGTAATATGAGAAATGGAGAATATTTTTGATATTTATTTTTTAGTTAAATATTGAAAAATAGTATTAGACTGAAAAAGAAAAAGTTATCAAGGTATACTTTGTCACCTAAGTGAAGGCTGGATTTTTGAAAAAATATCATTTGTATATTCTAATACAGAGTAAAAATTTCTTATTTTTTAGTTAAAATTAACTAAAATAAATATTGAAAAATAGTATTAGATAGAAAAAGAAAATGTTATCAAGGCGACAAAGTATGCCTAAGTGAAGGCTGGATTATTGAAAAAATGTCATTTGTGTATTCTAATACAGAGTAAATTTTTTCTAATTTTTAAGTTAAATTTAGCTAAAAATATATTGAAAAATAGTATTAGATAGAAAAAGAAAATGTTATCAAGGCGACAAAGTATGCCTAAGTGAAGGCTGGATTATTGAAAAAATATCATTTGTGTATTCTAATACAGAGTAAAAATTTCTTATTTTTAGTTAAAAATAAATATTAAAATAGTATTAGACTGAAAAAGAAAAAGTTATCAAGGCAACAAAGTATACCTAAGTGAAGGCTGGATTATTGAAAAAATGTCATTTGTGTATTCTAATACAGAGTAAAAATTTCTTCTAATAAATTTTAATAACTTCTACATTAGGATAATTAGGATATTCAAAATATTTTGAATAAGTAGAATAAGCAATTTCAGGGATAGGTTTTTCTCTTAATTTATTCCACGATCTTCCTTCGCGTATACACCATAAAATTGAAGTTTTGTAACCTAATTCAATCCACATTTCTTTGCTTTTATTACTAGAATGACATTGATCTATTATAATTTTTTTACCTTCTTTTAATAAAGAATTTATATATTGGATATTTTTCTTACTAGTTATTTTTTTATCAATTTCATCTTGACTAAATCTTATATAATTATGATCTTTTTCTAATCTTTTAGCAATTGCTGTTTTCCCAGAACCTTGATTTCCCATCATTATAACTAATTGATTATCAGTAGTAATATTTTCAAAATTACTACCAAAAACATCTATTGGTCTATAAAAAATAGCATTGATATTTCTTGCAAAATCTTTATCTGTTGAAGACCATCTATAAGGTATAAATGAATCTTCTATTCCTACTGCATCACCACAATAAAACAAACTTTTAGGTGTTTCAATTAGTATAGAATATAAATATGTCATTAATCCAATATTTGGTTTTCTATAAATTCCATCTTTAGTTGCACATAAAATTAAAGGATAACCTTCTAATTTTTTCCAAATATTTAATATCATGTCTTCTTTAATTTTACTTATATTTTTTTGATTTGTTATAATAACAAGTTGATAATTTTTAGTTACTAGATCCCATAAAATATTCATTATATTTGGAAAAAACTCCCAATCATTTTCATCTTTTGGTATTATATTTTTACCAGAAGGATAAAATATCAATGTTTGATCCAAATCAAAAATTGCTAGGTTATATGGTGTTTTCCATTCTTTTATAGGAAATATATATTGAAAATCTTCTTGAAATATCCACATTTTAGTTAAATTTAACTAAAAAATCATTTTTCTCATTACTTCTTCTCTCTTATTCTAAATATTCAACCCATTCACCAATAACTTCATTTGAATATCCTCTATTAGTAAGTTCTCTTTTAACTTCTTCTTTAACTTGTTCTATATCTTTAAATTTTTCTCTTATCAATAGAATTATATTTGAAATTTGTTCATTATCAGATATATTAATAACTATATTTTGATCAAATCCATTTAAACAATTAATTAATCTACTTAATCTACCAGTAAAGCATTTACATTCAGAATCCTGTATTTCAATATTTAATATTTTGAATATTTCTTCTTTATCTTTATTATTTATAATTACTGAATAAACATTTAATAATAATTCTTCAAAAGTGATATTTAATACTGAATGGACATCTTTTTCATTAATATATTCGAATAGAATATGTTTAGTTCTTTCATCTAAAGATTGATTTTGTATAATATCATGTTTCATTTCATCAAATGATAATGTAGGTTTTATTGAAAGAACATATTCAATTCCTTTTTTTATTCCTTCTTGTATATTATGGTTATGGACATTTTGCATATCATTGTATACTTTAGCTATTCTTTGATTATTAAGTATTCTTACAATAGGTTGGGGAATGTATTCAATCGGATTATTATCTATATATAGATATTGCAAGTATAAATGGTTTCTAAGTGAAGGTGGCAATGTTGTTATTTGATTTGTATTAATATCAAGGGTTTTTAATCTACTAAGATTAGTAATAATGGGTAACTGTTGAAAACGATTATTAGATATATCTAACACTTTTAAGTTTACTAATGTATTAATATTAGGCAATGTTGATAATTGATTGTTATCAACAGTGAATTCTTCTAAATTAATAAGATTTTCTATCTCATTTGGTAATGAAGTAAGATAATTATTATTAAGATATAAAAATTTTAATTTAGTAAGTTTACCTATCTCTTTCGAAAGTGAAATTAATCTATTATTGATAACATTTAATGTTTCTAAATTAATTAAATTTCCTATTTCATCTGATATTGAAGTTATCTTAGAGAAAAAAATTGTTAAAGATCTTAGTCTTGTAATATTAAAAATATCTGATGGAATTTCTATAAGAGCTTTATCATTTATAACTAATGGAATATTTGGATATCTACTACTTTTATCAATTACATTTTTAATTTGCATGTTGTATTGTAACATTTTCTAAAAATTTCTATAAAAAATCATTTTCCTTAATATCTTTTACTTAAACTTAAGTAAAAATTTTCATATATAATTTGTCCATATTTTATAAGATTTTAAATCGATAATATCAAAATTAGTAGTTTTATATAATTCTTTACAATGATCTTTATATTGCTGATCAACAAAATTATCAATTAAATAATTAACTTTATCTGGATTTTGAAATATATCATTTGCTATATATAAGTATTTTTGAACATCATCAAATATAATAGATGGCTTACTTAACTTAAGACTTAAAATATACTTTATGCAGTTTTCAATATGTTGAGAATTATCATTGCTTAATCTAATAATAACATAATTATAAAATATAGGAATGATTGTTTTAATTCTATCAGCGTTTTGCTGTTTGATAAATTTTTCATCTGTAGGATGCCAACACGAATTTTGTTTAAAATGATGTTCTCCATCAGTTTCGATCATATAAATAATTCCATTATATTGAAAAATAAAATCATATCTCCTTGATGGTATATAATGCAATTTTTGTTGAACTATTGAATTTAAATTTAATTTAATTAATATTTCTTTACAATTAAATTCAAAATCTGAACATTTAGCCGCACACTGTGGGCATCTTTCCGAAGAACCAAAAACAGTTCTATTATTTATTGTCGTAGGCCAATTGAATTTGCATAAATAACATTCAAAAGTGATTATTTTATTAGAACCAGCAGATGTTTTTTCTAGATTAATTTCAGGATTTAAATGTTTTAGAATATCAAGACATAAGCGTGGATGAGTTCTAGATATAGAATTGCAGATACAAGTTTTATCTGTATTTGTAACACAAAATGGACATTTATTTCCATTAGTTCTATCAAAAATACGAGCTTCCCACGAATGTTCTTTACAAGTAGTATGATCTCTACATATCCACCAAAATTTCTCACCTGACCCTCTTGAAATAGTCCATGGATCTATACCTTTATTCTTTTCATAATCCCATTGGGAAGCTAAAATTGGATCATTCATAAATGAATTACTAAAACATTCGCATATTTTTTTATTTGGTCCTCCACTACAACAATATGGACATCCTGTAGGTCGCCTCTTACAAGTTCTATCATTAGGTCTAGTTTCATAACTATGAAAACATTTACATTTAGAATTTTTACATTTAAACCATAATTTTATTTTACTAACACCATAAGTAATATTTTCTATTTTCTCTTTAGTTAATTTTTTAATAGGATCAGATTTATTAGGATCCATCAATAATGTTTTTTCAATATCTATTTCTGAATATATCTTAGAATGTGTATGTCTTAATAAGTTACATTTACATGGAATATTATTTACAATTTTAACACAAATCCCATCATCAATCAAATTATATTTATGTAATATTTCTTTACAAAACTCTATCTTAATTTCTTCTTTCTTAGAAAATTTCTCCATTTTCTATACAATTGTATAGAAAAAATTCAATTTTAATATTCAATAATGCAATCAATATCAAGTTGATAAGCAAGAGAGGCAACTCGTTCTAATGAAAGCCAGTTTATTTTTCCCATTCCTATAGGCGCGTGTCGATCCTTACGAGAATCAAATCCAAATTTTGAATCGTTATAATGAATTAATCCAATCTTACATCCATTTTCTAAACAATACTTAAAATATTGATATGGGTCATAGCCACAGCTGTAAGCATGACACGAGTCTATACAGATGGAAAAATTTGGTCTTTCTAAATATATTTCATGGAAAAAATTTACAAAATGTTTATAATTAGTAAGAACTTTTGTTCCGTCTCCAGCCGATATCTCTAAAATAATTGGACATAAATTACTATTCATTGCATATAAAATATTTTCTTTCATATGTAGTAAAGATTCCTCTAATGTTTTATTAGTTTGTGACCCAACGTGAAAGACGACTCCTTTTACACCAACTGCAGTTGCAAAAATTAAATATTTTCTAATTTTCTCTCCTAAACCTGGATTTGCCAGGTTGAAGACATAAGGTGAATGCGCGTATATTTTTAACCCTTTACTCTTAATTATTTCATTACATCTGGTAGTATCAACATTTTTTGATATATTAAAAGATTGTTTATCTGTAATAAACATTTGGTATGGTAGATTATCAGGAAGAAAATCAAGTGTGTATTCTAAACTCTGCATTATTGAAACACTATAACCAACAGCATATTTATTAACAGGATCCCACTCTCTTGGGATTTCATACATATCTTTCCAATTGATACCTTCTAAGTTTATTATTCGATAATTTTTATAAGTAAAAAATATAATAATTGTATAAATATTGTGCTCAAGAACGAATATAATAAGATCAGCCAAATTAGGTTTCCAGTCTTGTTTAGAACATCCATGATGATAAGCAACCGAGTCAGATATCAAATCAGGGAACATCAATTCTTTTATATTATCTGTTAATAATTCTCTTGGAATTTTATCAATATCAATTTTATTAATTGATGGGATATCTTCATTAAAAGGAAAATCTGTATTGTGTAAAAATATCATTTTAGTTAAATTTAACTAAAAAATTCATTTTAAAAAAGAATGATTTTAAAATGTTATCTGAAAATCAAATAAAAAACCTATTAGATTCATATAGTATGAATGAATATAGTAAAATTTTATATATACATTCTATTACTAATTTCTCAATAGAAGATGTAGTTACTATGTTTTATGAAACATCTGGAAAAATAGAAATTGATACTATTATGAAATTTTTAGATGATAAATATTCATTAAAAGATAATAATCCTATGGATTTTATAATTAATATTCTCCATATAGATCATAATATACTTAATATTCTTCATATGAATACAAAAGAATATTATTTAGATAAAACAACATTTGAATGTTGCGAATTACTTTTTACAGAATTATTAAGCAAATGCAAGTAATGGAGCTAATTCACCTAACGCAGCTAATCCTTCTTTTCCTTCTACTGAAGATGCATATTTACCTAATTCGGATACATTTTTAATATTTTTTAATGAATTATATGAAGAATTTAAACTTGAATAATTATTAGATAATTGTTTTCCTGTATTAACAACAGAATTAATATTAGCAGGAGTTGGATAACTTTTAGTTGGATAGCTTTTAGTATTGGAAATTTGATAACTTTGAGTATTAGAAACTGGATAACTCTGAGGAATATTAGAAACTGGATAACTCTGAGGAATATTAGAAACTGGGTAATTTTGCATATTTGGTTGTTCGGGTTTACTTAACATTACAGAACCAACAACCAATAATGCTATAACAATAATAGTTAGAAATATTTCTGTAAAGACAAGACATGGATTTCCACCTGAAAAAGTACTAGAATCTGTAGTAAATAAAAGTGTAGGAGTTGGATTTGAGAAATTATTAGAACTACCACTTTCAATAAAGAATAATATAAATAATAGAAAAATTCCGAAAAAAATTAAAAAAAGGGCTCCGCTATTCATTTTTATATATAAAATAAAATAATTAACTTACATAATTAGAAACTGGGTAATTTTGCATATTTGGTTGTTCGGGTTTACTTAACATTACAGAACCAACAACCAATAATGCTATAACAATAATAGTTAGAAATATTTCTGTAAAGACAAGACATGGATTTCCACCTGAAAAAGTACTAGAATCTGTAGTAAATAAAAGTGTAGGAGTTGGATTTGAGAAATTATTAGAACTACCACTTTCAATAAAGAATAATATAAATAATAGAAAAATTCCGAAAAAAATTAAAAAAAGGGCTCCGCTATTCATTTTTATATATAAAATAAAATAATTAACTTATCGAATCAAAAAAAGATCCTATACGAGAATTTGTAAAAATATCTTCAAATATTTTTGAAGATGAACTTAAAACACCAAAAAAGAATATTAATATAAATAAAATAGCAATAGCAATTAATATATATTTAATATATGTACTAGTATTACTTCCTCCACCTCCACCTCCACCAGCCAGTAAAGCTGGTCCTAAAGATTCCATTGCTGCTGCAGATGCCATTTTTAATAAAATGAAAAATTTTATTAAAAAATATAAAAAATACAAAAATGGAAGAAAATACTGAAAGTAATTTAAATTTAGTTCAAAATTTTAATGGTTATATGAGAATTCTTTTTATTGAAGTTTTAAAGATAGTCGGATTAAGAGGGTATAATATGTTACGTTTCCAAGAATTTTTAGATCTTGAAAGGAAATATAATGAAATAATATCAATAGGTGAAAATTTTAATATGAGAACAGATGAAGATTATGGGAATTTTGTCTATTCTGATTTTTGTAATAAAATGGAAATAAATAGAAATCAAAATATAAATATAAGAGAAATGTTTAATTCTATATTTTTTAAAGGTAAAGATATGCTAATAGTTATTTTTTCTGAAGAAAATGGAGGTAAATCAGTGACAAAAGATTTATTTGGTAATTTTATTAATATAATTGAAAATATTTCATCTAAATTTTACGGTACAAAAGATTTTTGTAATGCTAGCGGAAAAATTAATATTATATATATTACTAAAAATAATTTAACAACAGGTAATAAAACATGGAATTCAGATTTAACATGTATCAATCATTTTAGAGATGATGAAATATTATGTTCTCCTCTTGAAAATATATTTTCATCTAATTATAAAATTCTTGATGCAAAAGAAAAGAAAGATTTTGAATTTGAATTAGGAACAAAATTAAGTAAAATTCCATCAATTCCTAGAGAAAAAGATACTTCATTACGTGCAATTAATGTTAAAAAAGGGGATATAGTAGAATATTATAGAGAATCTATGTTTGATGAATCTATAAGCAATAATATTACATATAGATTATGTAAATAAATTTTTTTAGTTAAATTTAACTAAAAATTATTATTTATTTTTTACTAGTATCTACAGGTAAATTCTTAGCACCATAATGAAACGAATTAGATCCAACTGACCATTCTTTATGATCAACAGAAATAAATTCATTATTTTTTCCTCTAATATTAGTATTATAATAATTAGATGTAAAATTTCTAAGCCCTTCTAAAAATAAAACATCGACATTATTTATTTTCTCTCTAAGATTTTCATTTTTATTAATATTATTAATATATACTTGAATATTATAAATAAAATCAGTTAATGAATCTAAATATGGGTCAATTGAATTTAAATTACCAATATATGTAATGCGATTATCTTCATTTTTTATATATTCATTCTTCAATTTACTTTCATTTTCAGAAGAAACTCCTATCTTTTGTGTAAATTGAGATTTAACATCTTCAATTTCCTTAAGAGAAGTATCTGCATTTTGAATTTTTGGATTTAATCTAATAGAATATCCATAATATCTTGACATTGTAGCATAATAAAAATCGCTACAGGTATGAACCATAGTTATACTCGAATTGTCTAAATAAAATATCATTTTATGCGAAACAACAAATGCGTGAATTCCATTATCTGTTTCGTAAAACTTAAAACATAATTCTTCTAATGAAACTTGTTTATTTTTAGGTAATGTTTTTTGCCAATTTAAAAATCTATCAATTAATAAGATAGGAGAAGAATTTGGAATACCATCATGTGTATCCCAATCTAACATCATTAAATTATAAAATCTTATATATAATAATTTTCTTGATAAATCAAATCCAAGAATAAATGGATATAATGGACCATTAAGAAGAATAATTTGATTTTTAGAATTTGATAAAAGATAAGGACCTAAAACATTTCTTGTCCAATTATCTAAACCTTTAAATTTAAATTCATCATTAAATCTTTTATCTTTATAAATATCATTTTTTTGACCTTGAATAACACTTATTCTACTATATTGATCTACTGCATCTTGACCAAATTTATTTATAAATGTTTGGTCAAATAAATCTGTATATCTATAAGAATTAACAAGATATTTTTTAACTATTGAATTTTTATATGTAATTTCATCTTCTTCTATTTTATAATTATCTAATAATTCAATAAATTTATCTTTTATCTTTTGAAACATTTTATCAGAAGGTATATCTATTACAGAATATACTTCATTTACATATTTATTTTCAATAACCATTTCATTATTTTCATAAAGATTAGTTATAAATTCCATGATATCATTTTGTATCATTAATGTACATAAAATTCCTTCATTAATTTCTTTTTCTCCAATTTTAATAACATCATTTATTTTCTTTTTGAAAACTATATTTTCTTCTGTATTTAAATTTTCACAAAAGTTTGAAATATTAATAGATACATTAGGATAATTATCTTTAATATAATCTTCTACTATATCTTTATAAAAATAAGCATCTTCCTCGTAAGAATCGACTAAATAAATAACTAATTTTTTATCTTCTTCATAAATCCAAAAAGTATTATCTGTATTATTTTTTAAATCTTCAATAATTTGAAATTTTTGACTACTATCTTTTACAATTATTTTGATTTTTAAAATTCCCTGAGAACACATATAAAATTTCTCAAATTCAATATTGTAAAATAAACTAATTCCAAATTGTTCATAAATTTTAATTGTCTTAATATTTTGTCTTCTTATAGCAGTAACATATTTTGAAGGTTCTTTTAAGAGATTATATTTATCTAATAATTTTATAGTTTCATTTCTAATTAATTTAAACATATTTTCTGAAGGAAAAATATCATATGAATCAGATTCAATTATATATGTTTTAGTAATAAATTCATCTAAATGATCTAAATATATTTGTTTTAATATATTTATCATAACAATATGAAAATTTAAAACATTTTCAATATATTTAAGAGGTTTACCATATCCAATTAAAAATTCTTCATATGGAAGCGATATAAATTCATCATTGATGATTTTTTTAATCTCTGATTTGTCAAAATTTTTAATCTTAGCAGATAATCTAATACAAAATCCTCTAACTTCAGAATATCCAATATAATAAGGATCACTACATAAATCAATCATAATTTTAAGTGCTTCTGGAGAAGTAAAATGAAATAATCTATTTACAAGAAATGCGTGAATACCTCTATCTGTTTTATACATTGCAAATAACATTTCATATTTATATTTTGTATATAAAAAGTCTGTAAACTCCTTTACATATTTAATAGCTTTTTCATTAGTAAATCCATCTTTATAATCAAAATCTATCATTAAAATTTCTTGTGTGCACATTGTTAAAACACCACCATTAATGTCATATCCAAAATTAATATCTTCCTGTTCATAAATTTGAATTCTAGCAGATGCTAATTTACTTGCATATAAACTATCTATTTTTGGTCTAATTTCATCTTCAATTAATTCTTGTGTAACATTATTTGGACATCCTAATTTACATTTATATTTATCTAAATATTCCATTTTATTATATATTATTTTTAATTAAAAAATTATTTCGTATTACAAATGACATTTTTTCAATAATACAGACTTCACTTAGGCATATTTTATTACCTTGATAACTTTTTCTTTTTCTATCTAATCTTATTTTTAGTTAAATTTAACTAAAAATAAGATAAAATTACTGTGTATTAGAATACACAAATGACATTTTTCTAATAATTCAGCCTTCACTTAGGCATAA
>Ga0209777_10006939_pt1 | contig 12668 bp, 8 predicted proteins | sample FrelakmetHBP12HB_FD_187147 | JGI IMG/M metagenome (GOLD analysis project Ga0209777, IMG submission 187147) | Freshwater lake sediment microbial communities from the University of Notre Dame, USA, for methane emissions studies -HBP12 HB (SPAdes)... | ecosystem: Environmental > Aquatic >...
CCCCGGTGGGAACACCGCCAAACCTCATCGGCATCGGCATGATAGAAAAGCTGGTCAAGGTAAAGATACCGTTCTTCCAGTGGATGCTGTTTGCCATACCGATCATGATCACGATGTTTGCCGTGCTCTATGTCATCCTCTACTGGCTTTACAAGCCGGAAGTGGCCAGCATTGAGGGAAGCCGCGAATTTGTGCAGGGCGAGCTGCAGCAGCTGGGAGCCTGGAGCAGGGGGGAGAAAAACGCGCTGATCGCGTTTCTCATCACCGTCGTTCTGTGGGTGACTCCGGGATTCCTGGCGGTTTTCTTCGGCACCGCTGATCCCCTGTTCAAGTCTTATAATGAAATCCTGCCGGAAGCTGCTGCCGCCATCATAGGAGCGGCCCTGCTGTTTGTGCTGCCGGTCAACTGGAAGCAGCGGCAGTTTACCATAACGTGGAAGCAGGCGAGCCGCATAGACTGGGGAACGCTGCTGCTGTTTGGCGGCGGGCTCACCCTGGGGAACCTCATGTTTGAAACAAAGCTTGCTGATGCCATCGGCTCCGGCATATTAACGCTGAGCGGCACTACGTCACAATGGGGGATAACCTTTGTCGCGATTGTCATGGCTGCGGCCATTACCGAGGTGACGTCAAACACCGCGGCAGCCAACATGGTGGTGCCGGTGGTTATATCACTTTCTTTTGCAGCCGGGGTAAACCCCATTCCTCCGGCCATCGGCGCCTCGCTTGGCGCCAGCCTTGCCTTCATGCTTCCCGTCTCCACGCCGCCCAATGCCATTGTCTATGGCTCAGGCATGGTGCCCATTACCAAAATGATACGGGCGGGAATCTTTTTTGATCTGCTGAGCATTATCATTATCTGGACCGGCCTGCGCATCATGCTGCCGCTGGTGGGGCTTGGCTGAACTTCATAACGGTCCGGGTATGATGAGAGAATGAGCGATGCGGGGGAACACGGTGATAAGAAAAAATATTCTGTGCGTTCTTAGCAGTATTATATTATGTGTCCTGCTGTGCGCTTTTGCCTGGTCGCAGAAGCGGGACGGAACACTGATAAAACAATTGAGATTAGAATGGGACGGGGAGGTGCGGACGTATTACCTTTACGTGCCGGATAATCTGCCGGAAAAAACGCCGGCTCCCCTGGTCATGGTGCTGCACGGGGGCGGCCAGACACTGCAGGAAGTTGTCAGGCACGCGCCAGCCCGATGGATGCAGCTGGCAGACCGGGACAAATTTATTGTCGTGTACCCGGCAGGTAAGAACAGGCACTGGCATGACTGCCGCAACGATAATCAAGGCTCTGACGCTGATGATGTCGGGTTTATTAATGCGCTGATAAACGAACTGTCAATCAGCTATACTGTTGATTCCCGGCGCATCTATGCCACAGGTGAATCAAACGGCGGCATGATGTGTTACCGGCTTGCATGCGAACTATCAGACAGGATCGCGGCGGTCGGGGCTGTCGCGGCCAACTACCCGGCGCTTTACTCCGAATGCCCGGGGCCGGTCAATCCCATCTCTATTCTTATTATGAACGGAACCGCGGACCCCATAATGCCCTGGGATGGCGGGTGTATCAGGAACCGGAGAGGAAATTGCTGGAACAATAAAGGCACGGTGATGTCAACGCCGGAAACGGTTGAGTTCTGGAGAAGTTTCTTGCAGGCGGATGTCGCCCCGGCAATCGATGAATTTCCTGATATCGACTCAACAGATAATTCCACTGTTGCGCGGGAACTATATGCCAATGGCAGCGGCGGCACGGAAGTGGTCCTGTACCGGATAAATAATGGCGGCCATACCTATCCCACGATTCAATGGAAGACCGCTGATGCGGGGAGATCACTCTCGCCCCTTGGAAACCAGAACCAGGACATTGAGGGCATAGACCAGATATGGGAATTCTTCAAGCGGCATACCATCGATCGATAACCTTATTATAAAAGCAGCAGGGGAAACTGCTGATGGTAGCAGATTTACTGTGCGCTCTGCTTTTTAAGGCGCTCCGCGCGCACTATGAAATAAATCGCAGCGGCAAAGACCAGGACTACCATAGTTAAAAATGCCGGGTTCAGGGTGATCCAGGGCTCTGACAGTATTTTCCACTTGGCAAGCGTTTCAATACAGCTCCACAGAACAACCACGGTCGGAATAGCGTAGCGGAAGGCAAACCCCATCTCTTCAGCTTTTGTCAGCCGGTAGAAAAGATATGTTCCACCCAGCAGGCACGAGATAAAAAATATCTTGCAGGCGATGCTCCGGGGGCCGAAAAAATCATTGTCATAGGCAAAGAACAGGGCAATATGCCCGAACCAGATCATGGCAAACATTTTAAAAGCGGTACGCGGTCCCCAGTTCTCTACGGGGATATCAGGCATTGGCCCCTTTACGATATGCATGCTTTTGCGCAGTGCGATAAAAAAATTACAGCGGATGTTCTCGTTGAACAGCAGGTAAAGCGACAGAGGGATGATAATCGCCAGGGTCAACTCCATGGCCTTTTGCTCTTCCGCGCCCATCGCCTTTACCCCTATTTTAACGCCGATTTCAACCAGCCCCGCCCACAAAAGCGTTCCCGCAATCAGCCCGAGAAAAGTGCTCCAGGCAGATGACCGCATGAATTTTGTGGCGTACATGATAATTGCTGCAGCTATCACGCAGGCTATGATGATGCTAACCTGACCGCCGGGAGGCAGACGCAAAGCCAGTACCGTGCAGGCATGCCCCAGCGGCATTACCAGCAGCACGGTTAAGAAAGCTTTAATTCCTATCATCGGGTTTCTCCTTGTGAGATGGCAGCGCCAATTAGTAGTTTAACAGACTACTTCATTGTATTACCATCAGGGAGGCCGGTCAAGAAGTAAATAGCGCGGATAGATGGAATGCTTCAATGGGACTGTTTTTATAAAAAAAATAGCGTGCCCCCCGGATACCAGGGGGACGCGCTAGAACCAGTCACGTGCCGCAGCGGATGGACAGGAGTGCGGGTGCTGCTTTAGAACTGTATCTCAAGCGCTCCGTACGGACATACTGTTATGCACAGCTCACAGGCGATGCAGCGCTCCTTGTCGTGGGAAACCTCCATGGTGGCCCGGTCTACATTAAGCGCTTTGGTGGGGCATACGGGGATGCAGGACGTGCACGAGATGCATTTGTCTTCATGCCATTTTATGTCCTGCGCAAGCGGCTGGATTTCGACCCCGATTCCAGCGAGGTACTTGAGCCCCTCGTCCAGGGATTTCTTTTTGCCGGTTATCTCAACGACCAGCTTGCCCGGCTGCTTCGGCGTCACAACGCCGCGCAGTATGTTTACCATGAGATCGTAATCTTTAACCAGGTGATAGACAACCGGCTGATCAACCAGCGTTGAGTGAAAGGCTAAAACAAGACGCTTCTTAGTCATAATCTATTTCTCCCGTAGGAATAGAAACCAGAATGAAGAGAGTAGACAAGAGACAACAGACGAATGACTAGAGATAAAAAGATTAAAAAATAATACTTTTTCTATGGTCTGTTTTCTGTCGTCTGCTGTCTGTTTATTCGCTTCTGTCATCTGTCTTCTGTTGTCTTCAGTTAATCCTTCTGCTTTATTGGCCGCTCCGATAACAGCTTGAAGCTGATGCCCGAATCAGCCGACGGGATAGAGGAAACCGGCTCGGTTAAGTAAAATTCCTTAGCGACAATTCTCTGTTTCAGCAGCTGCGCTATCTTTTGCGCGCGCTTGTAGCTTGACATGCCGCCGGTGGGAATCTGCTTTCCCTGGAAGGTAATCTGCCCGGTTTTCAGCTGGGCATAATTAACTTCACCGAGGCTCCCGCCGCTTATCTGAGGATAGCCTTCGCTGTAATCTATAATCTGTGTCCAGATGTCTTCATCCTTAACCGCGGTGTATTGGGCGACCTCTTCATTCAAGATCGGTATGGGTATCCCGATGCCTATGGTCATGGTTACTCCGTATCCGGTGAAACTTGCTCCTCTCAGCCATTCAGGGCTCATCTGCTTAAGGTCTCCCATGACGGCAAGCGTGCCGGCAGGTAGACGGGGAACGCCGTTTTCCCCGCGCTTGACATTCGGGTTATGCTGCGTTCCGTTCCATACGATATGGCCGGTGCCGCCGCCAAGGAATATTTTGGTGCCGACGCCGATGGTCTTATAGTACGGGTCATTTAACAGGGGCGAAAGCTGCCCGGCGCTGGAGTAATTGGCGTTTCCCATGCGCGGTTTCAGCATGCCCATGTACGTATAAATAACCCGGTCTGAGAGATTGACCGCGCAATTATAATTTTGATAACAGTTGCGCGGGTTGAAGAGCATCGCTTCATTCATATCCTTGAGGCTGATCCAGGTATCCAGATTTTTACGCGGATAGCAGTCAGTGCCGTAGGCTGTTGCCGAGAGCCTGATGCTTTTGCCCGCCACCAGTTCTTCAATGACATGGCCTCCACCGTAGTTAAAAGCGCCCGGGAAGACGGCATTGCGCGGGTCCTCATCCGGTATTGCCGTTGCACCAAGCAATATGTCGACTGCGGCAAACCCGGTATAGCACGGCACGCCGTTGAGATAGCATTTGCCGCCGCCGATTTTTATTCTCGGTTTGGTGTGCCCGATATTAAAATAAGCCCCTGATGAGCACATGGGGCCGAAGGTGCCGGTTGTCACCACGTCAACTTCCGCGGCCGCCTTTTTCGTGCCTTTTTTCTGCACGATGTCTATAATTTCTTCAGCAGTGACCACGACCGCCTGGCCGTTGCGTATCTTTTCATTGATTTCCTGTATTGTTTTTCCCATGGATTCCTCCGCCGTGAACAATATCCTGCAACCTTAACGATGACCGCGCTGGCGATGATCAGGAGCAGGGCATGCGGTATTTAGTATTCAGTATTTTAAATTTATCATTTTCATTCATAACAAACCTCGCGGGCAGATACAATAAAAGAGCATGCAGGAAATTATATGCCTGCAGTTAAGCGTTAGAGGGTCTTTTCAATAACAGCACCGCCCACCACAGTATCGTTATCATAAAATACCGCCCACTGTCCAGGCGTGAGAGATTTTTGCGGCTCGCGAAAAATTACCCGTACCTTTCCCCCGTTCTCCGGCTGAATAACTGCTGCAGCCCCGGCGTGCGCGGACCGCACCTTAACCGTGACCGGCAGGGGCGCAGTGAGCGATCCGATGCTTATCCAGTTTGCATCGCCGGCAACAAGCCCGGTTTTAAAGAGCTCATCTTCCGCGCCCACATACACCGTATTATGTTCCCGGTCGATGGCAGTCACATAGACGGGCTTACCCATGGCGATATTCAGACCTCTTCGCTGGCCGATGGTGAATTCACCAATGCCGTTGTGGGTGCCCAGTATGGTATTATTATTATCCTTAATGTAGCCCGCTGTCGCTTCCCGGGGCAGGAACTGCCGGTAGCTGCCTGCTGCAAAATCCTGGCTGTCCGCCCGGTCGTGGCTTATCAGGTTGTGCCCGCGGGCTATCTCCCGCACGTTGTTTTTTGTGCAGGCTCCAATGGGGAACAGCGCTTTCTGCAGCTGCTGCTGAGAAAGCATGCACAGAAAGTAGGACTGGTCCCTCCTGCTGTCAAGAGCTTTTTGCAGATGATAGCGGCCAGTCTCCGGAGCGTATGCCACCCGGGCGTAATGGCCGGTGGCAAAAGAGTCAAAGGCTATGCCGCTCTCCGCGGCTTTGTCAAGCAGCGCCGAGAATTTTACCTGCTGATTGCAGCGCACGCAGGGATTAGGCGTTTTACCGCCGCAGTATTCACGCGCTACATAGTCAATTACGTTGCTGCGATAGGCATCCTTTAAATCAAAGTCATAAAACGCGATACCAAGAGACTCTGCCACGGTCCGGGCACACTCGATATCATAATCTTCATCCGGGCTGTAGCAGGCATTTGCCTGTTTGCCTGCAGCGTGACTGCCGGAATAGATCCGCATGCTGATGCCGGTTACGTCATGGCCCTGCAGCTGTAATAAGAGCGCGGCAACCGATGAGTCAACCCCGCCGCTCATGCCAACAAGAATTTTCATGTGCACTCTCTCCAAAATAGCTGTTAGCCGTCAGCTATCAGCGTTCAGCGTTGCTGTGGTAAATAATTAAAAAGTCCTGACTGCAGCTGACGGTTGAAAGCTGTCAGCTTTTCTTTAACACTTCATTCATGCTGCCCGTGCGATAGCCCTGGAGGTCGAGCGTCACGTACTGGTAGCCGATGCCGCGCAGCTGTTTTGTTACCTTGGCCTGCAGGGCACGCTCCATAAAGCGTCCCATCTCAGCAGGCAGCACCTCGATGCGGGCAATGCTGTTATGATGCCGCACCCGGACCTGGGTAAAGCCGAGCTTGCGCAGAAACTCTTCTGCCCGGCCTATTTGACTCAGTTTTGCGGCCGTGATTGTTTCACCATAGGGCAGGCGTGAAGAAAGACACGCGGCCGAGGGCTTGTCCCCGGTGGGAAGTCCCATTTTCCTGGACAGCATCCTTATTTCCTCTTTCCCCAGTCGTGCTTCCATAAGAGGCCTTCTGATGCCAAGCTCTCTGGCTGCCGCGATGCCGGGCCGGAAATCCTGCGCGTCATCGCTGTTGCTTCCGTCCGCCACCCAGGAGATGTTTTTCTTTCGCGCCATCTCTAGCAGTCTGGTGAAGAGGTCCTTCTTGCAGTAATAGCAGCGGTTTGGAGGATTGCTCACAAACTCCGGGATTGAAAGTTCATTTGAGCGGATGAGCTGGTGCCTCACGCCCAGGCTGCGCGCAAGCTCTTTTGCGCTTTTCAGCTCAGCCAGAGGAAACGTCGGGGACAGGGCGGTCACGGCAAGAACATTCTTGCCGAGCATGTCATGGGCCTTCTTCAGCAGAAAGGTGCTGTCCACGCCCCCGGAGAAGGCGACAACTAATCCCCGCATCTCTCTCAGGATTTTTTCAAGTTTCTTTAATTTTGACTCTGTAGTTTTCATCGTATAGTTATTGTACCTCAAGTAAGCCCCATGCGGCAAGCACTCATCTTCTGTGCATGAAACATAATTACGCTTTCTGCCGCAGGGCTTCGAGTGCTTTCAGGTGGCGCGGGCAGAATGCATAGAAGGATGCAAGCCGGGCGTGAATGAGCTCGTGCTGCCAGTGGGCGTTGTAGAGCCGGCAGTGCGGGTCATCGCAGAAAGGCTCTCCGCTCAGATGATAAAAGAGCGCCTGCATGCAGTATCCCTTTATGACCCCGGTGAGCCGCGGGTCATCGTAGACCAGAAACTGTCACTGAAAATGTTTTTCAAGCAGATCGGATGATACGCCCAGCTGCCGGGTCATATAATACTGCCGCGATTTTGCCGGTGCATCAACCAGCCCGGTCGTTGATATGATGGAGGGAATGCCATAGATACTGGTGCGGGCGTGAAAGCGCAGGTCGTCGCGGCTCCATTTGCCGACAGCTGATTGGTGAGTACCAGATGCAAGTGACAATATTCTACTGTGTTCACCATTGAGAACTTTGATACATACGATGCACTTTATCTAACCCTTTCTTTGATACAACATCTGACACGAATATGCACTTTTTGATCATTACGACCCTGCTGCAAAATATTGTATTTGAAATAGAGTGATGTTTTAAATATATTTCTACTAAGTACAGATTAATAAATAATTAAAATAAATACAAAAAAAATAAAAGCATGTCAATTTATCTTGTTGACATTCAATTAATCACAGCGTAAAATCAAGTACAGTGTGCGATTGGATTATTGATTTAATACAATATAAGGCATGAGCAGACAATAGGTGGGGTGAGATAATGATTTCTGCTGTTGTGGTTCTGCTGAAAATAACAATAAACCGCTTACAGGTTGTGCAATACACCTATAGGCGTTTTTTTTGTTTTTTAGTAATTCATAAACGCTACACCAGCACAATTTAAAGGAGGGAGAAAAACCATGGTTAAAAGAAATTTGAAGAGTTTTTGTTTGGGGTTGATCCTTGCATTTTTCTTTTTTATTCCAGCATTGATGGCGGACACGGCTTCTCAAGTATTTGATAAAACTCCGCTGGACCATTCCTGGAGAAGGGGGGAATCGCGCCTGGTCCCCGGCCAGGGGGATATGAAGGGTTACCTGGCGGATATTGTATACAACAATCCCCGCATTTATCAGGAAATTGACGCGCTCAATTATAATATTAATATACACTTAAATCCCGGCGCTGACCCGTATCCTAATAATGCATACATTACTGCTACATCCTCCATTCAGGCGAAGGCAAAGGCAAACATTCTGACTCAGGTGGTGATTGATTTCTATGACAATATCACCATCACCTCGCTGCGGCTGAACGGGGCCGAATTCATCAACTACAGCAGGTCCGACAACAAAATCTGGATGAATCTCTCCGCTGACCCTCTCCTTCCAGAGGAGGAGTTTCAAGTCACTATCGAGTATACCTGTGTAATCGGTGACCAATGGCAGGGCGTTCTTTTCAGAAGGCATAGTGCTGCTGGTCCCAACAATCCCAATGGTGCTCAACTTTACTACAGTATGGACCAGCCCTATATGTCTCCGGGATGGTATCCCTGTTTTGACTACCCCGGGGATAAGGTGACGGCTGATCTGCATATTACCTGCCCGTCCTGGATGACAGTGGTTGCCAACGGCCTTTCCCAGCCGGGCTATCCTATAGACAATGGTGACGGGACGAAAACGCACTACTGGAAAGAAAATTACCAGATGTATACGAGCGTGCTCGCTATAGGCATGACCAATTATACAACGTGGAGTGATACTTACATTTCGCCCCTTGACGGCACCCATATGCCCCTGACCTATTATGTGTTCCCTGAAGATGAGACAAACGCCCGGATCACCTTCCCGCTTAACAAGGATGCACTGATCTTTTACGCCCAGAAATTCGGAGAATATCCCTTCATAAATGAAAAGTACGGTATTTCCGAAGGCGGCAACCCCTATGGAAGCATGGAGCACCAGACCATCACCAGTCTGACCTACAGATCCACCAGGGCACTGGTTAACTGGGATGTCATGGTCCATGAGCTTGCCCATCAGTGGTGGGGGGATTCGATCACCTGTGAAACCTGGAATCACGTCTGGGTTCACGAAGGATTTGCCACCTACTCTGAAATTCTTTTCCACGAATCTTATACTGGAGAACCTGCTGGTACTTTTATATCAACAAACTACGACGATGGGCTGTATGATGGCAATTTAAAGGGAACCGTGTACGTTCAAGATGTTGAAGACCCCTATGCCGATGAGGGAGCGATCTATGACAAAGGGGGATGGGTTCTCCATATGCTAAGGCACATGCTGGGCGACACTAAATTCTTTGCTGTACTGCATGCATACTATCAGGCCCATGCATATGCCAACGCAGATACCGACGATGTAAGAACCGCCATGGAGGCTCAATACGGGCAATCACTTGTTGACTTTTTTAACCAGTGGATCTACACACCGTACCGCCCCGTCTATTCCATCCTTTATGAGAAGTCCGGCAGCAGCGGGAACTATACAATCAACGTTAATCTGAGCCAGACGCAGGGCCACCAGATCCTGGATTTATCAGGGAACGCTCTGCGCGATTTTTATATCATGCCCGTTGATTTTACCGTTCATTTTACGGACGGAAGTTCTGAAACATTTACGTTTCAGAATACCGGCAGAATCCAGAGTTTTCAAATCCATACGGTGAAGGAACCGGAACATATCGTATTTGACGAAACAATAAATATTCTAAAAGTAAAATCTGAATCAATGGTAACTGTAACGACAACGACGTCTATTCAGCCGACAACGACGACGACGTCTATTCAGCCGACAACGACCACGACGTCCGTGCAGCCTACGTCAACGACAACGACGTCTGTGCAGCCTACCTTAATTGAGTTATCTTCATTTATTGCCACACGGGGATTCGGGAAAGTCATCCTTGAATGGACAACCGAATCAGAACTCGACAACGCAGGCTTTAATGTGTTACGTGCCGAATCAGAAGCGGGAGAATATGCGAAGCTTAACACTGCATTAATCCCCGCGCAGGGTTCGTTAACTCAAGGTGCTTCTTATGAGTTTGCTGATGGGGATGTGAAGTACCGGAAATCATACTGGTACAAGTTGGAAGATATTGACCTCAATGGTAACGCAACCATGCATGGACCGATAAAAGTATCTCCACGATTGTTATTCGGGTTACGTGGAGGGATGATGCAATAAATCAGATATGAAAAAGCAGTGCACTGGTTTTCATCCAGTGGATATGAAGAAGATATAAATATTGTTCACTGAATAAACGGAGGATTGCATATGAAAAAAAAGATATTTCTTCTTACAGGTATCATAGGGGCGATTGTTCTCTTCCTTTCAATCCCCCTGGCTTCGGTCCGGGCAGATTATAAGGACGATTACTACGATTACCAGGAGATGGTAACACTCCTTACCAGTCTGCAAACGCAAGCTGCTGCAAAAACTCCGAATGTGTATTCTCTCCAAATAATAGGGCACAGCTATCAGAATAATCCTATCTATGCAGTGAAATTTTCCGATAATCCCGGACTGGAGCAGGAAGATAAACCGGTTGTGGTGATCGATTCAGGTATTCACGGTAATGAATGGCTGCCCGTAGAGAGTAATCTCAACTTCATCCAATATCTTTTTAATGCCTACTACACGAGCGGGCATCCCGACCATGCGGAGGTCGTAGAGCTGGTGAACAATTTTGAGATCTGGATTATTCCCATGATCAATGTAGATGGAAGGATTCGCGATGACTTGAATCAGGGAGACCCCGACAGTTTCTGGACTGCTACAACATATCACGCTGACGACACAGCAGGATGGCGGATGAATGTTCAGTCGGTACCCTGCCCGGCAAAACCAGGTGGCACCAATCAGGGCGTTGATATAAATCGCAACTTTTCTTATAATTTCTGGGAATTATCAAACTGTACAAAGAGTAATTACAATGGCGGCACTGCCTTTTCGACTCCTGAGGCCAGAGTATTGAAAAATTTTACCAATAATCACATGGTCAGCCTTGTGCTTCATCAGCATTCCAATGCCCAGATTGTCTACACTGCCTCGGCAATACCGGGTTTAGGTGCGTACTTAAGCGACGAGGTGAATACTATTTACGAGGCTGGACTTCCCAATCCTTTAATGGCACTTACCAATATGGATCTGTACGGAGTATCCAGCTCAATGATGCCTGAAAAAGCAGATGATGCAATAAGCCTGCTTGCGTCCGGTGTATGTAATGGCAATGGCTTCACCGGACAGTATTATATGTGGTTGTGGATTGAAATAAACTGCATTCTTGCCCCGGATAACCACTCCAAGCGGGCTATCCAGAACGTATTCTATGAATATGCCTATGAAGATGTCACCCCTGCTTACGGATACATCGGTGACGGGCTGGTCGGCCAATATGCACACGGGGATGGATCCAACGGCTTTCATCCCTCTTCTGGAGATATGAACCAATGGATTATTGATAAGAATGTGGAGATTTACAAATATCTCATCAGGCAGTCTAAGTACCCTTTCAGCCCCCGCTATCATACGGATATGTCCAGAAGGCCTGAGGCGCCAGTTACCGATTTAGCCATCGTGGGAGCAAAGATCAGCAGGGTCGGCAATAGCCTTCCCGGGTGTCTTATGACCGATAGTACGGGCAGAGACCTGCTGGAACCTAGTATGAAAAGAGTTACCTGGAATGTGCAAAACAATGGTACCAGCCCTCGTACGATCAACAGTAATATAACTATCTGCAACCTCACTGATGACCCCAGCTGTTTGAGTCCCTTTACCGCAGTCCTTACCAGAGATACTGTTCTGCCGGATGAAATAGAAACCTTTACCTACGATTATTCATTTGCACCGAGTAAAGATTATTCCCTTACCATTACAACCGGTGAGGACAACAGTTATGGTAATGATTTGAAGCGGTTCATTTTTACTACCCTGGAAAGAACATCGATTAATCTCGCTTTCTTTCAGGCCGATGCATCCAATAAAAAAATTGTACTTGAGTGGATCACCGAATCCGAGATTGATAACGAAGGGTTTAACCTCTACCGTTCTGAAACAGAAAACGGACAATACGTCAAAATTAACAGTTCATTGATTGTGGCTGAAGGCTCTCCCATCAAGGGTGCGCTCTATGAGTTTGTTGATCGGTCAGTAAAAAATCGCAGCACCTATTACTACAAACTTGAAGATATTGATCTTAACGGAAATAACACCATGCATGGGCCGGTGAGCGCTACACCGAGGTTGATTTATGGGATAGGGAAATAAGTACTATTTGAAAACCAAATAATCTTAAGGAGGATTGACCATATGAGTGTGCCAGGGAAGCTGGCATCAGCAAGCTGGGCAATCCAGCCTGAATAAAGGTTAACCACCAGTTCAGTACGGAACTCCGCATGCAGGACGGTAACGGACTGCATGAAGCCGGAGGGAAGGAGGAAGTCAGCCGCAACGCAAGTGAAGGTATTGAGCCCCGAAATACTCCATGTTGCACGAAGGCCAAGGGTTTCATATCTCTGAAGCCGGAAATGATAGGCGCGATAGGGTGAGCGCAAGGAAACGTGCCGGGGTCTAAGTCCGTGGCGGGCGACCGAACTGTTGATGCCGGAACCTGGGAGAGCCAATCCGTT
>Ga0209777_10006940_pt1 | contig 12665 bp, 11 predicted proteins | sample FrelakmetHBP12HB_FD_187147 | JGI IMG/M metagenome (GOLD analysis project Ga0209777, IMG submission 187147) | Freshwater lake sediment microbial communities from the University of Notre Dame, USA, for methane emissions studies -HBP12 HB (SPAdes)... | ecosystem: Environmental > Aquatic >...
CATGATTTGATAATGAACTTGGGTAATTTTCTATTTGAGTTTAATCATCTCCGCCGACATGGCGGGTTGAATTATGAAACGCCTTTTGATAAGCTCCAGAAAGTTACCGAATTATTGAGCTAGTACAACAGTATCAAATTGCAGGCCCTGCCGGCCATCCGGTACAGGCAAACCCTTATGAAAATTTTTAAACGCATGCAATTTATTTTTGTTTACAATAATTATATAACAAGTACAATACGGAAAAGCCACCGGCAAAAATCTTCGTGCCAAGTATCTAAACTAAAGAATAACTCCCTAAAGGCGAAACCATGCAGAGAATAAATACGTACTGTATCCTTGTACTTATTTCAGCGCTGCTGTTTTCAGGATGCGCACAGCTGCCTTTTTGCAGCACCGGCAGCGGCGCCAGTGCGCTGCTTGATAAAGATGATGCCGACCTGAACGGATGTTTAAAAAAGGGCAAAGACAGAAATCAGGCGCTTCTGGATGCTGCACTCGAAAAATGCGAAAAAGCAAATCGCCTCTATGAAAAGGGCAAAGCAGACGATGCCATTGAGACGCTTGACAAGGCCTATATCATGGTGCTCGAGGTAAGCAAAGACGCCGATCAGAGCATTCTGCAGCAGCGCGAAGACCTTCGTTTTTCCATAACAAAGCAGATCACAAAAATTTACACCTCCCGCTTCAATGTCGCCAATGGCTACAACAAGGCCATTCCGCTTGTGATGAATGCAGACGTTAAGAGGGCTATCGAAACATTTCAGGGCTCGCAGCGCAGTTTTTTCATGGATACCTATGCCCGGTCCGGGCAGTACCGGCCCATGATGGTGAAAGCGCTCAAGGCAGAAGGTCTGCCCGAGGAAATTTCATGGCTGCCGTTTATCGAAAGCGGCTATAAGCTGCGGGCGCTGTCCTGCGCGCGGGCTTTGGGCATGTGGCAGTTCATAGCTTCCACGGGCTACAAGTTCGGCCTGGATCGCAATGAGTGGATCGATGAGCGCATGGACCCGAAAAAGTCAACCAAAGCCGCCGTCGCCTACCTTAAGGAGCTGCACGGCATGTTCGGCGACTGGTCAACAGCCCTTGCGGCCTACAACTGCGGCGAAGGCGCGGTGCTCAGAGTCATACGGACGCAGAAGGTCAACTATCTTGATAATTTCTGGGACCTTTACCGGCAGCTGCCCCAGGAAACCGCAGCCTATTTCCCTCAGTTTCTGGCCGTGCTGCACATCGTATCAAATCCCCAGAAATACGGCTTCACGCTGCCGGCGCTGGACAAAGAGCTTACCTATGAAGAGGTGGCCATCGACCGTCAGGTGCATCTGGATACTATCGCCCAAACCATGGGCGTATCCGTGGATGACATAAAAGATCTCAATCCCGACCTGCGCCATGATGTGACCCCGCCAGACCCCTATACGCTGAAAGTGCCTCATGGCAAAGCCAAAGTCCTGATGGCAAATCTGTCCGATATTCCGCTCTGGGTTCCATCGAGCCAGACCTATGCCGTACACAAAGTGCGCAAAGGCGACAGCGTTTCAACCCTGGCGGTAAAGTACAAGACCTCGGAAAAGGCCATTATGGCCATGAATAAAATAAAACCCGACAAGCCTCTGGTTGACGGAACACGCGTGAAGGTGCCCGCCGCCCACAGCATTTCCTCGCCCGATGTGCAGGAGCCGATCCACTCGAAAGTCATCAAAGACAATTTGATCGAGTATGTTGTAAAGCAGGGCGATACAATCTGGAATATTGCCGAGCAGCACAATACCTCTGCCAAGGTTATTCAGTCCCTCAATCAGCTGTCATCAACAAGCCTTATGACAGGCCAGGTGCTACAGATTACAGCAAGCCCCGATACGCTCAAAAAGCGCAAAACAGTTACCCACACTGTGCAGAAAGGCGACTTCCCCGGCAAAATTGCAAAAAAATACAATATGAAGCTTGACGAGCTGCTTAAGCTCAATAAGCTCACGCAGCACGCATCCCTGTCGCCCGGCCAGACACTGCAGGTGCGGACAAAGCAGTAACATTCCGGCTGCACAGGAGTTCCAGAAATACAGCAGGCGCCCTGCTTTCGCAGGGCGCCGCAAATTTTTAAACGGTGCGGGGGGGGGTTAGGCCTTTTCGCTTCGTGCTTTCCATCCCGGGATGCTGACCCACCTTCCCCCCTTTCATTGTCTACCTGAAACCACCGCCTTTGGCGGTGGAGGTAGAAGGCAACTTGGCATTTCGTGCCCTTGTCTTCCCCTGTTAGGGGAATCCAAGCCTCCCGCTATGCGAATGGTTGTTGGCTTTCAGCCGAAGGCGCACCCCGAATATATGCGTAAAAAAAGGGTGGACACGCCGCTTGCGCGTCCACCCCGGCCGCCCAGAATTGGCTTGGCGGGAATAAAAGCCGTCACGGGCCTCCAATCTCCGTACGGCATATACCGGTTTTTCTTTTTTCCTATATGAAACAGGCTCGTAAGCCTGGTTTCTGTCTCGGCCGACCCGGTACGGATTCATGCTGCACCGGGCCGGCCTTTAAGGAGAGGGAGGAGTTATATGTTTCTAGTATAGCAACAAGACCTTAGAGGAGGATTAAAAAAAAATTAAAAGCCCCTAATCATAAAAGTAGATAGCAGCGGAAAAAATTTTCTACAACAAACAGGGAATAGCACCGCCTAAAGCTGCGTCAGCAGAAAACAAAACATATCTGGTGGGGGTTTAGTATGAAGGCCTTTTATGACAGGCTGGCATTAATGTGCAGGGTGTGCAGCTCGATGCATGAAAATAGACCAGCAGGGGCAGATCGGCCCCGGTCGTGACCTGCTGCAGCTTGTCGCTGGTGTGGTCCGGAGGATCGGCAGGCATCAGCTGCGCGCTGCAGGCGATATTTTCCGGGGCAGGATTGCCCGTCTCGATTGTATTGGGCGCAAGACAGTCGGGGCAGAGAATGTGTAATTGAGCAGGCCTTGGCCAGTTTTTGAAAAATGAAAAGCGCACTTTGCCACAGCGGTCTTCTGCAGCGACGCTTATGTTTTTTTCGAATGCCGGTATTTCACTACCCGCACTTTTTCCAGAGTGATGAGCCCCTCCTCGACCGTCTCGTCGAGAAACGGCAGCAGCAGGTTTAATTTTTCTTCCGTGTCCACCAGCTCAATCACGATGGGCAGGTCTTCCGAGAGGCGCAGAATTTTTGCCGTGTGCATGCGGCTGTCGGCGCCGAAACCCATGACGCCGCGCGTTACCGTAGCACCTGCAAGATTCAGTTCACGGGCCTTGAGCACGATCTGCTCATACAGCGGTTTGCCCTGGTGCTTGTCCGACTCGCCGATAAAGATGCGCAAAAGCATTCCTTCTTCCGGCAGTTTCATATCGCTCCCCTTCTATTTAAAAGCGTTGAGCACGACCTGCGCCAGCATGAAGCCGGCTATAATGACGATCATGCCACAGATATTGTGCAGCAGCATATTGCCACAGGCCGCCAGATACTGGCCGTCGCGGCACAGGCTCAGGGTTTCCAGCATATAGCTTGAAAACGTGGTGAACCCGCCCAGTACGCCGATAAAAATAAACGGCCGCATGTAGGATGGAATAAGCATCTGCTCAAAAAAGCGCCAGAGAAAGCCAGCCGCAAAAGTGCCGGCAAGGTTCACGATAAATGTTCCCCACGGGTAGGTGCCATTCACCCAGGCATGCACCCCGCCCGACAGGACAAACCGCAGCACCGAGCCGATGGCCCCGCCAAGCGCCACATACAGAACGCGCACCATGAACAAACTCCTTCAGGCTGTAGTCAGGATGCACATTGCGCACCCTTCCGACTAAACCATTTAAGTCAACTCAGACACGTCACCCATGCCTGCTCAGGCCCGATGCCCCAGCCCTTCTGAAATAAGACTCAAGATAAAAGTATTGAGACTGACGCCTTCCTTTTTTGCCTGCGTGGCAAGCCTTGCATGCAGAGATTTTGGCACACGCTGCACAAACCGGCCTGAAAAATCATCTGCGCCCGCTTCCCGGGTAGCGGGTTTTGGGATCGGCTTTTTCATATCAACGCGGGCCGAAACCCAGCTTATAAATTCCAGACGACCGGCCTGGGATGAAAATATCAGGGGGTGTTGCATGATGGTTACCCGTCACAACTGAGTATCGCGCCCCACTATGCGTTCGGCCCTGATACGGTACGCCGCAACGCCCCGTATTGCGTCCAACGGTTCGAGGTAGCCGTCGACGAAATTTGTCATGAGCCAACGGTCTTCATCAAGGCGTGATGCCGGGTAGAGCCGCTCATCCAGCACACTGTATTCGAAAGAATTTTTCATGTATCGAGCTGCAGGATCGCGGTTGATAACCACGTGCGTGAACCCCGATGCAACAAGCTCGCGGGCAAAGGCTTCGGCGTTTCCCAAAGCGCGGAGCCTTGCCAAACCCGTCGGCGCCTGGTATATGCTGTCGACATTACATGTCCTCTGCAAAAAAAAGAAACGATTCTCCCAGAGGCCGAGCACCTTGCCATCCTCAGGAACGACCTTGTTCAACATGCCGCACAGTACATAGTTATAGTTGTAGTGCTCCAGCTCGGATCTCGAACTAAAAAAAATATCCGTGTAACGCGCATAGGGGATCGGATGCGCGATGCCCTGGTATACGCCGAGAGCTATGATGGCGCAAAAAACCGCGGCAAGCGGTTTTAAGCTGTCGCGAAGCGGTGCAAGCGCAAACACCGCCGCAAGCGTCATCACCGGCACCCATGCCACAAGGAAGCGGCCCTGCTGCATTGAAAACGCCCAGACGATAAATCCCAGCACGCTTATGGCAAGCACCGGCCACTGGGGCCGTCGATATGATGCGGGAAATACCAGCGCAACCAGCCAGAGGGCCATGAGGCTCATGGAGAAACAGGGGCAAATGAAGAGCTTGTCCTCCGTAATGAGCCGCCACGGCAGCATGAGGTAATCCAGCACTGTTTTATTCAAACCGCCGGCCACATCCACCTCCCGGAGATACTGCATCTGCTGTACCTCGGACCAGCATGCGCCGTCAAACAGGCTGTACAGATTCGGATATACCGGATTGCCCGTGAAAAGCGTATTTTTGATAAGCCACGGCACCATAAGAGCAAGCGGAATCCCAGCAAGTCCGGCAAATTTCCAAAAGCGGCGCCGAAGCGGACCTGCATCGCGGGACCGCAGCAGCTCAAAACCCATCACCAGATAGATCACGCCCACGAAAAGCCAGGCCGTATATTTCGAGGCCATTGCGAACCCGCATGTGCATGCGGCGATGCCGAGAAGCCCGCGGTTTCGCGTCCGCCGCCATTCAAGGAATGCGAGACAGCCGCAGAGAAGAAAAAACCCGAGCACCTGCTCGATGTAGGCAGGCCCCAGATGCCACTGCACATTTTGGCCGGAGAGGTAGACAAGCGGCGCCAAACCCGAGCCGAACCGGCCCAGAACCGGCCGGGCGCAGGCGACGAGCCCCGCAATAATCCAGAATGTAAAAAAAAACGCAAACATCTTCGGCGCCGTAAAATCACCGATGGCCATGGGCGCGGTGTAAAGCGCTTCGATACCGTGCGGCATGTTGGCAAACAGCAGCGTCGGAAGCCTGACCAGTGCATGGTTTTCCAGATAGAGCCGTGGAATAAGAACGTGATACACATTGTCGTCGTGTTCAAGAATAGGAAAGAGCGCCTTGATGATATGGCCCACGGCAAACAGTACGGCTGCAACAAGAGGCGCGTCGTGCAGCCAGGAGATGCGCCAGGCCGGTACGGTCAGGCGCGTCAGTTGCACCAGCCCGCCGAGAGCGCATACTATCGTTATGACGATAAGCACCCTGGGGTACAGAAGACCCAGCGCTGCAAGCCCGAAGGCAAGATAGGCAAGAACAATGAATCCCAGGGCGGCGGAAAAAACGGCTTCAAGGCCTGTCTCAGGCCTTACGTTGCCGTTGCGAGTAAAAAGCCGATAGAGCGGCCTTCCCACACCCCATGCCGCAATCTGAATGCAGACTACCCAGATAATAGTTATGATGCCGCTGCTCATGGAATCGCTTCGTGCTGTTGCCGGGATTAGAAGCGACTATAGGCTGCTTACAGATTTGGTGTCAAGGCAAATGTCCTTGAAAGGCGAGGCGCTGTGGTGCGCCGGCAAAACACAGCTTTCGTTCATACCAATACGCCGCAGTTCAAGGCATGGGCGAGGCTGATACGGAAGATTTACGAGGTCTATTCACTCACCTGCCCGCAGTGTCAGGGAGCAATGAAGGTCATCCGCGTCATAGACCAACCCGACGTAGTAAAACAGATATTGCAGCACCTGGGGCTGTGGGAGATGCAAAAACGGCCACCGCCAAAGATCAACTCGTCGCCAGTAGGGGCGTATTGCTATACGCCCTTACAATCAATCCCCTCATATGACAACGTTGATCCCGATTATCCCTTTGAAGCCTATATGTAATTCACACAATCAAGGCTTTCCGTGAGGGCTGCGCACAAAAACAGGCTTGCCGGTTGACATAACACCTCATAGCAGACCGCCCGCCGCGCCGCAAAATATTATATAGCCGCATCGCAGGCCGCACCCAAAACCCCATCCCACATCGTGCGTTATCATTTGCCTTGACACACAACTGCCCCCATTTTATAGTCTGCCTATCCCACAGCAAATTCCTATCAATTATCAATCAATCTCATTATAGAGCGTATCGCGCTGCACCGGCCGCATGCCCGCCTGCCTGATACTATCCATGAGCTCTACTTTGGTAAGGCCCTGTGCCGTATCAGCGCCTGCCGCATGCGTGATGTGCTCTTCAACCACGGTGCCGTCAACATCATCGGCGCCGAACAGCAGGGCAAACTGCGCAATTTTAAGCCCGGTCATAATCCAGTACGCTTTAATATGATCAAAGTTGTCAAGCAGCAACCGCGCCGCGGCAAACAGGCGAAGCTGTTCAAATGCCGTAGGCCTGCCGTGGCCAGCAAGCTCGGTGTTGGCGGAATGAAACGGCAGGGGAATGAACGTTTGAAAACCGCCGGTTGCGTCCTGCAGATCGCGCAGGCTCAGGAGATGATCGGCAATCTCTTCGTCGGTTTCGATATGGCCCCACAAAAGGGTCGCGTTTGACCGCAGGCCCAGGCTATGGGCCGTTTGCATGATAGCAAGCCACTGCGTGGCCGAGGCCTTTTTTGGGCACAGCGCCTGTCGCACGCGGGGGCTCAGCACCTCGGCCCCTCCGCCGGGCAGCGACCCCAGGCCAGCATCGATAAGCTGTTCGAGCACCGCAGCCACGCTGAGGCCTGAAATTTCAGAAAAATACTGAAGCTCTACGGGCGTAAAGGCCTTAATATGAATGGCCGGGAACTCCTGCTTCAGGGCGCGCACGATGCCCAGATAATAGGCAAAAGGTTTGTCCGGGTGAAGGCCGCTCACCATATGCACCTCGGTTATCCCCAGGGGCAGGGCAGCTGCCACGCGACCGAGCACGTCGTGCTCGGTCATGGTATAGGCCTGCGGCGCCTCTTTATCGCAGCTGAAAGCACAGAAGGTGCAGCGCGATACGCAGATATTGGTCAGGTTCACGTGGCAGTTGACATTGAAAAACACCTTATCGGCTGTGCGCTTTCTTTTTTCTGCGGCGGCCAGGGCCCCGAGGGACAGTATGTCCGTGCAGCGCAGCATGCACAGGGCATCTTCCCGAAAAAGACGATCACGGCGTTTCAGTTTGTCGGCAATAAGCTGTATATCCATCATAGTAATGATTTACCATATTCGCAAAGTACACGGAGAAATTTCTAAGCATCAGATTATAAAAAACGTATTGTTATCTCCTTTGAGTTTATTATAATAATCTTGCCCCATTGATAAATTTATAAAAGAATACACATGCTGAATTGTCTATTCCATTGAATTGTCCAACAGCGCCGAGGATCAAACAGTTGACTTATTAAAAAAATTAGGTATCTTAATTGGCATACAGGTAATTATTGGCGATTCACACTTTTTTATATTGAGTTGCCGTTGGATAGAGCATGAAATCAAAAAAAATTACCGTTCTTGTAGTCGATGATGAGCCCGCGGCATGTGAGACTCTGGCAGAGCTGCTTGTTGAGGCCGGCTACAAGGTTTTGACTGCGCCGGGCGGTCGCCAGGCCCTGGATATTCTGGAACAGCAGACAGGCATTGATATGATCGTATCAGATCTTATGATGCCGCAGATTGACGGTATCGCCCTGACAAAAGAAATTCGCAGCATGGGGCTAGCCATACCCATTATCGTCATAACCGGTTTTGCCACCATCGAGCTTGCAGTGGAAACAATGAAGGCGGGGGCTGCGGACTTCATTACCCGGCCCTTTAACAATGAGCAGATAAAAATCACGATCAAAAAAGTGCTTGAAACCAAGCGGCTGCAAAAGCTTGCAGGCGAACGGGAGTTCTACAAACAGCTGTCAAACAGAGATGAAATGACCGGCCTTGCAAACTACCGCTCGTGCCAGGAAACACTGGAAAAGGAGACCGAACGCGCCAAGCGCTACGTCCGTCCGCTGACCATTATGATGATCGATATTGATAATTTCAAATGCTGCAATGACACGTACGGCCACCTTGCGGGCGATGCAGCGATGATGCAGATAGCCGGTCTCATCAAGAAGCAGACCCGCACGAGCGATTTTGTCGCGCGCTACGGCGGCGAAGAATTTATGGTTATCCTTCCTGAAACCGCTGTAGAAGAAGCCAGTTTTGTTGCCGAGCGCATTCGCGAGGCAATAGAGCAGCACGATTTTATCTCCGAAGAGGGCACACCCATAGCGCCATTGAGCGTCACCATCGGCCTTTCATCACTTCCCGACCGCGCTTCAACAAAGAAAGATCTTATCCGCACGGCAGATATCGCCCTGTACAAGGGCAAAACCTCAGGGAAAAACAAGGTTGTGGTTTTCGGCTAACCACCATGCCGAGAGCACGCGACCATGGCGCCCTGCGCATGCGCACATTCTCCAGGCTTGCACGATGACAATCCACGGCTGGCGGCTCTTTAAACAAAGAGCCCTGCCAAGGAAACCAGTCTTACCATACAAAAAAAGGAGGTGAAAGCCCCCTTTTTTGTCCTGCAACCATGTGCCGGTGCTATTACTGGATGCTGGTTCCCCGCACGCGGCTAATTTCATCGATGAGTTCTTCGACCTTGTTGTTGGCAAACATTTTTTCAATGGCTAAGGACAAGGCATTGTTTATTTCCTGTTCCATGCGAGCCTGGCTGAAATAGAAATGTTTATATGATGAAGAGCTTTCAAGCGTCGTGGTAAAAAGAATGCGCTTATGCTGCACCTCCCCAAATACAACGCGCAGTTTTACTTTGGTCTCATACGTGGCGCTCAGAAAGCCTGTGGAGCAGACCACGTCAAGCTCTTCTATGAAGCCGCCGACAACCAGGTTGCCCCATCCCTTCTGGATCGTTCGCTCGTTGCCGTCCCAGTCAGGCAGGCCGCCGAACACCGTATAGCCGTTTTTAAAAAAGGCATCCTTAAAAGCTGTTCCCACAACCTCGGCAGTGGGCTGCATTTTTTTGGAGACGGCTTTAAGCTCACTGCCGTCTGCATGAATCTGTTTGCCTATGACAGATTTGTCAAGTGCGTTGCGTGCATCGTTAAATTGGGCCACTGTAATCATGTGCTGCTGCATGCTGGAATCAGCAGTCTTCGGCTCTGTTTGCGGTGTATAGCGAACATCAAGCCGGTAATAGCCTGACGTTGCACAGGACACTGCGGTGAACGCAAGCACGCAGCACAGCATGAGCATCTTTTTGCATATACATTTACCAGCATATTTCTTCATCTACTTTTCTCCTTTGTGGAAAGTTGTGGGACTATAATATATAAATAATAGCGGTTCTGTCAAGCGCGACAGCATATGGTGGCGCACAGCATGTATTTTTTTTAACAAAACAGGCAAGGATAGGTTTCAGCCTATGGAGCTTTTCAGCCGCCTTGAGAAGGCGTCATGAACCGGGGCCATTTTTTCAAGAGGGAATTTTTCAATCGCAGGGGCCGATTCCGCTTGAAAAGTATTTAATGCCGGGGTGGAGCGGGACGCCCCCTGTTCGTTCCCTTTGTTCAGTAAAGTAGTACAAAATTATTTTTGTACTACTTTTAGGTATTGACATACTTATTTTTTTCATTATACTTTATAGAAAAAGGAGGACCCCAATGGAAACATACGCAACGGTAAAAGGCCAGATAGTTATCCCGGTGAACATGCGTCGAAAGCTTGGCATTAAGGAAAGCACGCGCATTCAAATCGATGTGGATGAGGAAAACAAAAAAATAATCCTTACCCCCATTACGCGTGACTATATTCATAGTATTCGCGGCAGATATAAGGGCAAAGGCCTGCTGAAATCGCTGATTGCTGAAAAAAAGATTGAAAAGGAGTTGTAAGTGGCGCGAAAACCAAAAGCCATAGTTCTTGATTCATGGTCAGTGCTGGCCTATCTTGAAGATGAACCGGCAGGCGAAACGGTCGCCGAGATTATTGCCGATGCCCATGAGAACAGCATCGCACTGATTATGTCGCTTGTGAATGTCGGTGAGGTCTGGTACATCGTGGCGCGGGAAACATCCGAAAAAGAAGCCGATATTTGCATCGATGAACTTCGACATCTGGGCATTGCGTTTGTGGAAATTGACTGGAAACTAGCCCGCCAGGCCGCCCTTTTTAAATCAAAACACAAAATGTCTTTTGCCGACTGTTTTGCCGCTGCGCTGGCTAAAGATCAAAATGCAGAAGTTGTTACAGGCGATAAAGAGTTCAAGTGCGTCGAGAAAGAAGTAAAAATAAATTGGTTGCGACATTCTAACTGAAAAATTTTTTGGGATAGCGGGAACAGGTTATGGTGGAATATTGGGATAAAGCTTTTTCAGATATTGGCGATCGAAAAAGATAGACAACAGTTCCAATACTGTTTGAGTTTGTATAATTTGTCAACAACCCCTATTGTCCCCCGTTGAACTGAATCCTGTACGGGCGCATATGGTAAAAGATCCGAAAGATTACAGATGGAGCAGTTATAAAAAATATGCATATGGGGCTGACCTGCTGATTGACAAACAGCCGGCGTATCAGAATTTTGGAAGAAATGCCGAGGAGCGGCAACAGAAGTACCGGCAGTTTGTAAGGGGGATGTTGAAAGAGAAAAAGGCGATGAAGGGGGAGATGGACCGAAAATTAGTGTATGGCAGCAGGGATTTCATCGGCATGCTTACAAAAAAGCACACTATTACCGGAGAATTGCGAGCTCAAGGACGGCCAAAAAAGCAAGCGTGAGCAATTAAACAGAACCGTTTTCTTGCTTTTCTTGGGTGCGGTCGCGCACCGATGCTAATAGGGCCTTTGAAAGGGTGCGCGATGCGCGCCCCATGGACTATTTCATTTTCATCCAGAAAGGTGAGCAGCATGAGAACCATTACAGAATTACAGGGCGAAGCGCTTTCTCTTATGAAAAAAGCCATGCCCCTCACGCCTGTTGCATTAAAATATCCCTTCCCGGTGCGGCCCGGCCGCATGCTCGGCCTTATCAAATTCGACGGCGAAATCTACTGCTCCGAAAAGCTCAACCGCGCCGTTCTCATGCAGATACACTTCCCGGTTTTCATGAAAGTTTTTTCCACCTTCATTTCCCCCAGGATCCAATACGACCTGCCGGTCTTTATCTGCGAAGCGGTCAAGCTGGGCAGCAAGCGCGTCTTTTTAGTTGACGCGCACAAGAGCGGCGCAGGCGGCGAAAAACAGTACGATGATTTTTTCGACAGGCTTCTGGAGATCAGGGGCAGATACCCCGAGCTGATGAAATATCAGAAGATAGCGGCCAAGGGCATTTCATCGGTACAATCAAAAGCCGTCTGCCAGGTAAGAATTCCCTGCGAGCTCGACGGGCAGGCAATCAGCATTTTTTCTGAGTATTTCAGCGCCTACCTAGAGCTTATTAAAACAGCGGAGCCCCTCACCGGTAGCGCTCTTGAAAAAATAAAATCATCCTTTGACGAGTATCTGAAAACCGTTGTCGACCACGACCCCGGCGTAAAGGCAAATATTATATTCTTCGGCAGGAAGGAAGGCATTGAGCGCGCGCTGGATATTTTTTACGGCGTGTGATCATCACTTCCCCATCATGGCTTCATGGAAAAAGCCAGGCCTCTTCAGGGCGGGCTGTGCCCGGCAATCAACTTTAAATATGTTTCAGGAGATCAGGCATGAAAACAATCGTTATTACAGGAAGCACCCGGGGCATCGGCCTGGGCCTTGCCCGGGAATTTCTCAAGCGCGGCTGCCGGGTGATGCTGAGCAGCCGCACAAAGGAGACTCTGGATAAAGAATTGGAAAACCTGGGCCGGGAGTTCGGGCCTGACAAGGTGTTCGGCACCACCTGCGATGTGGGGGTGTATGAAAGCGTGCAGGCCCTCTGGGATGCTGCTATGGCCAAGTTCGGCGTCATTGATATCTGGATAAACAATGCCGGCGTGAACACAGCGTCGATGCCGTTGTGGGAGCTGCCCGCCCGTGATATCAGCGCCGTTGTGACGACAAATCTCATGGGCAGCCTTTTCGGGTGCAAAGTCGCCCTTGAGGGAATGCGGCGGCAGGGTTTCGGCCAGATATATCTGCTTGAGGGGC
>Ga0209777_10006941_pt1 | contig 12664 bp, 7 predicted proteins | sample FrelakmetHBP12HB_FD_187147 | JGI IMG/M metagenome (GOLD analysis project Ga0209777, IMG submission 187147) | Freshwater lake sediment microbial communities from the University of Notre Dame, USA, for methane emissions studies -HBP12 HB (SPAdes)... | ecosystem: Environmental > Aquatic >...
AGGTCGCCGCCTGGGAATCGAACCGGAATGCTCGACAGAAAGGCGTCGACTGGCAGTTCACCACCGCCGATGCCAGGATCAAACTCAAACGACTATACCCAAGAATTCAAAATTGACGCTGCACTAGCCCGTGAGCATCCGTCACGGCCGCGTAAACTGACATGATCGGATGCTTTGTCGGGAACGACTTCGCACCGATAACCGAGAAGCAGCCCAAGATGGTCCGCTTCCCGGTGCTCGGGTCTCTCCAAATTGCATCGCATACAACCAAGGCTAGAGCGTATGGCGGTACTGAGGCTCCCTTAGCATCCTTCTCCGGCATCATAGCGCCCCCTACCTCGAGCTATTATACACCAAGACCGCGGTTATGCAAATCCCCTGGTGGACAAGCCGGGACTTTAGACCGCACAAGCATGGTTAGTCAAGTGAAAACGGCTTGAATCGCGCGCCGACCGAGACCCGCCGCGCAGTAGTACATGTCATGGCCGGCCGTTGACGTTGGCCGCGCCGCACCCGCAAGGCACGTCAAAGGCGCCCCGGTGTATTCGCCGGGGGCTAACCAAGTCACACCGGGGACGCCGTGCCGCGCGCGGCAACCCCCGGCGAAGGGCGGCCGGGAACGCCGAGGCCACGAAAAACGCCGTCGACCAGGGCACAACCGATGGTGGTTTGATGCCGATGGGGCACGTTTGGTGCAAACGGCATGCCAAAAATCGGCTCGACATTATAGTATATATTCTCGAGAACGAAAACGCAAAATTCGGGTCTGAAAAGTGAAAATCAGGCCCTGAAAAAATTCTAAAAGCCCAAATTCCCCTACGGTATTTTGTGGAATTTTCCCAAAGAAAATTTTCAAACGGCCCTGGCGCTAGCGCCAGAGGGGTTGAGGGGGTCTGACGGACCCCTTTTTCGCGCGCGGAGCCGTTCCGATATAGCTTCCAGTATCGAATTTCCGGCGCTCACCGCAGGATCTCACCCTTCGTGACGTCGCCTTTCACGTCCATGAGCTGGATGTGGGCGATGGCCATGAAGTGGGCGTAGTCGTCGACCTTCCAGACGACCTTCTTGGCGCGGGTGACCTCGAAGACCAGGGGCTGCTCGCCGATGTGGCCATGGCCGCCCCAGTTGCAGACGACCATGTTGCCGCTCGGCAGGACCTGGACACCGGCGACGAACCGCAGGGGAATGCCCGGAAGATCGTTCTCCTCCAGTTGCCACACGACCTTGTCCTGCGGGTCGACCTCGATCAGCTTGTGCCCGTCGCCGCAGCCAATGAGCGTGTTGCCGTTCGGGAGGCGCAGGCCGATGTACGGATCGCCGGGGACTTTGATGGTCCGCAGGACCTTGCCTTCGCCGTCGAGCTCGCGGACGACGCGTTCGCCGTTGAAGGCGATGAGGTAGTGCCCGTCGGCAAGTTTGCGGGCGATGCGGAACTGGGGATGGGCGTCCTTCGTGGCGGTCTCGACCTTGAGTTCCTTGCGGATCTTGCCGTCGCGCTCGATCTCGATCAGCCGCTTCGTGCCGCACTCGACGACGAGGACCGCTCCGTCGGCCAGCGGCTGGCAATTGTGGATCTCCGTTCCGTCGGGCGACTTGTATTCCCAGACCACCTTCTTCTCGGCGTCGGGCGTCACTTCCTTTACGCCCCGCGCGTGGGTAAAGAGGTAGTTCCCGTTCGGCAGGACCCACACGTCCTGGCACATCCCGGCGGAATACTCCCACGTGATCTTGCCTTCGGCCGAGACCACGAGGACCTTGCTCTGCCCCAGGTCGGTGCAGATGAATGGGTGGCCGGCGGCCGGCGCGGCCTTGGGCTCCTCGGCGCGGCCCAGGCAGGCGAGTCCGACGACGGCCACGAGCGCGACAAGGACGGCGAACTTCTTCATCGGGATCGCTCCTTTATGGGGTCCAGCCGACTACTCTACGCCGCGGGCAGGCCCCACGCAAATGTTTCGAGGCCTTTCCGCCACCGCCCCTTCCCGAGCGGCCCCCGGCGCGCCTACACTTGTTGAATGGGGTGCCTGCTAAGATGGGGGTGACAAATGTTCAACACATGGCAAAAGAGACTGGTTTGCGGGGCGGCCGTTCTGGCGCTGGTCGCCTTGGCTGCCGGCGCCACGCGGGCGTCGGCGGCGGTTGCCTTCACGGCGATTCCGTCGCCGGAAGGATCGGCCAACATGACGCCGTCGGGCGCCTATCGTCTGCCCGCCAGCGAACAGACGGTTCTCACGCGGGTTTCCGCGGCCGGCGTTCCGGCCAAGCCGGGAGGCATGACGAGCGACACGCTGGTTTTCAGCTTCAGCGTCGCGAATAACAGCAAGCACACGCTGAGCGCGGACCCGTCGGTCGCCCGGATCGACGACCTGGAAGAGCACGAGGTCCTCGGGGCGTCGGCCTTTTCCGGCGCCGAAGTCATCAACGACCTGGTGGTTCCGCCGGGGAGCCGCAAGTTCTTCCGGCTGGAATTCTCGGTTTACCGGCCGATGTCCGTGGTGGCCATCAGCCACCTGAGGCTGGTCTGGCCGTTCGAGTTCGGCGATCAGTGCTTCATGTCGGACTTCTACTTCGCGGGCCCTCTGGCGAGGTTCGAGGAGCCCGGCTACCGCGAGCGTGTGGCCCCGGGCGCGGCTCCCGGAAGCCCCGGCGGCCCGCCGGATTACCGGGGCAGCGGATGGCTGCCGGCCGGCGGCTCCAGCGAGTCGCTTGCTCCGGCGCCCCCGGAACCGGCGCCGATCTACCTCTATCCGTACCGTGGATGGCAGGTTCCGATCTACCCGTGCTATGGCTACCTGTGGGGCTATTTCCCGGGGTTCCGCACCTTGCCGTGGACCCCGCGGAACTCGTGGTACGGCGAGCAGCGTGAGATCTTCCTCGCGCCGCCTCCGCCCCTCAGCGACCGCCCGATCTACGCGGTGCCGACCCAGTTGGCTCCGCCGCTCAGGCGGTGAGATCGCCAGGAAGGTCGCGGCGTGCCTTCGATGGCATGCCATGACCTGTCGTTTCGCCGTTGTTGTTCGCAGGGGCGGCCCCCGCGCGGTCGCCCCTGTATTGTCCTCGGCCCTTGCCTTCGCACGACGGCCTGCGCCCCCTGCTATGAACTCTTGCGTCCCACGCCGTGCAGGCGTATCTTGAGAGCGCTCTAACCCACGACATAAGAGGAGCGCGACTATGCCCGTCATCCGCGGCAGCCAGGGCCAGGAGTTGTCCCCGCAGACCCGCCCCGAGTGGTGCAAGCTCACGAGCGCGGGCGTCTTCCGCGTACCCGCCGCGGGCGGGCGGTTCGACCCGCACTTCCACGACTGCGACGAGTACTGGCTGATCTTCAAGGGCCGGGCGAAGGTCCGCACCGAAGGGAAGGAATACTACGTCAAGCCGGGCGACATCGTCTGCACCCGCACCGGCGACGAGCACGACTTCCTCGAGGTCTACGAGGACATCGAGGCGTTCTGGCTCGAGGAATCGACGCCGCCCGGCGGCCGCATCGGGCATCTCCATCGCGACCCCGAGAAGGCCAGGGGGCATCCGGTCGTTTCGAAGCCGGTGCCGGCGGACTTTCCGAAGTGAGTTCAAGGTTCAAAGTTCAAGGTTCAAGGTTACCGACCGCCGGAGGCGCGGGACGGGAAGCCGTTCACCTTGAACCTTGAACTTTGAACTTTGAACCTCCTTCTCTGTGCGAGGACTTAATGGCCACACAACCCCTGAAATACATTATCGTCGGCACCGGCGGCTGGGGCAGTTACTGGTGCGCCGAAGTGTTGCCGCGCCTGGCGCGGCTCGGGAAGGCCGAGGCGGCGGCCGCCGTCGACCTTAGCCCCGAGGCGCTCGTGGCCGCGCGCGGCAAACTCGGCCTGCCGCCCGAGAAGTGCTACACCGACGCGGCCCGGGCGTTTGCCGAAACGCGGGCCGACTTCGCGATCATCGTCGTTCCGCCCGCCCATCACGAGGCGATCGTCGAGCTGGCCCTCGCCCACGATATGCACATCCTGTCCGAGAAGCCCATCGCCGATTCGATGGCCGCGTGCGCCCGCATCTACCGGAAGGTGAAGGCCGCCGGCCGGAAGATGGCCGTCACGATGAGCCACCGGTTCGACCGCGACAAGCAGTCGTTGGAGGCGGCGATCCACAGCGGGCGGTACGGGCCGCTCCACTATATCGTCGGGCGGTTCACGATGAACTGCCGCAAGTTCGGCTCGTGGGGCGAGTTCCGCCACCGGATTCCCGACGCGCTCCTCGTCGAGGGGACGGTCCACCAGTTCGACATCCTGCGGTCGCTGGCGCGGGCCGACGCCAGGACCGTCTACGCCGTCACGTGGAACCCGCCGTGGGGCGAGTTCGCGGGCGATTCCAGCGCCCTCATCACCCTCATGATGACCAACGGCGTCAAGTGTTTCTGGGAAGGGGCCAAGGCCAACGCCTCGAGCCTGAACCGATGGGGCCACGACTACTTCCGGGCCGAGTGCGCGGAGGGGACGCTGGAGCTCGACAACCGGTGGCTGCGGGTCCTCCGCGGCCAGCCGTGGGAACGGCCGCTGGCCGAGGACCTGCCGCTCCTCGCGGGCGACGCCTGGATGAACCCGTTTCTGGCGGAGCGGTTCTGCGACTGGCTGGCCGGGGGCGACCCGCCGCCGACGCACCTGGACGACAACATCCAGTGCGCGGCACTTCTGTTTGCGGCCATCGAATCGGCGCATAGCGGGAAGCCGGTCGATGTGCAGGAGTTCCTCGCTCGCCACGTCTAAAGAGGCATTCACCGCAGAGAACGCGGAGAACGCAGAGAACGGCAAGGATTGGGTAACGGCAAGACGTCAACAACGTCAACGGAGAGAACAGAAGACAGAGTCAGCAGAGGTCGGGGTCGCTCGTTTAGCCGCGACCCAGGGGGGAGCGGCAGTTGCCGTGCGTGTAACCGGAACTGCCCCGGCCTCTGGGTCACCGCGCCACAGGCCAGACGTTGAGAATCGTAATACCAGCTGTAGCTTCAGCGACATCCGCCTTTGGGCGAATGGGTACTATCCAGATATTGTGCTCTGCTTGGCTATTGCGCAGCTTGGCTATCGACTTGCGCCTGAAGCCCCAGTCAATCTCAAGCGCAACCACGACTGCGCCATCGTGCAGCCACACGCAGTCAATGCGCCCACGCCTGACAGCCGACGTATTCTTCCCTAGATACGGTTGTTCGTATTCTACTTGACCGATGCACCCGTACTTCGGTGCCATCCCTGCAAATGTAACGGCAATATGTCTGTGACGTGCTTTACTATCGGAAATCTGGGCGCTGTTGGAGACAAGTGAGAGAATCTCGTTTCGAAGGACCTGTTCGTCTAGCATGTTGTCATCCAAAAGTAAGTCAAAGTGCGTTCGGGCCGCGCACACGAGAGTTTCCAGTATCCCCGATAGCCACCTCTGCTGACTCTGTCTGCCGTCCTCTCCGTTGACGTTGTTGACGTTTTGCCGTTACCCAATCCTTGCCGTTCTCTGCGTTCTCCGCGTTCTCTGCGGTGAATGCCTCTTCTTCTTTACTCGCCGATAGCCTTAAGAATCTCCTTCCACTTCGCCATCGACCTTCCGAGATGCGTCTCGCTCGGGCCGCCGACGCCATAGCCCTGGAGGCCGACGATTCCCGCGTACCCGACCTTCTTGAGCGTCGTCATGAAGGCCGCCAGGTCGAAGTCTCCCTCGTCGAGCGAGACGATCTGGTCGCCCTTCAGGCCGTTGATCGTCACGGTCTTGAGGAAGGGCAAGGCCTCCGCCAGGATCTCCGCGGCGGGCTTGGCGGGCCGGACCCATTTCCAATGAACGAGGTTGAAGTTCGTGCCGACGTTCTTGCGGCCGACGGCCTTCGCCAGGCGCACGCCGTCCTCGACCCGCTCGGTCCAATTGCCGCGGTGCGGGTAGACCGAGACGACCGGGCCCGTGTCGGCGCACAGGTCGGAGACGGCCTTGAGCATCTCGATGGCTTGCGTGTCACCCTCCGGGTCGGAGGGCTTGAGCTTTCCGCCGCCGATGGCCGTCTCGATCCGCGTCGCGCGCCCCTTCATGAGCTTGACGGCGTCGGTGAAGGCCGCGTCGGGTTTCCAGCCGAGCGCCGGCGTGGTGTAGACCGCGCACAGTTCGAGGCCCTGCTTGTCGAGCAGGTCGAGCATCTGCGGCAACGCTTTCGGGTTCATCCAGTAGTCGATTCCGGCGTAGCCGAGCTTCTTGAGGAGGGCGACCTTGTCCTCCATCTTCGGCACGTCGGGGCCATTGAGGCCCGTGTCCATGGCATAGAATCGGAAGCGCGGCGTCTTGGCGGCAGGGGCCGGTTCCTCGGCGCTCGACCATCGGGTCATGGCGGCAAGTCCTCCCAGGGCGACGGCGGTTTGACGGAGCCATTGGCGGCGGGTCAGTTCGGTTGACATGACTTCCCCTTTCAGATGCCTTGCGTGCGATACGGCACACGTCAACGTCAACGGCCGGGCGAGATATATCTCGCCCCCACAACGGCACACGTCAACGTCAACGGCCGGGCGAGATATATCTCGCCCCTACGATGGCCACGCCAACGCCTACGGCCGCGCGACGACCGGCGCGCTCCTGACCTGTGGCCGCACGGGCAGGTTCTCGATCCCCGCGAAATCCGGATCGGGCAGGGCACGGACCTCTTCGTCGCCGCGGAACGGGCAGTTGGCGTCGACCCAGGCGATCAGCTTCTGAAGGTCGATGCCGCCGACCTTCACGTCGTAGTGCTTGCCGCTCATCGCGTCCTCGACGAGGCGGCTCCGATACGACAGGCCCGTCATCGGCGGCACCGTGACGTAGCTCGCCGGGTCGCTGAACTCGTAGTTCTCGACCATGAGGGCCCCCGCGAGGCCGGGCTTGGGTGTCCGTTTCGCCAAGCCGAAGCCGACGGGCCCGACGAGCGTCAGGTAGGGCTCCTTGTAGATGCCGGCGGGCCGCAGCGTGAGGTCGAGCTTCTTGCGCCCTTCGCCGTCGCCCTGGTGACACTTGCCGCAATGCCGGTCGAGGACCGGCTGAGCAAACCGCTCGTAGCTGATGCTCGTCGTGCCCCACGGCGGCGGCGTGAGGTCGAGGGGCTCGCGTCGCAGGGCCGTTGCCGTGCCGCCCGCGGGCGCCGTGGAGTGAAGCTCATGACAGCCGATGCACCCGCGCTTCTCGCCCGGCATGAGGCCGGTGAACGAGCGCATCGTCTGGAGCGCGCGGCCGTGCTCGTCGCAGATCTGGAAATGGAGGGCCACGCCGGGCGGCGCCCGGAAATGGACCGACCCGTCGGCCGACAGGGGCACGGTGCCGAGGATGCGCTTGACGCCGTCGTCCTGGAGGGCCGAGATGCAGGGGCCGCTCGTGCGGCCGTCGCGCGTCCACAGGGAGTACGTCTTGGCGTCCATCTGGAAGACGCGCAAGGTCCGGGCCTTGCCGGGCGGAATCTGCGGCACGCCTTCCAGGACGTTGGCGCTGAAGAAGATGCCCGGCTCGGGTGCCTTGCGGTCCTTGCCGGTGCCGGGCCAGGCGACGCGGTCGGGCTGGGCCGGCGGGCGCGGCCGGGGCGCGAGGGGCATGGCGTGCCAGATATTGTACGCCCCTTCGTAGATAAGCTCGCGGTTGCCCTCGGTATCCATCAGGTACAGCGCGAACTTGCCGCCGCGCTCCGCCGAGACGAGGAAGTCCTCCTGCGAGAGCGGCCACGGGGTCTTGTAGGCCCCGAAGCGGCCCGACGTGTGGTAGGCGGGCGACTCGTGCGGGTCCTCGGGCGGCGTGCCGCACTCCGGCCACGGCGTCTCGCACGTGACCTTCGCGAGGCCCTTCGGGAAGTTGTGCCCCTGCTCGGGGTCGAGGATGCCGATGGACCCGGCGAACCAGTTGTGGTGCGCCAGGCCCGTGAACATCACGCGGTTGGAGCCAGGGATGGCGCGCGGCTCCGCGAGGTGGTCCGGCCAGACGCTCTGGTTGCCCCAGAAGGTGGCCGTGTCGGTGCCGTCCTGGTTCGTCGTCCAGAGGCTCTCGATTCGCCAGAGGGCCTTGTCGGTGTACTCCCACCGCGAGTAGATGACGCGCCCGTCGGCCAGGAGCGACGGGCACCAGTCGGGCTCGTTGTTCTGGCTGACGAGGTAGACGTTTCCGCCGTCGGCATCGCACCGCGCGAGCACATAGGAGTATGTGTAGGGCATGCACCGGACGTACGTGTTCGCGCGGGTGGTGGTGAACAGGATGTGCCCGTCGGGCAGGTAGATCGGGTCGATGTCGTCGTACGGCCCCGACGTGAGTTGCCGCAGGCCCGACCCGTCGGCGCCGATCTCGTACAGGTGGAAGCTCTTGTCGTCGTGGGGCCAGTAGCAGAAGAGTACCTTCTTCGCGTCGAACGACAGGTCCGGCCGCCAGAAGAAGCCGGGCTTCTCGGGGGCGAGCTTGCGGAGTTTGCCCGCGGGTGAGAGGCCATCGAGGACCAGGAGCCGCCCGCCGGGGACGGCCATCATGCCGTTGCGATGGCGGGCCTGGTGCTGCCACTCGCGGCCCTGGGGATAGGGCTCGTCGACGAAGAGGACCTGCGAGAAGTCGACCACCGGATTCCTCAGCATGATCCGGCGCTTGGTGGCGCGGACGGCCAGGTAGACGGCCCTGGCTGCGGCGCCATCGGGTTGGCCAGCCAGGCGTGTCTCGGCCACGGCCAACTCGGCGAGCTCAGCCTTGAGGTCGGGGGCCTTCGGGCCCCTGGCGATTCGCGCGGCCAGGTCCCGCGCCCAGCGGATCTCCTCGGCCGCGCGGGCTGCGAGGGGCTTGCCTTCGGCCTGGAAGATCCAGTCGCGCTCGAGGGCCGCGGCCGCCTCGGCTTCCGTCAGGCTGCGGGTCTCGGGTTCCTTCGGCTCGAGGTGCGGCGCGGGGGCGTACTCGGCATAGATGCCGCCCGCGGCCGGGGCGCTCGCGAGGGCCAGCTTCACGTCCTTCGGCACGCCTGCGAAGGCCTGCCACTTGTCGAACGGTTCGCCGGCGGCCGCGCGAAGCGGGTCGCCCGACGGCCACGTGCCGGAAAAACCGGAAGCGGGCGTCTTCAGGCCGGCCATGGCTGCGCACACGCCTGTCGGCGGATCGACGGCCAACAGTGCGCCGGTCGTGGCGTCGAGCGCCTCGTAATCGTTCTCGTGATCGTGGTTGGCTTCGAGGTTTGAGTAGGCCGTCAGGCGCACGTTCGCAAGCGGCTTCGGGCCGACGTTCGTGACGACGAATTCGACGCCGACTGTCGCGCCCTTGCCCATCACGGCGCGGATGCGGACCTGGAGCGCCTTGTCGGCCGACCGCATCGTCCCGACGGCCTCGCCGGGGCCGATGGCGATGATCGGGCGCACGATCTGGACGTTCTCCGGGGCGTCGCGGCCGCCGTCGATGGGCGTGCCCGCCCGCCGCTCCTCGCCGTCGCTGTAATGGACATACCAGCCGAAGCGGCTGAGTTGCCCGCCCGCCCGCGACGTGAGGCTTTGCCGCCCGCCTTCCCAGAAGAAGTGGCCCGGCCCCTCGAGGGCGAAGTCGGTTGTGTCGTTGCGGACCCAGACGGTCGGCTCGGCCTTGGGGTCTTTCGGATCGGCCGGTTCCGCCAGCGCGGCAAAGTCCTTGCGGGCCTGTTCCAGGAGCTTGGCGGCCTTTTCCGGCGACGCGTCGTAGACGAAGAGGACGACCTCCCGCGCCGAAGCGCCCGGGGCGAGGTCTCCCAGCTTCCACGTGAGGACGCCATCGACGTTGCCCGCGGACGAAAGGCCGGCGCCAAAAGCGGCGCCGGCCGCCAGAAAGAGTGCGGCCTGAGTTGCCAGGAATGTCGATTTTGCCATGGCGTCGCCGCTCTCCAAAGCGGGGCGGTGAATGGGACGCCATTCTAACACGCCGAACAGGAAGGCGTCACCTGCCTTTTGGCGGTCTCGGGGGCGCGGTAAGCGGCGACGGCCCGCCCACGTCCGCCGTTATGCCTTGCACCTCCCGGCCGCGCCGCCTAGACTACCGATCAGCACTTCTCTTAAAGGAGCCGCCATGCGGACCGTCATCTCCATCCTTGCGGCACTCGTTCTATCGTCTTTGGCCTTGGCCGCTGATGAGGATCTCGGGATTGACCTGCCCAAGCTGAAGCCGCCCGAGGAGAAAGCGCCCGAGCCGAAGGCGCCCGAGATCAAGCTCTGCGACCTCGACGTCCTCTACGTCCAGCGGACGCCGCGCTATCCCGGGTACCTGCCGAGCTACGACCTTCCCGGCCACCAGGGCGAGCCGCTTCTCGTCAAGAAGAACGAGAAGGGCGAGCCGATCCTCGTGAAGAAGGACGGCAAGGACGAGCCCGTGATCCTTACGCCTGCCGAGGCGGCGGCGATCCAGCACTGGCCGAAGGAGGGCGAGGTCGTCACGTACACGGCGGTCGTCGAGAACAAGGGCGCGGCCGACGCGCCGCCGTTTGAGTTCGCGTGGTACCTGGACGACAAGCAGGTCCTGGCAGGGAAGACCGAGAATGGCCTGAAGGTCGGCGAGCGGACCGAAATCAAGTACGAGATGCCGTGGAAGCGCGAGCGGCGGCGGATCGAGTTCTGGGCCGACCCGATGCGCCGCGTCCGCCAGGTCTCCTTTGCGAATGACCGGCGGACCGTCTGGTCGCACGCGAAGCTCCTCGTGTGCTATTGCGATAGCCGCACGTATGCCCAGTTCGCCAAGTACCGCAACTTCCTCGGCACGATGAGTTTCGAGGACTGGTGCCAGGCCCATGCCGACTGGATGAACCTCCTGTTCGAGCGGTCGGTGTACCCGAAGACCGTGCCCGAAGGGATCGCGGACCGCGTGGCTGTCGACTGGATCGGCGTCTGCGAGGATCAGGCCGCGTGGGAGGCCCGATGGAAGAACGGGCCTCCCCTGTCGGAAGGATGGGACGGTGCGTGGTGGTTCGGCCGTAACGAGAAATGTGCCGAGTGGGCCGCCGGGATGGACTGGGGCCTCATCCACGAGTGGGGCCACCAGTTCGGCCTGACGGACCTCTACTGCCTGGATGTGGCGTGCGAGGGCAACCACGTCCGCGACAAGGCCGGCGCGCCGCTGGCCATCGGCCGCATGAGCGTCTTCGCCGGCACGATGATGCACGGCCACGGACCGGTCCTCTTCAGCGAGGACCAGGCCATCGCCCTCAACCACCAGCTCTGGCGCCGGCGCGGCTACTATGGCGACTACTACTACCATCTCGCGGAGAAGAACTGCGTCCTTGTGACCGACGCGGCAGGGAAACCCGTCGCCGGGGCCAGGGTGCGCGTCTGGCAGCGGACGCTCGAACAACTCCTCGAAGGCGAGCCGACGTTTACGGGCGAGACCGGCCCCGACGGGCGGATGCTCCTGCCGAACCGCCCGGCGCCGCACGTCGTCACCTATGGCGACGAGGGCGGCGGATACGAACTGAAGGCCAACCCGTTCGGCCTGATCAACGTCGTCGGCTCGAACGACGTCCTGTTCGTCGAGATCGCGGCGCGCGGCCAAACCGATTACGCGTTCCTGGAGGTCACGCAGTTCAACGTGGCCCGCGAGCGCGACGGGCCCCAGGCCGCCACGGTCACGGTGCCGACGCCGCTGCCCGCGGAAGGCGCCACGGCGGCGCCCCTGGCGCCGAAGGCCGAGACCAACGGCAACGAGGTCACGCTGAAGCTGGCAGGCCAGGACGCCTGGACCGCCCTGCGGGCCGATCCGATCGACTACGTCTGGAAGAAGATCGGCGAGGCGAAGGGCGGCACGTTCATCGATAAGCTCCCGCACAGCGGCCTGTTCCGTTACGCCGCCACGGTCGAGGTCGGCGGGAAGCCCTCGGCCCGGTCCGAGCCGGTCGGCGTCGCGTCGATGGTCGACCCCTGGGGCCTGGCGGTCGGGCCGGAGGGCGTCGTCTATATCCGCGACCGGGCGAATGGCCAGACGCTCGTCATTCGTGCGGACGGCAGCGCCGCCGGCTACGTCGGCAGCGTCCACTGGCACCTGGAGGGCTCCTCTGACCACGCGACCGACGCGAAGGGCCTGCTCTACGTGGCCAAGTGGCCCGATGGCTATGATCCGAAGCGGGCATGGATTCGCCGCATCGATCCCAACGGCAAGGGCCGCGAGCACGACCGCCAGGACCTCGCGGGCGGGCCTTCCGACGCCGGCGTCGGCCACTTCAAGGGGCCGATGGGCATCTGGGTCTCGCCGAAGGACGGGCGGGTCGTCGTCGCCGACACGGGGAACGACCGCGTCCAGATACTCGCGGCCGACGGCAAAGAGAACAAGGCCGACCGCGTCGAGGCCCTGTCGCATCCGGGCAAGGCCCTGCTCGTCGGCGAGAACCTCGTCGTCTGCGACACGGGCGCGAAGCGCGTCGTGGTCTACGAGAAGAAGGGCGGGGCCTGGGCCGAGATGAAGGTCTTCGACGGCTTCGAGGAGCCGGTCTACGCCTGCATCGGCCTGAATGACCATGTCTGGATCGCCGACCACAAGCTGGGGCGCGTCTTTGCGATCGTCCCGGAGAAATGGACGAAGCTCGACTGGTGTTTCCCGGCGGCGGCCCAGCCGAAGCTCGACGACCTCCGCGGCATCGGCTACGACCCGCGCGGCGACCTCTTGTATATTGATGGCAAAGCGAAGCGGCTCGGCTGGCGGCACGTGCTCGACTGACAACGGCAGCGCCTCATTAGCC
>Ga0209777_10006942_pt1 | contig 12664 bp, 10 predicted proteins | sample FrelakmetHBP12HB_FD_187147 | JGI IMG/M metagenome (GOLD analysis project Ga0209777, IMG submission 187147) | Freshwater lake sediment microbial communities from the University of Notre Dame, USA, for methane emissions studies -HBP12 HB (SPAdes)... | ecosystem: Environmental > Aquatic >...
GATCTCTTGGTAGGCCAACCTGGTTTGGGTGGCAAAAAAATCCTGCGCCATTTTTGTGGCGGTAGCGTTGGCCATTTCCTGTATATTTGCCAAATTAGCCAACGCGGTCTGGGTGGCGTAAAGATCGCTACTCACATTCGTGGCTGTAGGGGAAGTATTTGGCTGTAAAGACGTTGAGAGGCAAGCTGTTGAGAACAATAGCGCACCCACGATTATTAAAACGATGATGTTCTTTTTCATGGTTTCTCCTCTCCCTTCCAACGGGAAAATGTTACCTGATACTCTGGACACTATAACATAGTGGACATTGAGTCACAAGGGGGAGCACGCACTTGGCTGGGGATTTCTTTAGGAATGTAATCATGCTCCGACTCTGATGGAAAAGCGACTGCAGGCCTCCAGAATTTTGGAGACCTGCATTTTATTTCGGCCCAAGTGGAAGCCGCATTTATATGACCTCTATACGAACCGGATTGTGCTCAATGACATTCTTATTTCAGGCTTACAATGCCACCTGCGGCAAATCCTTCATGGCTTCTTCTATCGCATGGGCTGGATATTCATAATCCACCAGCTCGCCGTTCAGGTAGGATTGATAGGCCGTCATGTCAAAGTGCCCGTGGCCAGACAGGTTGAACAGGATGACGCGCTTCTCGCCTTTGGCTTTGGCATCCAGTGCCTCGTCAATCGCCACGCGGATGGCGTGGGCGGATTCAGGAGCCGGGATGATGCCTTCGGCTTTGGTAAACTGTACGGCGGCATCGAAGGTCCCGATCTGCGATACGGCAATCGCGTCTATGTACCCGGCATCAAACAAAGCTGAAACACTGGGGGCCATGCCGTGATAACGCAGGCCACCGGCGTGGATTCCGGCCGGCATGAAGGTGTGACCGAGCGTGTACATCTTGACGATGGGGGCCATTTTGGCGCTATCACCATAATCAAAGCGGTAGGATCCCTTCGTCAGCGAGGGGGTTGCAGTCGGCTCGACGGCCAATAGACGGGTACTCTGTCCGTCCTTCAGGTTCTGGCGCAGGAACGGGTAGGCAATCCCTGCGAAGTTCGAGCCGCCGCCTACGCAGCCGATGACCACGTCGGGGTATTCCCCGGCCAGGTCCATCTGCTTGAGGGCTTCCTCGCCGATGACCGTCTGGTGCATCAACACGTGGTTCAAAACGGACCCGAGGCTGTATTTCTTCGTTCCGCCTGAAGCGACTGCCACCTGAACAGCCTCCGAAATTGCGATGCCCAGCGAGCCGTTGTTGTCGGGGTCTTGGGCGAGCAAGGCGCGCCCATATTCCGTGCGATCCGATGGACTGGCAAACACCTGCGCCCCGAAGGTCTGCATGAAAATGCGCCGGTAGGGCTTCTGGTTGTATGAAATTCTGACCATGTAGACTTCCAGGTCTATATCAAAGAAGTTGCAGGCCATGGCCAGTGCGGTGCCCCACTGTCCGGCGCCGGTTTCGGTGGTCATTCCTTTTGTCCCGGCAACCTTGTTGTAAAAGGCCTGCGGGATGGCTGTGTTCGGTTTATGGCTGCCCACCGGCGAGACGGACTCGTTCTTGAAGTAAATGTGGGCAGGGGTGCCGAGGGCCTTTTCCAGCCGGCGGGCACGAATGAGCGGGGTCGGGCGGTAGAGTTTGTAGATCTCGCGCACTTCCTCCGGGATCTCGATGTAGCGGTCGGTGCTGACTTCCTGCTGGATGAGTTCCATTGGGAACAGCACCGAGAGGAACTCCGGCGTGATCGGCTCTTTCGTCATCGGGTTCAACACCGGGGCGGGCGGGACGGGGCTATCGGCCAGCACGTTGTACCAATTCTTTGGCAGGTCGGTTTCGTTCAACATAAAACGGGTTTGGTCAGACATGGCATATCTCCTTTTTGAATAGTAAGCGGATGGTGAATAGCAAATTGGGAAATCAGGTAACCAGGGGCATTGGAAAAAACCTTCAGGGTGGGTGAAAAGCAATGGGGTACATGTTTTCTGCTCCTTAAACACAAACGCGTTCGTCCGTAGAACGGGACGAACGCGTAGTCCGTGGTGCCACCCGAATTAGGTTGACTTAATAAAAAATCCCTGCATGACGCACAGGGAAAAGCCAGCCTCACTCATTGAGTCAGCTAGTCAACCATCAAATCGTCTGAAAGTCTCCTAAGTGACTCCGCTGGATAACGGCTGCGGCTTCCGGCTCGGGTTACTCGGCGTGCGCCTTTCGCCCTGCGACTCTGAGGTCCATTCAACTCCATCGTGCGGGCAGGACTTTCACCAATTACCACCTGCTCTCTGATCCGCCGTATGAGGCTTACTCGTCCTCTTCAGCGTCTTTCAAGTATTGGACGTGATTATATGCAAAAAAACGAGATTGTCAATGGTTGAAAAATTCGAAAGGATCATTTTGTTGGTTCTTTTTTCTTCCGGGGACGGCGTCCGCCCCAAGCCATGCCAACCAGTATCACAACCACCATCAGAATGGCCAGAGCAATGACGCCGGTAGTATCAGCATATACTGTTTTATCGATTGGAGTGGGATTGGGGGTGGGGGTGAAACCCTCTTCGCTGCCTGCCTGCCCGGTGTTTGTGACAACCGGCGTGGAGCCCAACGTTTCATTTTCAGGTTCTGCCGGCGTAGTGGACACCGTCTTCAAGGCCAAGGTGTCCATAGGGGTGACCGTTGCATTGGACAAGGCTTGTGCGGGGATAAAGGCGCGCAGGGTTCCGACAAAGAAAAAACCAGCAACCAGGATAAACAATACAATGACAAGCAGGCGGGGAAGATGAGTTTGGTTCATCGCAGCCCAGAGTATATCACGAGATAATTATCGAAGGCATTTACCGGTCGCAAGAGCATTCTACAGCCATTGAATTAGAAACTTCCCGCAAGTATTGCACGGGAAGTTCTTTCTGGCGGAGAGGGCGGGATTCGAACCCGCGAACCTTTAGGGTTACACGCTTTCCAAGCGTGCGCGCTAAGCCAGCTACGCGACCTCTCCGTAAGGCGGGCGAATTATACCATAACGAAAAAACAACGATTAGAGTTCAAATATCCACGCAGTAGCCTGTACGCAGCTATTTCCCGTTTGTCGTTTTGGCGGCCCCGTTCAGGGGGCCGGTTTTCTTCTTCTGAGGCAGTGGAATATCGCGCGGCGCAAGCAAATTCCAGCGTGAAGCGCCAAGGTATAGAATCTCCAGGATCAAGTCCTCATATGATATCCCCTGGGCATTGCACTGGATGCACAGGTCGCTGTAGTTGGGAGTCAGACCGGGCAGGGTGTTGATCTCCAGCAGGCGCGGTTGACCATCGGCATCCAGGCGGATGTCGGTGCGGGAGACGTCGAGCGCGCCCAGAACCACATGCGCCCGCCAGGCCAGACGATGGAGTTTCTTTGTCAGTTCAGGGTCAACCGGGGCCGGACAGAGGTAGCCGGGGGCGCCTTGCGAGCCGACCGATTGGGCCTTGGCTTCCAGGCCATAAATGCCGGGCGTGATGGAACGGCTGCTGTCCAACTCCAGAACAGGCAGGCGGAGGAAGCCGTCTTTTTCATACCATTCAGGATGGCGGGAGTAGAGGACGGTATCGTAGCGGCCCATGATCCCGACCGTGAACTCGCGGCCCGGTAAAAAGGTTTCGACCAGCGCGGGTTGATGGTACAGATGGATGACGTAGTTTGCGCGCTCGCGCAGTTCGGCCTCGTTGTTAACGATGGCTTTTTCGTCCACGCCCATGCCGGTGCCCTCGCGAGCAGGCTTTACAAAGAGCGGGAAGTGCATTTCGGGACGCAGCGGTTCATCGCCAAAGGTAAACTCCTGGAAAGGAGCCACAGGCAGGTTACGGTCCCGCCAGATGCGTTTGGTCAATGTCTTATCCAACGAAATGGCGTTAGTCAGAACGCGCGATCCGGTGTATGGGATTTTGAGCATTTCCAGCAGGGCTGGAACCTGGGCTTCGCGTGCATCACCCCCCAATCCTTCGGCGATGTTGAAGCAAATGTCGGGCCGGGCTTGCTTCAACGCATGCGGCAGATCTCTGTCGGCCTGGATGAAGACAGACTGGTGACCGCCGCTTTCGATGGCAGCCCGGATTATGTCAATAGTCTCGATGTAATCGTAGTCCGCGCCGGCGTCTGGAGGTACATCCGCTGGGAGTGCTTTCCCGCGCTCCTTGATATTGGCGAGCACGGCCACCCGCCACGGACGCGCCAGGCGCGGGGCGGAACTGGGAGGTTTATCGTTTTCCTTTTCTTGCAGAGGAACAGTCATTCTTCACCTTTTTGAAAGATTTGGCGGTGCGGAGTATACGCCATTATGAAAATATGACAAGAGGTGAGTTTTAATTGTGCATAAACTATGGGGGCGGCGTCAGGGTTGCAGCAGGCGGAAGGATGAAATTAAAAGTCGCCCAGGTTGCAAAGGCAATGACCAGCGCCAGCAGGATCAGGACCGCAAATCCCAACAACGCCCAACGCCAGAAGTTGCTTTTCTTTTTCGATGGGACTTCCCGGGGCACGAGTACCAGCGCCACGGTGATGTTGTCATTTCCCCCGCGGGAGCAGGCCAAATCCACCAGTACCTGTGCAGCAGACTGGAGGTCCAGGCCGCGTACCACCGGTTCGATTTCAGCATCCTCCACCACGTCGGTCAGGCCGTCGGTACACAGCAGGAGCAGGTCGCCGGGGAGCAGGCGCAGTCCCTGGTTGGAACGCGCCTGGGTGTCGGTCTCGTCCTTTGCCAGCCGCAGTCGGGTATCCGCCTGGGGCGTTTTGGAGGAACCCAGGTAGCGGCGGATAACGTGCACATTCGGGTGTTTGCGCACATCTTCCGGGCTCAGGATGCCTTTCTCCACTGCCTCCTGCACCCAGGTGTGGTCCACTGTCAACTGCATGAGGCTGCCGTTGCGCAACAGGTAGACGCGTGAATCCCCCACTGAAGCAATGAACAACTGGCGGCCAATGACCCAGGCGCAGGCACAGGTCGTGCCCATCCCCAGACGCTGGGTGTCATCTTTGGCTTTCGCTGCGATTGCTTCGCTGGTGACCTGGATGGCATGGTCGAGAATAGCCAATGGATGACGGATGTCGGATTGGGCCACCATGTGGCTGATGGTCTCAACAGCCATCTCGGCCGCCACTTCCCCGGCGCGGCGCCCGCCAATCCCGTCCGAAACAATGGCAAAGACCGATGGCGTGGCGTCAGTTTCGCTCACGCGATAGGATGAGATGGCAAACCGATCTTCATTATGCTTGCCGGCCATGCCGGGATGGGTAACGGCGGCAACTTCCAGGGGAGAGTTTGTTGTGCGGATCATTTCTTCCCGTGCGATTTGCTTAGCAAATCGAACCGGGACTACCTCTGCGTTGGAATGACTTGCGGTGTGGGGCGTTCAGGCGGCTTGTGCAGCATGAACCGGTACGAGAGCCGTCCGATGTGGAGCACATCGCCGTGCTGCAGGCGGCGGGGAGTTGTCAACTGCTCGTAGTTAACCCACGTCCCAGCGACGGATTTTTCATCGGAAAGGATATACTCGCCATGCTCTTCTTTGAGCCGGGCATGCAGTGGCGAAACGGAGGGGTCATCCAAAATACGCGTGGCTTGGATCGGGTCTGAGCCAAATGTCATCTCCGGAACCGTAATGGGGATGGGCGGCGCAGTGACCGGCTGGCCGTCGTCCTTCAAGCGGACAAGGTAGGCTCCAGATGGTTTGGCCGCACGCTTCCACGGCAGGCGGAGGCCGCGCTTCCCCCCCTCGGTCTGGACGGATTGGGTCAGCGGGTCGCGGCGGGACCCGCGGCCGGCCGGAGCCAAACGCCGTCTTTTTACCCCGCTCCGGGTCAGGATCCCACCCAGCACCGCCCCCGCGAAAAGGACTGCTCCCAGTGCCACCCATAGACTGTTACGGGAAAGCCAGGGCAGCAACCCAATCTGCGGCCGCACGACGGTAACCAGCACCGGTACGCCCACGCTGACCTTGCTCAAGCCCAAGTTATCCACGGCTTCCACGGTCAGGATATGCTGGCCGCTGGCCGCATAACCGCTTAAATCCCAGGTGAATTGGTCAAACGGTTCGGCAGTATTCTCATCCGCCAGCACACCGTCCACGTACAGTGCGGTACGAACCAAGGGACGCGTCCGGCCATCCGGGAATTCGATAATGATATTGATCGGCTGTTGGGTGGGAAGGAAAGACAAGGTGGCGGTGGTGCGCTCATCCGGCGCCGTGCGGACAATCTGCACCGGCGGGTCTACCAGGATCGGGTTCGGCGGCTGAATGTCCAGTTCAAAGGGCAGCGTCTCAGAAGTGACCGTTTCGCCGTTCAGGTTGACCTGCACCGTCAGCGTATGTTCACCGGAGGTGAGGATGCCGGAAGAATACGCCAGGCGGTAGGTGTGGCGCAGAGGGGCGAGGTACATCTCCAGACTGGGCAATGTCTCCTTGCCAGAGAAAAGGAAATATTGTCCAAAGGTCAGCATGGCCAAATCCTTGAGGGCCGTCACGCCGGATGTGGAGGAGTAATCCAGCGAAGCCACGATCCAAATGTCAACGCGGATATGCCCGGTCACTGCACGCTGGGTCAGGTTTTGCAGAGCCGGGATGTCCCCTGCCGCCGGTACGGAGGTGACATACAGCACGACAGGCTTCCTGCCGGTCTCGGAAGGCTGTTCAGAGACCGCATCCAGAGCGCGTGACAGGGTTTCCGGGCTTGAGACAAGACTCTGCAGGTTGGGCTGGTAAGCAGCCAGGGCATCTAAAAAAGCCGCCGTTGTCGCCAGGTGCGTGGCCGGAGTCCCGCTGGCCGGAATTAGGCTCATGTCGTCGTCCAGCGAATCGGGGTGATCGGCGGCCCACTCATTTACCGCTTGCACGACTTTATCAAAACGGGTGACGGCGTTGGCATCCCGATAAGCAAAATACGGGCCGGGATCCAGCGCCAAGGCAAATTCCGCCCCCGGCTGGAGTTCTTCGAGGCTGTTGAGCGGGCGGGGCTGGTTATCCTCAAGCAGGGTGACCGCATCGGTTGTCAGCCCGGTGACGAAGTTATCGTCTGAATCGAACACATCCAGCCCGGCGGTCATGGCCGGGAAAGATGTTGTTTGCAGGGCATAGAGGCTGAGGCGCGCCGCACTCTGGGCGCGGGCTGGCATCAGCCCGGCAAAAAGCAGGAAAACGCTGAGGAATACTGCCAGGAATTTACGCATTTGGTGCAGCAATCAGTCATGCAAGCAATCGCCGCTGATCACAGCCCAACCAATCACTTAACATCCTTGGCTTCCACGTCCACGATTTCATCTAACGGAGGAAGTTGTGCCGACTGGCCTTTCGACAGCGGTAGTTTGATCAACTCGTGCAGGCCGGCCCAGGCCAGCAGCGGGATGCCGACAGCAGTACCTGTCACCTGGAAAGGCACACCGGCAAAAATCCCCATCACCAGCCCCTTTGCCACCGATGGTCCCCATTCATCCTTGGCCAGGTAATGCTGGATCATTGTTGTGGTCACCGCGCCCAATATACCAACCGATACACTGGTCAGGATTAGAGCCAGCGGGTCAACCAGTTCGAAAACGCCAAAGATGTTATCCAGTACGATGGTCGCCAGCGCGGCCAGCGGATGGATCGGCGCGGGCGGAACCGGGCGGCGGAATTCCGGCGGCAGGGATTTGACGGGTTCAATCTCGCTTGTCATTTTCAATCTCCAATTAAAGGCCGCTATTCTGAAATTGTTTCACTCCCATTCAATAGTCGCGGGCGGCTTGCTGGTAATATCATACACCACTCTATTGATTCCGTGCACTTCGTTCACAATTCTGTTAGCCACCTTCGCCAGCACATCATACGGGAGGCGCACCCAGTCGGCAGTCATGAAGTCGTCAGTGACCACCGCCCGGATGGCGCAAACCTCCTGGTAGGTCCGTTCGTCGCCCATCACGCCCACCGAGCGGACCGGCAGCAGCGCGGCGAACGCCTGGCTGGTGCCTGCCCCTTTCCCCAGCAGTCCCGCCGCGGCCAGTTCTTCGGTGAAGATGGCGTCTGCCAGGCGCAAACAGGCCACGCGCCCGGGGGTTACTTCGCCCAGGCAGCGCACGGTCAATCCCGGACCCGGGAACGGCTGCCTCCATACCATGCTTTCCGGCAGACCGAGAGCTTCTCCCACCGCCCGCACCTCGTCCTTGAACAGGTAACGCAACGGCTCGACGAGCGACATTTCCATATCCTCCGGCAGGCCGCCCACGTTGTGGTGGGACTTGATCCTGGCGGCCTTATTCCGGTCCGGCGCAGCGGACTCAACCACGTCCGGGTAAATCGTGCCCTGCACCAAGAACTTCGGGACGCCGAGTTTCTTCGCCTCACGTTCGAAAATACGAATAAATTTCTCACCGACGATCTTGCGTTTCTGTTCCGGGTCGGTGACATTTTTCAGGGCGGCGAAAAACTCACCGGCAGCATCCACCACCACCAGTTCGACGCCCATCTGCTCGCGGAAGGTGCGGACGACTTGTTCCGGTTCCCCCTGGCGAAGGAGACCGGTATCCACGAAGACAGCCACCTGCTGATCTCCAATGGCTTTATGTACCAGCGCGGCCGCGACCGACGAATCCACCCCGCCGCTGACCGCTGCCAGGACGCATTCCCCGCCAACCTGAGATCGAATCCTGGCCACACTTTCCTCGATAATGGACGCCGGAATCCAATCCGGGGCGCAGCCGCAGACATCCATCGCAAAGCGACGCAGGATTTCCGCTCCCCCCTCAGTGTGATTAACTTCAGGGTGGAATTGAAGCCCGTAATACTTCCTCGACAAGTTTCCCATTGCGGCATATGGGCTATTGGCTGATTTTGCCAACGACATGAAACCGGATGGTAGTTCGGTAATGCGGTCTCCATGAGACATCCAGGCTTGGAATGACTTTTCGGGGACAATCGGACTGGAAACTGACGACTCTACAATTGCATGTCCATATTCCCGCTCCATTGAAGGATTGACCTTGCCTCCCAATAGATGGGTCAGGAGCTGCATCCCGTAGCAAATACCGAGGATGGGTAAACCAGACTCGATGACATAGCCCGGCAGGGTGGGAGCGCCGTCTGCATAGACAGAGGCTGGGCCACCCGAAAGGATGAAGCCTATTGGCCGGAGCGCCAGCACCTTTTCGGCGGGAGCATCCCACGGGAAGAGTTCGCAGTAGACATGCGCCTCACGCACCCGGCGGGCGATCAATTGGGCGTATTGCGAACCGAAGTCGAGGATGGCGATGGAGTTGTGCATAGATACCGTTTGAACGTTTACATGTGGGAACGTTCAACGCCTGAAGTGAGATGAAAATGCAAATGCGGGAACTCCTGGTATTCCCCGCCGTTGACGATCAGCCGGTAGGCCGTCAGATGATTCTCGGCGACCAGACTCTGTGCAGCGGTGATGAGGTCCGCCAGGAAAGGGTCGGCAGGGTCAAGGTCCGAAAAGGAACGGATGGCTTTTTTGGGGAGGAGGATGATGTGGAACGGGTAATCCGGCCTGGGATGAAAAAAAGCCAGCAGGGAGCCCGTCTCCCGCAGGCGTTTAATAGGGATGGCATGGGGGGCGTGGTTCAGCATCCAGATAAAAATCCGGTAGAAGAACGGGCAGCGTAACAGACCAAAAAGGCGTTGCATGGATCGCTCTATTGCTTCTTTCATAGATCTAAAAATTTTCCTGTACCGAAGGACTCGAAAATAACTGGGTTTTGGTTCGTTTATTTACGTTGTACACTGTAATCACTGGCAAAGGTGATCTTATCGCCGTCCATTGCTGTAATGACCGCCAGCGACTCAATCGGTACGCCAATCGGTTTGAGCAACTCGCGCCCGCCTTCGAAAACCTTCTCGATCAACGTCCCAATACCGACGATGGTCGCGCCGGCTGCCTGCGCCAGGCGGACCAAGCCCCAGATGGTGGCCCCGGAGGCCAGGAAATCGTCAATGATGAGGATTTTTTCGCCGCCAGCCAGGTATTCAGGCGAGACGATCAAATCGACCATCCGTCCCTTGGTATGCGAGGGAGCCATGGTCAGGAAGACCTGATCCGGCATGGTGATCGGCTTGGATTTCCGTGCGTAGACCACCGGCAGGCCCAGATGTTGGGCAGTGGTCAGGGCCGGGGCGATACCCGAAATTTCGGCAGTCAGCACCTTGGTCGCTCCAACGTTGGCGAAACGCCGGGCTAAATCGCACCCGCAGGCGTCCATCAGTTCCGGGTCCACCTGGTGGTTGATGAACCCGTCCACCTTCAGGATGCCGTTGCCAAGGTTTTTGCCATCGCGGCGGATCCGTTCAATGAGTTCCAACATACAAGACCTCCTGGAATTTCCAAACCTTGCGAAGGTTCAGGAGCTTCGCAAGGATGGGATTTGCGTATATCGACTACCTGTCAGGTCCTCACATATCCATTTTACAACGGGGATGAGGAACTTGCTAGTGTGTTAGAATCTCGCCCATGGGTGAACCGTACCTGGTACTGGCATCGAATTCCCCCCGGCGGCGGGAACTGCTGGCGCTCGGCGGCTGGATGTTCAACATCCGTCCCACCGAAGTGGATGAAAGACAGCGCCCCGGCGAAGCCCCCGGAACCTACGTCCTGCGTCTGGCCGAAAGCAAGGCGCGTGCCTGTGCCGGCTCCCCCCAGAACAGGGGGGGGATGTCCCCCACGAACATGGGGATGATATCTGCCGGCGATGACCTGACCATCCTGGCCGCCGACACTGCCGTGGTGGACGGGAAAGCCATCCTCGGCAAGCCAAAGGATATGGCCGAGGCGGTGGAAATGCTCCGGCGGTTACGCAGCCGCACACACCAGGTCTATACCGGTATCGCTGTGATGAAACTGTCCAGCGGGAACCCAGGAACGGACTTGTGCGTCACAGATGTGCCGATGCGGGCTTATAGCGACGAAGAGATTGATGCCTACATCGCCACCGGCGACCCGCTCGACAAAGCCGGGGCCTATGCCATCCAGCACCCCCTATTCCATCCGGTCGAAACCATGTCCGGCTGCTACGCCAGCGTGATGGGACTCCCGCTCTGCCACCTGACCCGTACTCTGCGACCACTCGACATTGCCCCCAGCACCGACATTTCTGCTGAGTGCCAGTCTTGCCTGAATTACACCTGCCCGATCTCTGCCGCGGTTTTACGCGGCGAGCAGGTCGGTTGACTGAAAGGTGAACTGATGAAACCCAGATACCTGCTGAACCTGCTCCTGATGCTTGCCTTCCTGACCGGATGTGGAAGCGGAAGCAGAGGCGGAGGCGGCACAAGCACACCGTCCCTGCCGACCGCCCAAATCAACGTTACACGCGTGCCCAGTGCCGATGCCGCCCTGCGTGCCTTCCTGGATGCCATGTCCCGTGCTGTAACCGGGACTACTTCGTCCCCTGCTGGAACGGAGACTACTCCGTTCCCCGTTGGAACGGAGACGACTCCATCCCCTGCTGGAACAGAGACGACTACATCTCCTGCTGGAACAGAGACGACTACATCTCCTGCTGGAACAGAGACGACTCCGCTGGTGGACGACTACGCCACAATGTATTCCCTGCTCACGCAGGCCAGTCGTAACACCATTTCTCAGGATGATTTTACCAAGCGTTACACAGACGACATGAATGCCATGAGTGTAAATACGGTCGAATACAATATCCTGTCCACTCTGACCGACCCGCAGAATTCCCAGGCGTCCTTCCACATCATTTACCATACCAACCTTTTCGGCGATATCCAGCGTGACATCAAAACCACGCTGGTCCTGGAGAACGGCCAATGGCGGCTCCAGTGGGACGACGGCCTGATCCTGCCCGAATTGGCCGGTGGCAAGCGCCTGGTTGCCAGTTATGTCAACCCGGCGCGCGGCGATATCTACGACCACAACGGAAACGCCATCGCCATCCAGACGGATGCCTACGCCCTGGGTCTGGTCGCCGGGGAGGTCTCGCCCGACAAGGAAGATGCCGTTTTCAATATCCTCTGGCGACTGACGGGCGTCCGGCCAGAAATCATCCGCAATAATTATGAGAATTATACGGCAGGAAATTATGTGCCAGTTGGCGAGGCCAGCGCCGAGGCGGTGGACGCCTCTGGTATCACCAGTTTCAACGGGGTGGATGCCAGTCGTTACGCCTCCCGTTTTTATGAACCCAACGTCGCTCCGAATGCTGTGGGATATACGCTTTACATCTCAAAGGAAGACATGAATTACTACCGGCGGCTTGGTTACAGCGGAGCGGAACGGATCGGATGGGAAGGCATCGAAAAGTGGGGAGAAAACTATCTGCACGGCAGCAATGCCGTCAGGCTCTACGTCACCTCCGCAGACGGCACCTATGAAACGGTTCTGGCACAGGTGAATTCTGAACCCGCCGCCTCCATTACCCTGACGATTGACAAGGATTTACAGCAACAAGCCCAGGCCGCCATGGACGGTCTCCCCGGCGCGATCGTGGTGATGGAAGTAAAAACCGGGCGCGTGCTGGCGATGGTCTCTTCGCCTGGGTTTGACCCCAACTGGTACGATCTGAACAACGTCAACGGGGTCTCCCAGCAGTTCACCTCTGAACTGCCAACCTTCAACCGCGCTGCGCAAGGTGCGTATCCGCTCGGCTCGGTATTCAAGATCGTCACCATGGCGGCCGCGCTGGAGA
>Ga0209777_10006943_pt1 | contig 12658 bp, 19 predicted proteins | sample FrelakmetHBP12HB_FD_187147 | JGI IMG/M metagenome (GOLD analysis project Ga0209777, IMG submission 187147) | Freshwater lake sediment microbial communities from the University of Notre Dame, USA, for methane emissions studies -HBP12 HB (SPAdes)... | ecosystem: Environmental > Aquatic >...
ATACTTGGGGTGGAATTATGATGCTGACCGGGTGGCAAAAGTTGAGGTTACTTCTTGTCATGCTTCTTGCGCTGGTAGCGGTCTTTCTTGCTGTGGGCAACATGACCGGGCTGCTGCATGATAGAAGCACTTCACACCTTTGGTATCGTGCGCTGATATGCGGGGTGTCTGCCTTATGTGTGTTAGTAGCGGTCAAGGTAGTACACCGGGCATCAACCGGGGAATGGGGGAAGTAGCAATGGAAGTTCAAGAAGCAATGGTTTTAATCTATGCAGAGTATCTCCGGGCAAGCGCAAGGTATGCGGGTTTCAACTCTCCGCATGAGGGCATAGCAGTCATGGAAGAAGAATTTTATGAGTTGCGCACGGAAGTATTCGCCAATCATTCCTTGCGAAGTAAAGAGCGTATGCGCAAGGAAGCAGTGCAAGTTGGGGCTATGGCTCTGAGGTTCATGGTAGACCTTTGCCCGGGTGAACTCAGCCAACAGCCAGTGTTGACCGGGCTTGACACCGGGAGCGAAAAGTGATATATAGGTTGTGCTGCCCTTGGCATGGGTAGCTGCCATACAAGCCCTAGCAGAAGCCCGCCTAGAGTCCACATTCTAGGCGGGCTTAGTTTTTACCCGTTACACCCGAGTAGGACTGTGCCTTGCCAAGCGTAGGGGCTTTGGGGGGCATTGGTGCGGGAGCGGGCGTTATTCCCCGGTGGACAGTGACGCTCGTATGCGGGCTAGGGGTTGTTGGCATAAGCCTGGGATTTTAAGGGCAAAGCCCTTATGCAGTTGGTCTGAAGGACGGTAGCGGGGCGTGGGATTATACCTTGACGTAGTCAAGGAGATTTCCGCTAGTGGTCTACTCCGACTTTGTTGGATTTGTGCGGGGTGGGGCTTCCCGGGATAGTCAGCCGGGTCTGGAATGTGGTGACGGGCTTGATGCTGACCTTCCCACACCCGTCTTTGTGGCTGCATCGGTATTGCCTGACCCGCTTTCTGCCTGACCATGTGTGACCCGCATGGCTCACAGGCTTTCCGCATTGCGGGCATAGATGGGGCAATGGTAGGCTGCAATCTTGAAAGGTGCATGGAATTAAAGGCATGATAAAACCCCCCTTGATAAAAGCCAAGCAACTAGACCGAATAAAATAGCGCAATAGACTATCACGATTATAATAGCGTTTCTTCGTATTGGGTCAGACATTGTACATCCTCTCTCCGGGGTAGACGCTCAACATCGTCCAGCGAGATAATCCCCCGGCAACAGCCGATTATCCATTTTCCGTGTAGGGTTTGACCATCAACTCTTTCAACTAAGAACAAGCGAAACTGTAAATCCTTGAATTGTGGCTTTACGCTCTCGGGCTTGACTATCACCATTTTGTCTAGGTATTGCTCTGTCATATTATTCTCCCGGGGGTGAATGTGTCCCGGGGGTCATAGTATGAAAGGGGCTATAGATTGGCTGAGACCCCCGGGACGTGCAACTTCCTTAATGCTCCCTTGTCACCCCCTTTCTAGTGCTTTTTCTTGGACTGCGATTGAACCCGGGGCTTTGCCGGGGTCAATTCTATCAAGGTGGCAATCTCGGAGAACTGCGCTTGATAGACTTGTTTGAACATCGGGTCGGCATCAAGAGTGCTCAGAGCTTTCTTCAGCGCAATCTTGTGACCCCGGCTTATGACCTTGAAGTACGCTTGCCACTGTTCGGGTGTCATGCTGTGCTCACCCCCTTTCTAGTTTCTATGATCATGCTGATATTCTGCTGTGTCTATGATAATATGAAGTTGATATTGATAATACTTCTTCCCGGCAAGGATAAGAAAGCTCGCAATGATTAGGTCGAGTGTCCATGCCGGGTCATGCGGAAGCAGTATCATTTTATTTCTTTTCTTGGACATTGAAAGCATCGAGTCTAGTGCATTTCAGCAGTACCATTTGGGCATCTGGGGAAGCCTTTTTTAATCCTTCCCAATCAGTCACGATTTTCCTTTTCAAGTGCTTGGTAGCAACTACGATGACCCGGTGATTGTTGAGCTTCTTGACGATGATATAACCCTCAGTCATGCTTTTCTCCTTCTTCACTGAATAGCTGTGCATCTTGGGCTTTGCTTACTTTAATAGCTGTGTCAACGAGTGGGTCATGCAGTTTATTCATATTCTGCAAGGCTCTGCTGTCAAGCTCCATGTCGTGTACTGTTGATAGATAATGCTTTAGTCTGCGGGATACGCTGTCTAAGTCATCTATCAACCGGGCTAACTTCCGGGTATTCTGGGGCATACGTCTGAGTGTCTTTTTTCTATGTGCCATACTTATCCTCTTTCTATTCTATTGCGGAATTGAGACAAGTTTCTACTTCTTGCAATGAGTCTATAGCTTCTGCCAAGCTATCAATCGCAGTTTGTGACGCTTCTGCCCTTTCTCTGTCTTGCAAGGACTCCGGGGTATTATCGTAGGCTTCTTGCTCGTCTTCCATGATAGAATCCAACTCTGTAGATATTGTGGTCACAGCTTCTATTGCCTTATTGATGCGGTCTCTCCGGGCTTTATTCATACTCACTCCCTTTCTTTATAGTGATTCTGTCCAGCATCCATCTAATTCGATATGATGTTGAATGCTCATTGCTTCGTTCTTGTTCCGGCAAGCGAGTCTGAGCAGTGGGTTTGCCTTTGGTTCTTGTGTGTCTTTGAGTATCAGATTATAACCTTTAGACTGGTCTGTGAAGCTTTCTTCTTCAAGGTCTGCATATACCCCGGTTTTGATTATCTTGTATTCCATTGCTATCACCCCTTTCAAAATCTGCCTTTAGTATAGCATGGTCAGTCATATCTGTCAAGCCCTTTTTGTGTCATTTTCTTATCAAAACCTCCCGATATTTAGTCAAGGATATTCTGTCATGCGGCAAACCGGCTGCCCTTAATTTGCCGGGTGGTCAGCTCACCGGGGCCGGCGAAATTGAACCTGAAAGCCTGATATTGACCCGGCAAGCTCTTTCCGCATGGTCAATCAGTCAGTTAAAACTTATTGACAAACCATGCAAAGTATGATAGAAAAGGTCATGCCCGCACAGCAAGCAGTCAGCGAAAGATGCCGGGAAGCACAGCCCGAAAAGGGGTTGAAAGCGTCCCGGCATTTCGTTTTGTTATGTCAAAGTCAGTCATATCAGTCAAAAGGCAAAAGTGCGTATAGTAACACTGCACTTTTGTCTCAAAAATGAGAATTTTCGGAATAAACAAAAACGGGATTATTGTAAAGTAAATTGAGGATTACACCGGGGAATCCGGTCTGCATGAATCCGGGCTTAGAAATGGGGCGGGAGAATGTTGGACTGGTTCACCGGGGTTTGTTTATACGATGCAAGCCATCTAAACCCGGACGTGGTCTACCGGGTCAATAGTCAAGGTGATATAGCTTGGTCAAAGGAATGTTATATTGAGGCAATCGGGAGTTATGATGAAAAGCTCCAACTGCAAAGGGCAATCTACCCGGAAATGGTCATCCCTTCAAGAACGGGGGGCATTGTATCAAGCGATTTGCTTAGAATTAGTGGGAATCCCACAAAGTTCTTACAGGGTCATAATGTTTTTGGCTTGGGTGTGGACTCGCTCACTTCGCTTATTGCGGGGTCTGTGCTCGGTTTGCCAAAGACGTTATGCCCGGTTGACGCAGATATTGACCGGGATTTTATAGTCAAGATGTCCCGGGTGGACATTGCCAAGATGATAAATCTTGGCTCTCATGAGGTGGTACACAGATGGATACAACAGTTAGCATTGAGCGCAAGACGCAGACGGGCTTCTGCCCTCATGAGTGGGGATACTGTTTATATTGGCATGGGGTCAAGACGCTGGAATATCAAAGCGTATTGCAAAGCGTGTGAGCTTTTGAAGCATCCCCTTTTGCGTGACGCTAATTTTACCAAGCTCTTGTATGGTATATGCGAGGGAATGTTGAGAATGGAATTGACTTTGAGGGGTCAAGAGATTGAAGACAATCCGGATTTATCTGAGGATACTTTCTGGAAGTATTTTGACAGATTGCAAATCGGAGCGTGGGACATGGCGAGAGTTAAGAATATAGATAACTTGCCGATGGCTGTGCAAGGCATATTCTGGAGATGGTACTCCGGGGATACCGGACGCTCCCTTTGCAAGTCCACAGCTACATTTTATCGTCAGAGAAGACTTATTCTTGACTCTCTTGGGGTTGACATAGATGTTCCCCGGGTGAACCAAGAGCAAGTCTTGGAGTATGTGCGTTTCAATGGTCATGAATTGCGGGAGCGTGAAGTCAAAGCCGTTCCTGATATTATCCGGTCTCACGTTTATAACCCGGAAGTGCAACTGATTTTAGTCAAGATATAAAGGGGGTGATAGAGTGGCGGTGACTGTCAAGCCCGGGGAAAAGTTGACTGACCGGGAGTTGGGGTTATTTATATTCCTTGACCATAATTGCCGGGATTGTCAGAATCGGGGCTGGTATTGGGGGTGTAGGTTAAACTTAAAGCCCCGGGTTGACGCACTTGCCGAAGTAATAGACAATAAGCCCGTTCACCGGGTATCATGCCCACAATTCAAGTTGTGGGAGTATTGGGGAAGATTAAAACAGAAAGGGGTTTGACATTAAAATGTTTGAATGTGATATGCAAATAACTGCGGATTTGAAGACTGACCCGGTCTATACCAAGGCTAACAATATCCCGCAAATTAAAATGACCTTCATTCGGGAAGTCAAGCAAAGAAAGTTTCTTCCCGGGGGGAAGTATACTGAGAAGCAGATTGAGGCTCTCAATCAAGGTATGTGGTGGACGTGTACCATCTTCGGTGACTATGCCGAAGCTGTCAATGTGAAGGGCTTAAGAGCGGGTCAAGTGCTTGTAGTTGAGGGCAACTTGTATGGTAATCGCTGGATTGGGAAAGATGATAATCTTCAAAAGTCTTCATGGTTCACCCGGACGGAAAAAGTATCAATTCGGCATAGCATGACCAATTTTGAATTGATACCCGTTCCCCCCCGGAAAAAGAAAGCCAAGGCTGCGCAACCTACTCCGGGAACTGCTGCGGAAACAGAAGACGAATCTGACGTTTTCCCTGATGATAATATACCGGATACCGTTGTTACTCCCCCGGGGGGTGCGCATGATGAAGTAGCAAGCGAAATAGCGAGAATCCGGGGCAAGCTGACTGAAAAAGAGACCCAAGAAGCTATAGCCCGGGTCGAGGATATGCAGAAGCAGGCAGACGCACAAGCTCAACACTAGAGAGGACTTTAGAGGGGAAGGGGGTGATACAGATGTTACTAAATAGAATGGGTCGCAGACTGGCGCAGAAAGCGGGCTTGACTGCTGATGAATACAGTGACATGGTCAAGCTGGCGCAACTCACAGCTATGGATGCTGTGGAACGGGGTCACGGTGATTGGAAGCTGACCACTCAATATGCTTCGGAGTCAATCAATCACCTGCGCTACTTCCCCCGCAGACGTGGGGGCGGGGGTGGTGGTGGTGGTGGTAGCGGAGTGGGACCGGGCGGAATGATAGCTGCGTTGTTCATCTCCATTGTGCTAATACTGGTGGGGCTGTACTTCGTGGCTTACTTGACCCCGATGTTCGGCAACATTACCAATCCGGGGGGAACTGTCGGGACATTCCTGACCCTTGCGGAGTGGGTAGTGCCCGTTATCGCCATAACTGCCTTGATAGTGTATGGTGCGATACACCTATTTCATGGTAAATAGGTTTGACTGTCTGCTCTGCGCAAGACTTACTGAGGATTATAAACTGCAATAGTTTGACGGGGACTTGATAGGGAGAGATGAGCTTAATGCGCATGGGCTTGTCCCCTATCGAGTCCCCCGGAAAGTTACTTTGATAGGAAATGAAAGCCCGCTATGCGGGATGCTAGGGCAAGGGTGTCACTCGGCTGTGGTTGTGATCCCGCTCTCTCTATACGATAGGGTGGGCATTATCATATTACTCTTGGCGGTGTGGTGGATATACTGGTACATAGTCCACTTGCCGGATGAATAGGGGGGGAGCATGAAAAGACTTTTTGCTGTAATCTTCTTGTTGGCATTCTTAATCTCTCTTGTCATGCCCGGGATAGCGAATGCCGGGACTGTTTCAACTGTAGTTTGCCCAAGCGAATGTGGCGGGGCAACCCAAGTTCAAGCCCATGCTGATAACAAGTCTGTGTTATATTCTAATGGTTTATATTGGACATTTCTGACTGACTTGTATCGCACTTCGGCTGACGGGCAAGCGTGGTCAGCTACCACAACATTACTTGGTGGCAATGTTACTTCATTGGGCTATAATCTTGCAGTCAATCAATTAGGTGACATTGTAGTGTTGGCTGCGAGTGGGTATTGGAACGGGAGAAGTGCTATCGTTTTTCGTGAGGGGGAGACGCAATCAAGCGGCAATATAAGCTGGTTTCAAGATTGGCAATTAGTGGAATACTACCCCTATGATTACGAATCCGTTACGAATGTGAGCATAGGGATTGACTATACTGGTCATGTGTGGGTGGGGCTTGTAGACTGGTGCTATTACACTATGAACACAAGTCATCTGTGGGTCATGGGGTCATCGGCAACTGACGGGACATGGTCAACCGATACGCACAAGACTGCAACCTTTGGCACATACGGGGGTTATGTTGGCGGGTCTGTGGTTATGGTAGGCTTGACCGATACTTGCGCAGTTCTTTATTCGGCAAATAATAGTTACATTCTAGCCCGGATATATCGCAATGATACACTGCGATGGAGTGACAGTGTACAGAATGGCTCTGAGTGTTTATCTGTCACCGATGGCGGTAGTGGTCTACACTGCGAAGCGTTCTTTTCTGCTACCTTAGACCATAATGCTAATATAGTGGACGTTGCTTTTGAAGATACGAGCGGAAATATCAAGGCAATTATCTTGACTACTTCCCCTTGGGGTGTGTTTAGCTCTCATGTAACGGGCGGGGTTAAAGGTGAAGATACGCTCATGGTAGGGTGTGGCAATGCTGCACCAAGCATAACACAGACAACCTACAATCATGATATTTGGGTGTGGTGGGAGAATTATCCATCTCCCAATTATCTCTATGAGTGTATCTATCATGAATGGACAAGAACATGGAGCGCATATCAAGCTCCCTATGAGGAAACCGGGGGCTTGGCAAGTGCGGGCTTCCGGTTCAATGTTATTGCTCCCGCTCCTGACGATAGAATGTCTGTGCTTTATCAACTCACGAATGGCGGGGAGAGTGCTAACTTCTTTGCCATGTACGGGAACGGAACGGGGGTCAAGCCCTTTGGTTTGACTGAGACCCCGGAAAGCATAATGGCGCAGACCGCAACCCTGAAGGGATATTGCAGTTATGCCGGGGCAAATTGCACAGCTTCTTTTCAGTTATATGTCATGGATGCGAGTAGAAACCCCGTCCCGGGAACATATAAAACAGTCACCTTTGGGGCTTGTAGTTCGGCTGAATCTATCTCAGCTTATGCAAGCGGGTTGATTCCAGACAGCTATTATTGCTGCTATATGATATTGACCAATGCAAGCGGGACGTTTGACTGTGACCCGGTCTACTTTGTCACGCTCAAAACTGTGGGAGCTACTACTCCCATTGTGCATACGCTTGACGCAACCGATGTTCACAGTGACGGGGCAACTATAAACGGGTATCTTGATTATGACGGGGGTGTTCTTGCGGGTGCGCAAGTGGGCTTTGAGTATCGGGTGCAAGGGTCAACAGATTGGATACCCGGTTGGGGGACTGACTTCTTGAAAAGCCAAACACATTTTAAGGCTGATTTATACTCGCTCTTGCCCAATACTGTCTATGAATTTATGGCAATGGCTCAGAATCAGATGGGAGCGGTGGACGGGAATGATACCCACACTTTCACCACGAATGTAACGGGTACTAAGCCCGGGGGTACTACTACGGTCAAGATTGGGACATTTTCAATACAGTTGTCAGCGAATCAGAAAATAGCAATCGGGATATTTGCTACTTTATTGCTCATGTTAGCGGTAGGCTACATGATGCGGAAGTCAAGGGGCGGGGCTGCAATCGGCATGGGCGGGGTGGTCATAGGTATGGTCATTATGTTCACGGTGATAGGGTGGTTTCCTTCATGGATTATCATATTTATTGGGATGCTGGCGGGTTTCGGGGTGTTGATTATGCTCGGGGGTAAGATTTAATCCGGGGGGGGGTGAAGGATGAAAAAGAGCGGGGGCGGGTTCTGGATAATTCTAGCAATCGTGATTTATCTTACACTTACCGGATGGCTTGCTGACGGATTGGGCTATGGGGTCACACAGATGATACATACTCCTACTTGGCAGATTCCCTATGCAAGTTATAGTCTCGGAGTGCTGTCATATATGTATGACTTTTTCATCTTTGGTATCAATCTTGTGCTTTGGTTCTTCCAGTGTCTAGGCTCATACTTTGCCCTTTTCTATTGGACTATTCACGGTGATATTCCCTATTTTGCCACTGCGTTATGTGTCACTCCGGTCATACTCGGTCTAGGGTGGATGGTCATGGAGCTTGTGAGGGGGTAACATGGTTATACTCGCTTTTGTCTTGGGGCTTGCGTTGGGAGTAGGCATAACATTGCTTTGCTATCACTTTTTCAGGAGAGATGACAATGCAAAAACTGTTAAAAACTAAACACCTTGCCGGGGCTTTGCTTGCCATTCTGTTGATTGCTTCCATTATCGGGGGGCAATCTGCTTTTGTGTCTACAGCGAAAGCAGATAATATAACTGTGACATGGTCAAGCTATGGAAGTTATAACTGGACTTGCCCGGACGGGGTCACTTCCATAGCCTTGAAGGGTTGGGGAGCTGGTGCAGGTGGACGCAACGGTGTGGGGTCTGGTTTAACATCTTCGGGTGGTGGTGGTGGTGCTTTCTCGCAGTCAACCCTTTCTGTCACTCCCGGGGTGACGTATTTGGTGCATATTGGGCAAGGGGGTGTCTCTGCTACCAATGGGGGGGATACGGACTTTGAGACCCCGTCATTTACTGTCTTGGTATTGGCTAAAGGTGGGCTGAAAGGTAGTGATTGGACTTTCGGGGGCTATGGTGGCGATGCTGCCAGTGGCACAGGCGACTTGAAGTATAGTGGCGGTAGAGGGGGCGATTGTAGTATCATGCCCGGAAATGGCTATGGCGGTGGTGCTGCTGGTGATAGCGGTAACGGGCAAGATGGTCAAAGTGGTGGAGCGGGGAACGATGGCGGGGGTCATGGGGGCATACCCCCAAGTACGAGTAGCATAGCCCCGGGTGGGGGTGGTTATGGTGGTTATAATTCCGGTGCGGGCGGGTATGGTGCAGATGGCGAGATTATCCTAAGTTATGCTCCCCCTTGCAATTATTTATTTACCTATTCAGCCGGGTCTCATGGGTCATTGAGCGGGAATACATCGCAGACGGTATCATGCGGGGGCAACGGAACTGCGGTCACAGCCGTACCGGATACTTGCTATCACTTCACTCAATGGAGCGATACGAGTACACAGAATCCCCGGCTAGATGATAATGCTTCGGGAAATATCAGCGTCACAGCTTCTTTTGCTCTGACTTCTTACTCATTCAACTATTCAGCCGGGTCCCATGGGTCATTGAGCGGGAATACATCGCAGACGGTATCATGCGGGGGCAACGGAACTGCGGTCACAGCCGTACCGGATACTTGCTATCACTTCACTCAATGGAGCGATGCGAGTACAGACAATCCCCGGCAAGATGGTAATGCTTCGGCAAGTCTCAGCGTTATAGCTTCTTTCGCTCTGACTTCTTACTCGCTGAATTATTCAGCCGGGTCTCATGGGTCATTGACCGGGAATACATCGCAGACGGTATCATGTGGAAGTAACGGAACTGCGGTCACAGCTATCCCGGATACTTGCTATCACTTTACCCAATGGAGCGACAGCTATACGGTCAATCCCCGGCAAGATAATCACATCACCGGGAATCTGACCTTGACCGCTTTGTTTGTCATTACTGATTACAGTCTCACTTATGAGAGCGGGGGGAATGGCTATATTGATGGCAATTTATCGCAGACGGTATCATGCGGGGGGAACGGAACTGCGGTCACAGCTATACCGGATTGGGGCTATCTTTTCAGTCATTGGAATGATCTATCTGAAGTAAACCCCCGGCAAGACTCTAATATCACAACTGATAGAAGCTACACAGCCTACTTTGTGGGTGAGCCTATAGTGCTAACTGTGGCTATTATCGGGAATGGTACTACCTCACCCGCTCCGGGTGAATGGGCTACCACAATCGGCACTTCGGTTGACCTTGCTGCAATCCCCGGGACAGGCTATGACTTCTCGGCATGGAGCGGAGATGTAGCTAATTATTTGAATGCGGATACATACATTACCATGACCGGGAACGAGACTGTCACCGCAACCTTCACCCCAACACCCCCCACAACTCCCAAGGACTTGATGCTGATGTGCTTCACTCTCATAGTTTCCATCGGGCTTGCTTTAGCCGGGGCATATTTCCCGTTCTTCTTCTTGCCCGCTAGTGTGGCATGGATTTTGCTTGGAGCGGAATTTACTAAAGCGTGGTCAAGCTGGTTCATTATCTGTATCATGATAGGGATTATCATGATAGCTCTGTTTTTCTTGGCTGCTGCCGGGGCATTCAAGGGCAAGCGTAAAATGAGGTAAGGGGGTATCATGCTGGAATTTCTGAGGACATACTTTTCATGGTGGGGTTTCGCTTGGCATATAGCGTGGTTTAAGTTTCGTACAGCTACAGATGATAGGCTGATTATCCTATTCCGCAAGGGGAAGTTTAATCGCTTGGACTTAGCCAAGAGGCAAGAATCAGGCAATGCTGAAGGTGACGTGTATCACTTCGGTAATAAGCGGAGACCCACAAAGGTTATTATCCCCTCAGACAAAGAAGACGAATACTTTGACGATGAACTGTTTATCGGGTTGCAAGATGGACGCTTGCTACCCGTTCCGCTAGTGGGCGAGACTGACAAACCGGATACTGCTATCATGTCCCGCTTTGCCGAAGGTCAAGCGGGTGTAGTGCTCATGGATGCTTTGGAGCAACCCCGGGGACTGGGCATGAATGCCCGGAGCTTGTTAAAGTGGGCTATTCTTATTCTCGTAGCTGCCATGATTGCATTCTTGATTTGGCACTTCGGGCTACATGGTCACTTCCCGAAGTTGGGTCAACCCGCACCTACCCCCACACCTACCCCGGCACACCCGGGGCAAGGCGGGATTAGCCCTATCATTCATTAGCATGGGGTGAGACATGACAGACTTCTATGCTCGTCCTAATGGGTCACACTATCATTCTAAGCGGGATTGCACCATGCTTTCCGGGTCACAGTTCCGGGTCTATCGTTATCGCAAGATAACACTGCAAGAAGCAAGGGAGCGGAATTTATACCCTTGTATCTGCGCTATGCTGGCGGTATGCCGGGGCTGCGACAAGCATTGTCAAAATGAGGTCAAGATGTTTGCTTGTGCGTTATCTGTGAAGTAGGGGGGTGTCTTAATGCCAAGGAATGAAGATTGGGAGAAAAATCTCGAAGTAGATGACTTGCAATGGAAGACGGTTGAAAGCCAAGGTGTGCTGAAGGATTTACTCGCTCATGGTCTTGCTAATGCCCGCAATCCCATTAAGCTAGGGCGGGCAATCTTCGCTTATCGCACGGTTGCTGCATACCTCAATCGCAATGCCGGGGAGGGGAAAAAGCCCGGTCAATGGCTAGAGGACTTGTGTGATAGAGCGGAAGCAATACAGCTAACCCTCAGTTCCCCGGTTAATGCCCGGGATGATGTATTGACCGCTCATGTGTTTAGCCAATGGAATGAGAATGCCAAGAGCAAACCGAATATTGATATAAGCGCAATCCCGGACGCAGTGAGCAAAACAAAGGGGTAACTTTGCAATGACTATTCATAAATACATCGGGGGTCAAGATTGCGGGAAAACTTCGCTGATGGTCAAGGGGGCTATCTATGACCATTATGTATTGAAGTACAATCACCCGGGGGAGCAATTCGGCAACCTGACCCTTGACTTGAAAAATTATACCTATCTCCCGAGTGAAGGTATAATTGAACTCATGGCGGTCATGATTCGCAAGAAGTGGCTGCACAAGTGCCTCTACATTGACGAAGCTGACCGGGTCTTATCTCCGTATTGGTGGTTCAAAGAAGAACAGCAAGACGCAGTCTTGGGGTCATGGCAAGATGTAAAGATGTACAACATCATCCGTTTCACTACTCATTTCGGAGATGTGAATATCATGCTCAGGCGGGCAACTCAAAGGGTCATCTTGCCCCATTACTTCAAGCAGTTTGACGCAACCTTGGCAAAGCTGATTAGACCCCATGACCGATGGTACACACATCGCATAATGTATAAAATCTCCCAATCCTTTGACGTTTATGACAGATGGGAAGTAATCGTATAGAAAGGGGGAAACATGAAGGTGAGTCCCATTAGTGTGCTCGCTTGGGTGCTGCTAGATACTTGGGGTGGAATTATGATGCTGACCGGGTGGCAAAAGTTGAGGTTACTTCTTGTCATGCTTCTTGCGCTGGTAGCGGTCTTTCTTGCTGTGGGCAACATGACCGGGCTGCTGCATGATAGAAG
>Ga0209777_10006944_pt1 | contig 12656 bp, 12 predicted proteins | sample FrelakmetHBP12HB_FD_187147 | JGI IMG/M metagenome (GOLD analysis project Ga0209777, IMG submission 187147) | Freshwater lake sediment microbial communities from the University of Notre Dame, USA, for methane emissions studies -HBP12 HB (SPAdes)... | ecosystem: Environmental > Aquatic >...
TGACATGTTCGATTTGATGAAGCATTTGGAGAAGTTCGTCGGCCTTTTCGAATTCAAGTCGTTGGGATGCCTCCTCCATACTGAAGCGCAGCTCTTTGATTAACTCTTTGTCCTGGCCTCTCAGCAAACGTATGGCTCCATCCACATGTTTCAGGTATTCCTCATGCGTGCATTTTCTGACGCACGGAGCAACGCAGCGTTTAATATCGTACAAGAGACAGGGTCTTTTGCGGCTGGCTATCTCCACATCGGAACATTGGCGAAGAGGAAAGAGCCGTAAGATCAAGTCATATGTTTGGCGGGCTGCCAGAGCGTTTGTATAGGGACCAAAATAGTTGCCCGATTCTTTGGGTTTTCCTTTGTTGCGAACGAGCCGGATCATGGGCCATTTGTGCTTGGTCACGAGTAAACTGATGAAGGTTTTATCGTCTTTGAGCAAAACATTGTATTTTGGCTGATGGCGTTTGATGAGATTGTTTTCGAGAATGAGGGCGTCTTTTTCCGTTAGAGTCACAATGGTCTCGATGGCCTCAATCTGCGCCACGAGAAAAGGAATCATCTCTCTCAAGTCCCGATTGGGAACGAAATATTGCTTGAGGCGCTTTTGGATGTTTTTCGCCTTGCCGATATAGAGGACCCGATTGCTCGCGTCTTTCATCAGATAGACGCCCGGCTGATCGGGATAAAGATTTAAAGAACCGGGTTCAAAAGGCATGGGTCATCACCTTCGAATATGGAATGCCTCAATATACACAAAATACCTGATTTTTTGGTGATCTATGGTTCTATCGGCCTAAATATTTTATTTACGAGTAAAAATATGTTTATAGTATTAGTATAATAGTTGTTTCTTCAGCCTTATAAATCCTATTATTAATAGTAATTTAATTGTTTAGTTTGTTATAATAAATTAATTATATAATATTGAGGTATTATGGGGTGCTCTGTTTCGGCAACAGAAATTGCTAATCAAATTGTTCATTGCAAGGATTGTGAAATATTACGGCAGCCGAGGTATGTCGATAATCCTCGAGTTGGCCGCAAGTATGAAATTTTAAGCGGCAAAATCGACAGGCTCATTGATAGGCTGGATCAAGGAGAGATGATATCAATCGATCTTTCTAAACGATTGCTAGGCCGGATCGATAAAATTATAGAAAATTGTTTAAATCCTTATTGGGTCGATCGACTTGTTTGTCAAAAAGAAAGATTAAACCCGACAAATCGGATGACTTGGGTTCGAAGTGATTCAGGGATGCAATTTTTTGCTCAAAGACTGTGTAACCCGGCTAACGGTTCTTTTTTTAAAACTCTTTTGGTTATTGGCCTGCTCACTGGATCCATGGTAGCTGCCGCTGAAAGCACGCGTCTTGATGTTTGTTATTCCAATCATTCATTAAGGCCGATTCGAGATATGGCCGATGGATCTGTTCAGGTATGTCACGGCACTCGAATGGATCAATGTTGCGAGATTGATATCCATCCTGAAAACAGACGCATGAAAATGTGTCCTTCTCATTTAGATCAACTTCCCCATGAGAGAAAAAAATCGTTTTTAGATGCGATTGAGCGGAATGAATGGGACAAGTTCAATCAGACGTTAGATGAAGGTCCTGTTGAGGGAAAATTGGCTGATTCGGCTGTGATCAAAGCAATTGAATGCAACCGACCGGAAATGATTAACCGGCTGCTAGATGAATGTTTGATTTCTAATTGGTGCCGAGAAGAAATACTTGTTTATGCGATAAACGAGAATCGACTGGAATTGTTCAGTAAGGTGTTAAATGCAGGTTCCATTTCGGAAGATACTTGGGCTGTGGCCTTTGATGAGGCTATTGGTAACAACCGACCGGAAATGCAAAACCGGCTTCTTGATACAGGTCCGATTTCTTTGTTGGGGTACGGTGCTACTTTCCGCGAGAATCACTTGCGGGCCATTGTTTATGCTATCGATAACGACCGACCCGAAATACTAATCCAGGGCATTGATGCCGGTCCGGTTACTGAAGAGTTGCAACGCTCGATTATTTTATATGCCATAAGAATGGATCGACCTGAAGTGTTATATAAGTTGCCAAATGTACTTCACAAATTTTTAGGAGAACTGATTTATCATGATGATACAGCTAAGACTTTGCCAAAATGGATCGATGATACAGCTAAGACTTTGCCTAAATGGATCGATGGGTTTTTAAATGCAGGTCCGATTTCTGAGAATAGTCGATTCGAAGTTCTTAAGTGGGCTATAAAAAATAATCAGATGGAGTATTTCAATAGGATGTTAGAGGCAGGTCCATTTCCGGCCTATTTTATATCTCCATTTTTTCATTTAGCGACTCTTACTGCTGAATTTAAGCGAACGGTGATGTTAAGTCGATTGGGAACGATGTTCGTTGATGCTCGGGGAGTAGCTGTTTCGTACGCTGTGGAAAATAATCTTCCCGATTTGTTCAATCAGATGTTGGATAACGGTCCGATTTCCCGTGATAGGCTGAGGGCTTTAATTAAAGTCGCTAAAGACAGACCGGAAATGTTAAATCGGCTTTTAAAGATTGATTTTCAATATACAATCAGAAAAGTTGTGGTTGCGGCAGGATGCTTAATCGGGGTTGGGGTAGCAATATTTATAAATGAAGCCGTTTTAAGGTAAGATGCGTTCGGTTTAGAGCAACTGTTGATTTTAAAAGTATTAATAAATGGTGGGTTAATTATGGTTTATTTGAGAAAATGTGTGGGCGGGGGGCGTTTTGATAGGAATTGTGCAATTTGTCTCGAATCACTCGATAACGGTGAAGTTGTGAAAATCCATTCCGGAAGAATGGGACAACAACATGGTATGCACGAGCATTGCTGGGAGCTGTTGTTCGCGTCTGGTACTGACCGGTGTCCAATGTGTCGAGCGCGTGTTCGCAATATTTCTACAGCCTCTCTAGCCGTTTTAGGAGCTGCAGGATTCGCAACGGCTTGTTTAGTATCTTATGGGGTTGACTATGTTTTTGATCCTAATTTAGTTGTTTTAGGTGGGCTGTCTTTTGTGTGCGGACTAAGTATTTTGATCCCCTGGCGATTTATCTAAACGATCTTTTCGCGAACTGGCGATTTTACGAATATCCTGGATGATTCAATGGTTTGAAGAACATTTTTAATAAACGAATTTCTTATTAATACTTTATTACAATAATAGGCAATATAATGGCGGTAGTTAGTTTTGAAGGCAAACCTGTAGGATCGTCTGCAGATAAAGCAGAAAGGCTGTTACAAAAAGCATTGTCCTGTAAGGCCATTAGGGAACTATATGAACAAGCGGTTGCGACTCCTGTATACAAAAATGGGGACGTTCTCCATGGGGATGTGTTTTTGGGGTCTCCTGAATATGGACAAAAAGTGACCATCGATTTTGTCGCAAAGACAGAAAGCGGTTACGATGGGGAATATATTTTTGGATCTCATTCAATCTATTTACTTTCAAATCTTTCTGATGAAAGAGCCATATCTGCTTTTGTATTTCAATTGAATGGTATTTTGAATTCGCCAAAGTTATGCGAACTTTGTAAAAAAGCTTAGGAACATACGATTGAATGCGAGGATTTTGTTAGTGAAAGCAAACGAATTGGCTTTGAAGATGCGGCCCTTGTGCACCATCGAGTCATGCAAGCGGCTGCTAATGAAATGGGATGGGGTCAAAAATTTGATTATTCAGAGCGTTTTAATGCCGACGAACATCGAAAATTTTGGCAGATATTATCTTCTCGAGATTCAAATGTGGATAGAGCAGAAAGGTTGTTACAAAAAGCAATATCAAGCAAGGCGATTAGAGAACTGTATGAACAGGCGGTTGCTGCTCCTGTAGATGGGGACATATTCTCGGCATCTCCTCCTGAATACGGACAAAAAGTGAACGTTCATTTTGTCGCAACGACAGCTGGTGGTTTTCAGGCGCAAACAATTGGAGGAACGCATACAATCAGAATACTTTCAAATCTTTCCGATGAAAAAGCGTTATCTTACTAAGACTTTTTAATGCTTTAACTTATTGTTTGGCATCTCCTTATTCAGGCTTTCCACTATGCTCTTCCCGGAACAAGCATTGATTTTATTAACCTGAGGGGTAAAGGAATCTCAAAATGCAAGCTACACAAAATGAGCAAGATACTAAATAATGTTTACGTAATACATAAAACGTATTACTTATTAATAATAACTGTGGTATAATCAAGTTATGAAGAAGCATGAAACTAAGAAAGTTAACCAAACATTCTCGATTCCCCTGGACGTTGCCAACGACCTGCATTCTCTTATTAAAAAAAGGGAGATGAGTCAATTCGTCAGCGAGGCCATCAGGAAAGAGCTTCTTTTTAAGAAAAATGACCTGAAAAAGCACTATCTAGCCGCTAATGAAGATGAGGGGCAGATTGAAGAGATGAACGATTGGAAAGGAACCCTCGAGGATGGAAGCAACGATTGGTAAAAAGAACTTAGAAAAAAATACCGGCACAGCTAATAGAGGTGATATTTTCTGGATTAACCTTGACCCGACGGTTGGTTCGGAAATAAACAAAACGAGGCCAGGATTAATCGTATCCAATGATGTTGCTTCTCAATTTGCACGAATTCTTTTAATAGCTCCGATAACAAGCAAAAACACAGAGATCATACGGCCTTTCGAAGTTGCCATTTCTATTAAAGGTAAGCCGAGCAAAATTTTATTAAATCAATGCCGTGCTGTAGATAAATCTCGATTAACATGCAAAATATTATCTGCCGATCCAGCAACAATGAGACTCGTTGACGAGGCGATAAAAATTGCATTTGGGCTACAGTAAAAAGTCCCTAATCACTATTTGGTTCTGATTGCTTTTCTAAAACCGCTTTCAATAAGTTGCAAAGAGCGATCTCATCTTGCGAAGCGATGGTCTCCCGAATGGAGTGCATCGCCCAGCCGGCGATTCCAATATCGACAGAGGGAAAACCGGCGACCGCCGACATGATCGATCCCACCGTGCTGCCGGATGGGATGTCGGAGCGCGAGGCGAATTTTTGAAGCGGCCAGCCTTTTTCCTGACAAAGCTCGATTATTGGAGCGGCCGTAGCAGCGCTTGTCGCATACTTTTGCATCGCATTCGTTTTCAGGACGACGCCATCGCCGAGATAGCATCGATGGTGCGGGTCGAACCGATCGGAATAATTGGGATTATAACCATGAGCAAGATCGACTGAAATGCAATAGGAACGGCTCTTCAGGCGATAGTAATCTTCGCGATCGATTTTTTGATGCAGACAGATGCGCTCAATGACCTGATTCACAAAAAATGATTCGGCGCCTAAAAAACTCTTCGATCCCACTTCTTCGTGATCCCAGAAAATCGCGAGTTGCAGCGATTGAGAAGAGATGGAAGATTCAATAAGGCCCTGTAGACAGGCGTACGCTGAGGAGAGGTTGTCGAGTCTTGCCGAGGAAATCAGATCGCACTGAGCGCCTATAAAAGAAGCTTTTTCTAATGGAACCAGAAATAGATCGAATGAGATGAGATTTTTAAATGAGAGATGTTTTCGTAAAAGAGATTCAACCGTCGCGGGATGGTTGTGGGAGTTAGCGATCGAGGCAATCGGATTCAGATGATCTTGTTTATTGATGAGCAGCCCCTTTTCTGTGACGGAGCGATCGAGATGCAGCGGCAATGAGGGGATTGTCAATGGGTAGTCATCGAGAAAGACGAGGCAGTTTTCTATTCCTCCATCTTCTTTTTGCACCATTGCACGGCCCGCAAGGGCTAAATCGCGATCCATCCAGGTATGCAAGAGCGGCGATCCATAGACTTCCGTATTGAATTGGGACACGCGCGGATGGCTGATTTCGGGAACCGGTTTGATCTTGAGGCCGGGGCTGTCGAGATGGCTCGCAAGAATCGTTGCTTGTTTGATGCCCTCTTGGGGAAGACGAAAGGCGCAGACAGCCGCATCGTCTCGTACGACAAAGTAACCTTTGCCATTCTCTAAAACCCAGCGTTCACCTTCGACAAGCGGGGTGAAATCCGCTTGCGCTAATCGATCGCTCACTTGCCTGGCTGCATGCCATGGCGTGGGCGATCGATTCAGAAAACGTATAAAGTCAGATATTAGCTCGCTCATGTTTTTGTCGGCGAAATATGTGTGATCTCATCTTCTAAATACCGCTGCAGTACTTTTGGGACAAGCACAGATCCGTCGCTTTGCTGATTATTTTCTAAAAGGGCGACCATTAAACGCGATGTGGCGAGTCCCGATCCGTTCAAGGTGTGGACGAATTGCGGCTTTTCATTTTTTTTGCGGAAACGGATTTGGGCGCGCCGCGCCTGAAAGTCCGTGCAATTCGAAACGGAAGAGACTTCGTAATAGCGATTTTGCCCTGGCAGCCACACTTCGATGTCAATGGTCTTCGCTGCGGCAAACGACATATCTCCGGTCGTTAACAACATGTTTCGATAATGGATTCCCAAGCCCTGCAGAACCTCTTCTGCGCTGGCGAGCATTTCTTCATAGACGCGAGGGCTGTCTTGCGGATCTGTGAGGCAAAACATCTCCACTTTGTTGAATTGGTGGGTGCGGATAAGACCCCGCTCTTGGGAGCCTGCTGCGCCGGCTTCGCGTCGAAAACAGGGGGTATAGGCCGTATACTTCAGTGGCAGGGCTTCTTCGGTAATCATTTCATCATAGTGCAGACCGTTTAAGGCCGCTTCAGAGGTCGGGATCAGGTAGAGTTGGAAATCCTCATCGCGAACTTTGAACAGCTGGCTTTCAAATTTGGGAAGATGCGCTGAGCCAAACATGATCTCGGGGCGTACGAGCAGAGGGGGGATTACCTGGATGAATCCGTTTTTGCGGTGGGTATCCAGCATGTAGTTGATGAGAGCCCACTCCAGCCGTGCGCCCATGTTGATATAAACGGGCCAGCCCGAGCCGGAGAGTTTTGCCGCTCTCTCAAAGTCGAATAGATGGAGCTTTTCGTTCAGCTCCATATGGTTTTTAAATGGAAAGTCAAATTTTCTTTTTTCTCCCCATTCTTTGACGCAAACATTGTCTTTGGGACTGGGAGAGATGGGAACGTCGTCCATCGGAATATTGGGAAGAGATGCCAATTCGTTGAGAAGATCGGCTTCCATCAGGGTGATTTGGAGGTCGATTTCAGTAATTGAATCGCTCAGACGGGTCAGATCGCCCATGAACTCGGAAACATCTTCGTTTTTCTGCTTTTTAATCCCGATTTCTTTTGAGGCGCTATTCCTCTTGGACTTGTATTCTTCCACCTGGGTTTTCAGCTGACGAATCTTTTCATCTTTTGCGAGGATGGGAGAGAGTGAGGTTTCGGGAACCTTGTTTTTCAGCTTGCGCTCGATTTCAGTTGCATTTTTGCGTAATTCTTTGATGTCTAACATAGGCTTTCCTCTGGATGAAAAACAAAAATATAGGGGGTCAATCAGGGAAAAGTCAATTACTAGTAACTATTGGATGTATTCAACGCTTGCAACCCAACCTCTTTCTTTGCTACCATCGATGGAGAACCAAACGTGCTTGTTCATGGCTGATAAATTTCCAGTTGCAAAATTACCTCTCATTCTTCGATATCACCGTCTGATGGACGCCTTCGCGAAATCGGATGACGAAAGAGATTTTTACCTCGATCGCGTAGAGGGTTTTCTCCTCTATGCTGATCTCGATAAGAGCAGCGAAGAGCTGGAGGGGCTCGAAAAAGAATTGGCGGAGCATTCGAATCGCTATTGTCTGATCCCCAAAATGACCTTTTATGAAGTGAAAAAATTCATGGAGGGTTTTGTTCATGAGAAAGTCTACGATATCGATACAAAAGAAAAACTTCTCGATCTCATTTCAGCCAAAGAAGCCCGCGAAAACTTTCTTGAATTTATCTATGATCATTTGACTGAACTCGAAAAGTGGCAGCTCTATTCTCAGGAACGCTCACGCATCCGGATTATCGAATGGCTGCGCATTCATAAGATTCAATTTGTTTTTGAGGAAGATCTCGAGCTTACCAAGGGGATTGTCGAAAAACTGAAGAGGTCCCTATTTGAGACGAAGGTGCCTAAGGACGTGAACCAGGCGCGAGAAATTATTTTTGAAAAAGCCAAGACCTACTATTCCAACGAAGCCTTGAATCCTCGTCCTAAGCGCGGCCGTCCGCCCAAGCAAGTGGCCAAAGTGGAGCTGGAACCCCAAGTTACGATGGATATTTATACGCAGGTTCCTCCTGCATGCCGATATTTTCTCTATATTCCGGATATCGTTAGCGCATCGTCGGTCACTTTTTCAGCTAAATTTGAGACGGAAGAGCATCTCCTCGCTTCTTTGCGAGGCAGTCCTCGTCTGCGCGTCGATGAAAAATTGGAAGCTCTTTCGCAGCGCTTGGAGTCATTGCGCCATCTATCCAACCGTTTGGCAGGTGCAGAAAAGATGTTAGGCGTTGAAAAGGGTAAAAAACCTTTTGAACCATTTTTGCGGCCGAAATTCAAAGAATCTACAACTGTCGAAGTGTTGGAAGAGGCTGAGGATTCCAAAGTCGGCAGTGCCATCGGCGGAGTGCTGACCAAGAAGCGAGGACGTCCTCGCAAAGAAGATCAAGCTGAAGAATTTGTTAGTCAGCATCGTCGACGCTTTGGCATCAAGAAAGTATCGCAGATCAAGTCAAAGAAAAAAAAATAGTTGATGCTTTTTTCGCGGTGTACCTTTTCGTAGAGAAAAGGTACAATTCTCCTCATGGGAATTCATGCAGTTCGGACACTCAAAACAGAAAAAGATTTTTTAAACGATCTCATCGGCACCCTTCCTCTGCCATCGATTGATCGCAATCATGCCTTGCGTGCTCTCGAGGTAATGCATCTGGCTCGGATGATCGATGAAAAGATGGAAAAGTTGGTCCGCCAAAATAAGGGAGCCACATTCCAACTTTCGGTTAAAGGCCATGAGATGATCGGCGCTCTCTCTGCCCTCGCGCTATTGCCCGGGACGGATTGGGCTTATCCCTATTATCGCGATCGTTCATTTGCTCTTGGTTTGGGTTGTTCGGCGGAAGAGATTTTGGCGGCATTCCTTGCACGCGATATTGAACATCATTCCGGCGGGCGGATGATGCCCGACCATTTTTCTCACAAACCTCTTCGTATGCCCTGTCAATCGAGCTGCGTCGGATCGCAGTATTTGCAAGCGGTGGGTTGCGCTCAGGGCAGCTCATTGCGGAAGGTAAATGAAATCGTCTATGTTTCCGGCGGCGACGGATCTACATCGCAGGGCGACTTTCATGAGGCGTTGAACTTTTCTTCTCTGCATTCTTTACCCATCATTTTTGTCGTTCAGGACAACGGCTGGGCGATTTCGGTTCCAAGCTCGGAGCAAACGGCAGGAAAATCGATCGCTAAAATGGCGCGAGGCTATGAAGGGCTGAGTGTATTTGAAATCGACGGCTGTGATTATGAACAGACCAATGACGCCGTCCGTCAGGCCGTTTTCAAGGCGCGTTCGGGTAAAGGCCCTAGCCTCGTTGTGGCCAAAGTTCCTCGCATTGGCCCGCATAGCAATAGCGATGATCCCAAAAAATACAAAAATGAAGACCAGATCGCGGCGGAATGTAAAAAAGATCCCATTCCTCGCTTTGAGAGCTTTTTGCTGGAAAAAGGAGTTCTGAGCTTATCTGAACTCGAAGAGTTGCGCCGTCGCCATTTTAACATGGTTGAAGAGGCCGCCCTCGCCGCTGATCAATTGCCGCACCCGTTACGTGAATCCGCAACGGATAGGCTCTTCGCTCCTTTTGATGCGCAGGGTACCGCTACGGAATGCGGCGAGGCTGTCGTTTTGATGGACGCGTTGAACCATGCGCTGATCGAAGAAATGGAGCGCGACAAGGGCGTCATTGTCTTTGGAGAGGATGTGGCCCGAGGAAAAGGCGGAGTTTTTGGATTAACTCGCACGCTGACAGATCGTTTTGGCCCCGAGCGCTGCTTCAATACGCCTCTCGCTGAATCGACCATCATCGGATTGGCGATCGGCCTGACTGCTGATGGGATTCATAAGAGCGTCGCAGAGATTCAGTTTGCCGATTATTTCTGGTCGGGCGCCAATCAGCTGATCAATGAACTTGCCAGCATATACTATCGATCGAATGGAGAATGGAATTGCCCTGTGGTGATCCGTATGCCTTATGGCGGCTATATCCAGGGGGGACCTTATCACTCGCAAAGCGTTGAAGCGTTTTTGTGCCATTGCCCCGGCCTGAAGGTCGTTGTTCCCAGCAATGCGGCGGATGCCAAACGTCTGCTTAAAGCGGCCATTCGCGATCCCAATCCTGTTATTTTTCTCGAGCACAAAGCTCTTTATCGCCAGCGTCTCTTTTGCGCCCGCCCTGAACCCGGTCCCGATGATTTGCTTCCCTTTGGCCAAGCTCACATTGTTCGCGAAGGAACCGATGCTACGATCGTTGCGTGGGGCATGATGGTCATGATGGCCAATGAAGTGGCTGAAACGCTTGCCAAAGAGGGTTTTTCAGTTGATCTCGTTGATTTGCGAACGCTTGTACCTCTCGATTTCAATGCTGTTCTGGCTTCGTTGAAGAAAACGGGAAAATTGTTGATTTTACATGAAGCGCCTCGCAACTGCGGATTCGGTGCGGAATTGGCCGCTCGCGCGGTGGAAGAGGGATTTAGTTATCTCGATGCACCGGTTGTTCGGGTTACGGGAAAAGATTGTCCCGTTCCTTATTGCAAGGATTTGGAGGAAGAAATTTTACCTCAAAAGAAAGACCTTGAAGCGGCTCTTCGCCGACTACTTCAATACTAAAAATGAATTAAACGTTTTTTGTTTCGTTTTGAAAAAATGGGTAATTTTTTTTCTGCTTTTTGAATGTTATTCTTGACTGAGGCAGTTAGTTTTTCAAAGAGCTCATGTTTTTTTTGGATTTTATAAGCAATAGATCTTTCGTTTTTTATTGAAAGCGAGTTTCGTTTTGTTTCAAAAACATGATCCATGTGCATTAAATGATGAAGCAGGCTTTCTTGCGTTTTTTGGAATGCATCTAGCTCCGCTTCAGTTAAATCCGTCAGATTTGCCTCGTCGATCGTTTCAACGTTGCGGATGAGCCGTTCGAGAGTTGCATCAATCTCTGACAGAATTTCTTCCGCAATCATATTCACCAAATTCCACTAATCTTCATATCTCCATTCTTTATGAGATCGCTTTATTTTTTAAAAGAATTTTTTTTAAATATTTTTTATTTAAAATTTTGCGAGATCCTAAAGATTTGGTAATCTCCATTCATTTTGTAATTTTTGAAAACCATCGGACAATAATTGAACTAATACCGGATTCTTTTTTATACCGAACGTGATTCAAAAATCGGGAATTGGGCAAGGAAGCACCCTGAATTTGAGCCAGGCGGAGCCGACACCGAAGCAACCCAACTTGAATAAGTTGGGTGATACAGGTGGGCTCAAAGGCAATGGCTGTTGACGCTGCCGAAAACCGATTTTTGAAGCATGTTCGGTATATACACATGTTAATTCATAAATGACCAAAGTTCTTAGAAAGAAGAGACTCGTGGCATCGCCCTAAATTCGCAACTCATTCTGAGTGGATCTCCTCGCCCTGCAAACCGAGCTGCGAAACCTTTTAGCATCATTGCTGCAACAAAGTCTCCATAAGACAAATCTTCATGTTGCCAATTTTCGATTTTCACTTTTAGAGCGCAGCTGTTCTTTTGAAAATGCGATGTCTCTTGAACGCATTTATCCAAGACGTGAAATGCTCTTTGAACTCGTTCAATATCGAAGAGCTGCTTCGCACCTTTTTTATATGTATATTCTTCAACGGGGCTTATGAAATTAGCCGTCCGCATTGCATCGGATGAGCGGAGATTGCCGGATTGTGAAAGATACACGCCTCTTGCTTCACAGCAAGACAGGAGATTATCATATATAATCCTTTGTGCTTCATCATAGGGAAGGGAGTCAAAATTATTGACCGGGTAAAAATGAACCGTCATTCTTTTCTCCTTAGGTTTTTTTGGGTCGAGATTTTTTAAGAAAAGAGAGATTTTTGTAAAGCATCTTTTTGGTACACTTCCCTCGGAGAAAATAATCATGATCGGATTTTGTCCACTTGCGTCCGGATCGAAAGGCAATTGCATTTATTTTGCCACGAAGCAGACACGTATTTTGATCGATGCGGGAATTTCCGCAGGCGCACTTGTCAAGAAATTGGCTCAGATCCAAGTTGGAATTGACACAATCCAGGCTATTTTGATCACTCATGAACATTCGGATCATATTCGGGGACTGTCCTTGATCAGTGAAAAGTGGAATATTCCCGTATTTTCGAACGCCGAGACGGCGAAAGGAATCATTCGATCTTTAAATTTTCGGCCAAGGTTTAAGATTTTCACCACTGGGGAACCCTTTTCATTCGGAGATCTTGAAATTCTCCCCTTTTCCATTCCTCATGATACTTTAGATCCTGTTGGCTTCACGATTAAGGCAATGGGTTATAAATTTGGTTTTTGCGCTGATTTGGGTCATGTCACGTCATTAGTGCGCAAGATGCTCGAGAAATCCGATTATCTGTATCTTGAGGCGAATCATCAGCCTTCCATGGTGCATGCGAGCCATCGCCCCGCTATC
>Ga0209777_10006945_pt1 | contig 12656 bp, 10 predicted proteins | sample FrelakmetHBP12HB_FD_187147 | JGI IMG/M metagenome (GOLD analysis project Ga0209777, IMG submission 187147) | Freshwater lake sediment microbial communities from the University of Notre Dame, USA, for methane emissions studies -HBP12 HB (SPAdes)... | ecosystem: Environmental > Aquatic >...
AGCAGGCGCTGGCAAAGCTCGGGCATCTTTCAGAGCATGACCGGCAGGCCGTGGCAGGCCTTGCTCAGGCAATCGTCGGGCGGCTTCTGCACGAGCCGGTTGCCTGCCTCAAGCAGCAGGCCGCAGGCTCCCGCGGCCATGAGTATGCGCGCATGATAACAGAGCTTTTCAACCTTTGCCTGGATGATGACGATGCGGACCATACGGCTCGGAACCCGCGGCAGTAAACTGGCGCTGCGGCAGGCCGAGCTTGCTGCCGATGCCCTGCAAGCAGCCGTAGCGGGCATAGCCGTTGATCTGTGTATCATTAAAACCACGGGCGATACAATTCTCGACAGCCCGCTTGCCGCAATCGGCGACAAAGGCCTCTTCACCAAAGAAATCGAACAGGCACTGCTTGATAATTCCATCGACATGGCAGTGCACAGCTGCAAGGATTTACCATCAGAGCTTGCACCGGGCCTTGCCATCGGTGCGGTGCTGCCCCGCGAAAATCCCTGCGACGTGCTGCTGAGCGCCGCGGGCTATACCTTTGAAACCCTCCCCTGGTCTGCGCGTATCGGCACGTCGAGCCTGCGGCGAACGGCTCAGCTTAAAGCTCTGCGGCCCGATCTTGTGGTGCTGCCGCTGCGGGGCAATGTTGAAACGCGCATCCGCAAAATGCAGACTGAGGGGCTCGACGCCATAGTGCTGGCCTGTGCCGGCATTGCTCGGCTGGGGCTCATGGAAAAGGTAACGCAGTTACTCTCTGCCGATCTCATGCTGCCATCTCCCGGTCAGGGCGCCATCGCCATAGAGGCGCGCGCCGATAACACTGAAATTTTAGAGCTTCTGGCAAAGACAAACGATGCAAAAACAAGCTGCGAAGTGCGCGCTGAGCGAGCTTTTCTTCTTCGCCTCCACGGCGGCTGCCAGGTGCCGGTGGGATGCCTTGCGCTCGCCGCAAATGGTAGGGTAAGCATCACGGGCATGATTGCATCGCTTGACGGAAAGCAGTTGTTTCGGGATGCTATTGCAGGTGATGTGCGCGATGCCGAAGCGCTGGGGCTGCAGCTTGCCGGGCAGCTGCTTGCCGCAGGCGGAAGTATAATCCTTAATGATATCAAAACAGGGTGTAGGTAAAAGAATAGATGAAAAAAGGCAAAGTCTATCTTGTGGGTGCGGGACCCGGTGATCCGGGCCTTTTGACCCTGAAGGGCAAGCGGGTTCTTGAGCAGGCCGAGGTGGTGGTCTATGACCGCCTTGTGGGGCCATGTATTCTTGCACTGGCACCGCCGCAGGCGGAGCGCATCTATGCGGGCAAGGCATCTGCCGATCACACGCTGTCGCAGGATAAAATAAATGAGCTGCTCGTGGAGAAATGCTCTGAAGGCAAAAACGTGGTGCGGCTCAAAGGCGGCGATCCGTTTCTGTTCGGCCGGGGCGGCGAGGAGGCGCTGCATCTTGCACAGCATGGCTGCGCTTTTGAAATAGTGCCGGGCGTTACCTCCGCCATTGCAGCGTCTGCTTATGCCGGTATTCCTGTCACCCACCGTGATATTGCAACAAGTGTTGCCTTCATAACGGGCCATGAAAAGCCGGGCAAGGCTGAAAGCTCCATCCGTTGGCATGAGCTGGCAACCGGCATTGATACGCTTGTTTTTCTCATGGGCATTGAAAATCTGCCTGCCATTACGCAAAATTTGATTGCCGCAGGACGGGCCGCTGATACACCTGCCGCCCTTGTGCGCTGCGGCACCCTGCCCGAGCAGGAGGTGCTCACGGCAACACTTGGCACCATTGTGCAGAAGTCTCTGGAGCACGGTATGAAGCCGCCTGCCGTTTTGATTGTGGGCGATGTGGTCAAGCTGCACGAAAAGCTTGCCTGGGTGGAAAAGCTGCCCCTCTGGGGCAGGCGCATTGTGGTGACTCGACCTTCGGAGCAGTCGGCCGATTTTATTGCAAAGCTTCAGGCACTGGGCGCTGCAGTGCTTGAGCTGCCTGCAATCGAAATAAAACCCGCTGCTGATCAGAGCGCACTTTACCGGGCCTTTGAAAATCTTGCAGCATACGCATGGCTTATATTCACCAGCCGCAACGGAGTTGATATTTTCTTCGACGAGCTGTTTGCACAGGGGCTGGATGCGCGCAGCCTGCACGGACTAAGCCTGTGCGCCATAGGCCCGGCAACGGCAGAACGCCTGCGCTCGAAAGGGCTTATCCCTGATGTGGTTCCCGAGGACTTTCGCGCCGAAGGATTGCTTGACGCTCTGCGCGAAAAAATACAGGCCGGGCAGAAGGTTCTCCTGCCTCGCGCCGCAGGAAGCCGCGAGGTGCTGCCCGATGGCCTGCGCCAGCTTGGGGCGCAGGTTGATGAAATTAATATCTATGAATCCGTGCAGCCCGAAAGCGCCGATGCTGAAACCCTGCAGGCCATTCTTTCCAGCCCCGTCGATCTCATAACTTTCACCAGCTCATCAACAGTTGCCAATTTTGTGGGGCTTGTGGGCAAGGATACGGCAGCGCAGCTTGCAGCGCGCATCCCGGCGGCCTGCATCGGCCCTATCACTGCCGCAACAGCCCGCGAGAACGGATTTACGGTTGCCGTCGAGGCGGAAGCATTCACCATGGATGGACTGCTTGAAGCGATACGAAAAAATCTGATGCGTGCGGCCTTGATTTTATGAAGACGGCCGTTCAATTACCCACTTGTTGACCATTTCGAAAACGATTTCACGCTTGATCGGCTTGGCGATATAGTCATTCATTCCAGCAGAGATGCATTTCTGGCTGTCTCCCTTCATTGCATAGGCAGTCATGGCAACAATGGGTATCTGGTCGAATCCCCGCTCCCTGATCTCATAGGTGGCGTCGATACCGGAGAGTTCCGGCATTTGTACATCCATGAATATGAGGTCGAATGATTTCGGGTTTTTAGTGAATATGTCGACAGCCTCCCTGCCGTTGCTGGCCACCGTAACGTGGTAGCCGCCCTTGGTCAGCAGGGTTGTGGCGAGCTTCTGGTTGACAATATTGTCCTCGGCCAGCAGAATCGATACGGCATGCTTGACCTCTTCGCGGATCGAATACTGCGTCATGATCTGCGATGGCTCGCATGGCGCATCACCGTCAGCTGTTTGTGTTTTGCCCAGCAGCAGCTCCACCATTTTTAAAAGCTTTTGCCGGTGTACGGGTTTGGGCATATAGCCGCTGAAGCCGACAGCCTGGCACTTGCGGACACTGCGGACCGACAGCGACGATGATGCGATGAGCGGGAACCCGCCGCCGGGCATTTCCTGAATCCGCTGAGCAATTTCATAGCCGCTGATGTGGGGCATCTGAATGTCGAGAATAGCCAGCGCAAAAAGGTCGCCGGTTTCATCTGACCTGCTCACGGCCTCAATGGCTTCCTCTGCCGTGCTTGCCGTCACGACACGCATGCCGGCATGCTCAAGCATATGCTGGAGTATTTCAATATTGTTCCAGTTGTCGTCAACCACGAGAGCCCTTTTGTTTTCCAGAGACTCATAGCAAAGGCGCGGCGTGCTTCTGCCCGGAGCTTTTTTCATGAGGGCCGTGCAGTGAAACGTGCTTCCTGCCCCCACCGTGCTTTCGGCCCACGCATCGCCGCCGAACAGATGGGCTATTCTGCGGCAAATTGACAGACCCAGCCCCGTGCCGCCGTATCTGCGGGTGGTCGACCCATCTGCCTGCAGAAAAGGCTCGAAGATTATTTCCAGCTTTTCCGGTGGAATGCCGATGCCGGTATCGCGCACATACGCGTGCAGCCGCACCTCCGAGTCGGTTTCCCTTTCCACATCAAGGGCAAGCTCTATTTCACCCTCGTCGGTGAACTTGGCTGCATTGCTCATAAGATTTGCCAGCACCTGCTTTAAGCGGTACGGATCGCCGATGAGCCGGAACGGCACATTGTCGCCCACGCGCAGCAGCACTTCGATAGGCTTGCCCGCAACGCGGGGGCGAAGCAGCTCGCACACATCGTAGCAGAGAATTTCGGGGTCGAATTCAATCGATTCGAATTCGAGCACGCCCGATTCTATTTTGGAAAAATCAAGAATATCATTGATGAGCGCCAGCAGCGTTTCGCCGCTGCGCTTGATGGTTTCAACAAAATCGCGCTGTTCCGATGAAAGCTTCGTATCCATGAGCATATCTGCAAAACCGATCACGCCGTTCATGGGCGTGCGTATTTCATGGCTCATGTTTGCCAGGAATTCACTTTTTGCAATATTGGCCTGCTCGGCAACCTCAGCCATCGTGCGGGTTTCTTCCATGGCTTTTTGTACGGTGCGCTCGGCCATTTTGCGCTGCGTAATATCGCGAAAGTTGCAGATGGAGCCGCGGCGCTCGCCGTGCTTATCTTTCAGAACCGCTATGGTCGCCTCGACAGGCACCACCTTGCTGTCTTTGTTAAAAAGATAAAAAACATAGTTTGCGACCCTGCCTTTTTCAAAAAGTTCATTGGCCCTTTCCACCTGGCTGTTCTGGTAGGCCTCTCCGATTTCGACTGTTTCGCCGGTCGTGCTTTCGAAAACGCCGTCAAACGGCCCCATCTCGATCAGGTGCTTTCCGAGCATCTCCTCAGCGGCGAATCCCAGCAGATGCTCCATCGCTTCATTGACCGTCACCACATGGCCGGTAAAATCGGCAATTAAAATGGCGTCGCCGGAATTTTCCAGAATGTATTTGTAGTTCTGCTCAAGCTCCCAGAGCTTTTCGTCAATGCCGCTCTCGGGCTCAGGAGCCGCATCTGTTTTTCTTTTGCTGATAGGCTCAATCATGCCGATTGCCATGGTCTCCGTGCCGTTTTCGTCACGGATTATCGCAGAGCGAAGGCGCAGGGGCACGAGCTCCCCCTGCTTGTTTACAAGCGACATTTCAATAGGGGCATGCTCGGCCCTCTGGAAATGGTGCAGCCTGATGGCATAGGTGACCTTTTTGACCCGCTCTTCCCTGTGCACAATGTGGATAAATTTTTTATCGGCAAGGTCTTCCTGTGAGTAGCCGAGGATGGCGGTAAATGCAGGATTGACGCAAAGGAAATTTCCCTCAAGATCAATGAAAAAAACGCCCTCAAAAGTGTTTTGCAGGATAAGATCGCAATACTGCCACAGGGTTGAGTCAGTAGACGTGGTCATGGCTTAAGCTCACATTTTTTAATGTTTGAATTAAAATACATCCTCACGCAATATTTTAACTCTAAATCTTCTTTTTTCAAAACTAAATTTAATTAAAGTCAGGATATTTTTTTGTTGCCATTAAATAAATTATGCTTTATGCTATCATACACAGCATTGTTTTATATAGGGTATATCTTTATGGCAGAAAAAAGAAAACTTCCGCGGCACCTAAAACGGCTTAAGCTGAGATACGGCGTCACTCATGCTACGAGTCTTGCTTTCACGGAAGACTTCTCGGAGTTAGGCATATTTATCAGGGCGGTAAATGTCATGATTCCTGGCACCAAGTTGTTGGTGGAGTTGTTCATGCCCGATAATTCCCCCATAACTTTTGAAGGCAAGGTTGCGTGGAGCAGACGTGTTCCGGGAAGCCTCATTCATCTGGCAAAAGGAGGCATGGGCGTGCTGATAACAAAGTTTCTGACAGGTGAGGAAAAATACTGCGAATTTTGCCACGACCTGACAGACAGAAAAAACCTGAGGCCAGCCGAGGGCGCGCATGCTACCGGTTCTTCGGAACCGCAGTCTTAAGGGTTGCATTGTCTGAGCCATTATCGGACTTTTTCAGCCCTTCGCAGGAAGGGGAAAAACTTTCAATTTCAGATTTCTCAACAATAAAAATTTGCTGCTGCGACCCCGCCTTTACAAACTGCTGAAAGGCATTTTTATCCCCACCCACAAAAAGCACTTCCTTTGTGCCGTCGCTGAAAACGGCGGTAATGCTGCGCAACGGCTTATCAAGCTTGGCCTCTTTTGGGGTTCCATCGACGAAGTCAACTGCTGTAAGCTTTGCAAAGCTTTGTACCGCGAGCTCAGCCGCCTCTTTCCCCGCAGCAAAAACCTGGCCATCGCAGACTGCCTGCCACGAACTACTGCTGTCTTTCCTGAGCTGCAGGTTTTTGTCGCCTGCAACAGTGTACTGGGCAATCCTGTCTCCGTTGAGCTTCCAAATCGTTTTATCGCGCCAGTCTTTAAGCTCCCTGTCGGCCATGTTTTTTAAAAGCCCCGGCGCGAGATACACTGTCCCGGCGTCTTTAGCGCGCACATAGGTGCTGAAAATATCAGGGCCGTTTTTCCCCAGGAGCACTTGGGCAAGCACTTTCTGCCCGGCATCCTTTATCTTCACGTCAACTGCCTTTGCGTCGGATATCTCAAATGAATCAAAATTCTTGGGGTTTCTGGATGCCACTGTGGCTGACTTTATTTTCCTAACCTGCTCAAGCAGCGATGTCACCGCAGCCGTCTCGGCGCCACAGGTCATGCCTCCGGCTGTCAGCTTCCAGGCATCGCCGTATTTTTTTAACATTACGGCGTCCTTGCCCGGAGCCGTGATCGTGATGGCTGCCGCCTGCGAAGCGTCAAAGCCTGCCACAAGGGCCACCTCCGTTTTTCGTTCTTTTTTTGCCGCCGAGCGCTCCGAGAGAAAATAGAGGGCAGCAAGAGCTGCCAGGACTGCAGCAAGAATCAGCACTTTTTTTATATTCATCACAACTCCTTGATGGCAAGCCGTTTGCGCCGCTTTCTCAGATACAGCTGTATGAGGCCGAACAGCGCCACCAGTACGGGCACGGCAAACATATTGCCCAGACGAACGGCAGCTTTCACATTTTCGGACATGACATACAGCGTGCTGTCGCCTGATTCACGGGCCCTGATACCCATAAGCGTATCGTCAGCCGTGCACCAGTCTACAGCATTCAGCAAAAATGCCCGGTTGCCGTCAAACTGGGTTATGAAATTATCGGTTATGAACCTGGCATTGCCCGTCACGATGATTCTCGTGTCAGGGCTTTGTTTTATTACCGCGGGCTGGGCAGCGGTTTTCCCTGAATCCTTTGAGGAGGCGGTTCCCCTGGTTCCATTATCCTTATCTGCCGGCTGTAGGGGTTTGCCGGCAAAATAGCTTGAGAAGGAGCCGCTCATGGCAATGGCCAGAACATGCTGGCGCATTTGGTTTTCAGGAGCGGAAAATTCCTGGTTGGGGCTGAGATCGAAATAACCCTTCATGATCCAGGAGTAGGGGCTGCTCTGTGCAAGAACCGACACGGTTCTCGTGCCGATTTTCTCCTGCAGCAGCTCAAGCGGGCTGGCCCAGGGCATGACCATGGTTTCGATACCGCTCACAATGGGATGATCGGTCTGCGTGTTTTGCCGGACCACGCGCACCCAGAACGGATAGGGAACAAAAACATTGTTCGGGCCGCTTTTAAATGAGGCGTTTTCGCTCAGCTGGTCAAGCACAAGTTCGGGCGCCACCCTGACGCCGTAATGCTCGAGCAGTTTCAAAACCGGCGACTCAATCAGCGTGCCCTGCAGGCTGCGCTGCTGAATTTCTACGGCATCAATAAGAAAAATCGCCTTGCCGCCCGCCATGATGAACTGGTCAAGAGTATAAAGTTCGCGCTCGGTGAGCTGCTGTGGCGATGCAACCACCAGCACGGCAACCTCGGCAGGTATTGCCTCGCCGCCTGCCGTGGCAACAGTGCGCGTGGAATACTGCTCGCGCAGTTCACTATTAACGGTCCCCAGTTCACTGTCCAGCCCCGGTTCACCGTGGCCGGTCAGAAACCCTATCGTTTTGACCTCTTTTTTTTGCACGCGCAGTATTTTGCCCGTCAGGTCGTATTCAAGGGTGGCCACATCGGTCAGGGCAGGGATAACCTCTTTGCTGTCGCCGTAGAATAGTGCAAGGCCCATATACACCGTGGTGACGGCGGCCTGATCCTTTTCAAGAATATTGAGCCGCAGCTGGGGTATGCCCATGAACTGGAGCTTCTGCTGCAGCGACGGGTCATCTGCAGGGTCGATATATTCAATGTCAAGATTGCCGTTTGCGCAGATGCGGTACTCCTCCAGCATATCCTTAACCTGGTCGACCAGGGGCGCCATATTGGGCGGCAGCGTGCGGGAGAGGTATACCTTGATGTTGACGATATCATCAAGTCCTGCGACAACTTTTTTGGTGGCCCCAGACACGGTATACTTTTTCGTCGCCGTAAGATCGGCCCTGAAAAAATGCCTGTAGGAAAGCGCATTCACAAAAACCAGAATGCCGGCGGCCAGTATGCCGAGCACCAGAAAGCTTGTTCCCCTGGTCAGTTTTTTAAATCCTGTGCTTTTCATAGCCTTATTTTCCGCCTTCAATGGTCATCTGGTTTAATAAAAGAAAAAATCCGATCATGGAAAAATAGTAGACAATATCGCGCGAATCAATAACGCCACGGCCGATGCTCTGAAAATGCGCCCCGAGACCAAGGTAGGAGAAAACAGGCCCCCATGAAGACGGAATGCTGTAGAGCACCATGTTCTCGCCGACAATCAAAAAGGCAAAACCGATGACGATGGCAACAATGAAGGCAACAATCTGATTTTCCGTTACGGCCGATGCGAAAAGCCCGATGGCAAGAAAGGTTCCGCCCAGCAGGCAGGCCCCTGCATAGCCTCCCCAGATCGGCCCGGGGTCAGGATCGCCGAGCAGCATAACGGTTGCGACCAGCGGGAAGGTCAGGGCGAGATTCAGCCCCAGGAAAGCAAAAGCCGAGAAGAACTTGCCGAGCACGACTTCGTATGGGCGAACGGGGAGCGTCATGAGAATCTCGATGGTTCCGAGCTTTTTTTCCTCGGCCCATGAGCGCATGGTGATGGCGGGGGCAAGAAACAGAAACAGCCAGGGCAGGAGTCCGAAAAACGGCCGGAGGCTTGCCTGATTGGTCAAAAAAAATGTTCTAAAAAAAAGCCAGTTGGTCACAACCAGAAAAGAGATAATAAAGATATAGGCAACCGGCGAGCTGAAATAGCTCTTGAATTCTTTCCAGAAAAGAACGCCTGTGTTTTTCATGATGCCTCCCGCATGGTCAGGTCAAGAAATACGTCTTCCAGATTGATGGTTTTTCGGTACAGCTCCGTAAGGCTCCAGCCGCCTTCGGCCACGGCGAAAAATATTTTTTCGCAGACGGCTTCTGCATCACGCGATACAAGCTCAAAGCGCTGCAGGCCGGCATCTTCCTGCAGATGTTTGACCTCGGCAACGCCTTCAATAGCCGCAAGCGCCGCAGCCACCCGGTCGCGGGGCCCCCGGATGGCCGCCACAATCGCCTGCCCGCCGCCTGACAGGGCCGAGAGTTCTTCAGGCGTGCCGCTGCCGACGATACTGCCCCTGTTGAGGATGAGCACCCGGTCGCAGGTTGCGGCAACCTCGGGCAAAATATGGGAGCTTAAAATAATCGTCTTTTCACGGCCGATATTTTTTATGAGATGTCTTATTTCGATGATCTGGTGGGGGTCCAGGCCGATGGTGGGCTCGTCAAGGATGAGCACATCCGGATCATGGATAAGGGCCTGCGCCAGGCCCAGGCGCTGGCGATAGCCTTTTGAAAGCTCGCCGACATCCTTTGACGCCATGGATGCAAGACCGCAAATGTCAACCACATGCCTGATGCGCTCCCGCACCCTGCCCCCGGCAATGCCGCGCAGGGCGGCTATGAATTTAAGATACTCGATAACGCCCATGTCCAGGTACAGCGGGTTGTTCTCGGGCAGATAGCCGGTGCATTTTTTGACATCAAGGGGATGGGCCGTGATGTCAAAGCCCGCGATGCGCGCCGTGCCTGCATCGGGTGAGATATAGCAGGTGAGCATGCGCATGGTTGTTGATTTGCCTGCGCCGTTGGGGCCCAGGAATCCGATTACCTCGCCCTTTTCAACCCGGAACGATATGTCCTGCACAGCCCGGGTGGCGCCGTAGTTTTTGGAAAGATGCTCGACATCTATCATGTATGAAACCTCTATTTAATGTAGGCTCGTCGGATAATCCAGGTTATTCCGGTGCTCTGCTGGATGATTGTTAATAAAGAAGCGGACGCTGGTTGTCAAGCGAATTTTGGCTGAAATGCAAATGACCTTGACAACAAAGCCTATTTATATAAATAGTGTGCGTTGAAGGATTAACCAGTGAGCGGCTTCATTATGGGAACACCACAGGACTCTTTGTTTATGAGGGCAGGCAAGGCGCTCGGCGCAGCCGGCCTTGATGTAATCATATGGTGCGTAAGCCGCGCCGGTTATGATCGCATTATGGCTCTGGGGGATGTCGCAGGAGGTTTTCTCTGCGGGATACTGCGCAGGCCGCGCATGCGCATTCATCACAATCTGCGTCTGGCTCTGGGCCAGGAGTTTACCGAAGCTGCCCGCAACGAGATCGCCGGCAGGGTATTACGTTTTTTTGTAAAAAACTGGCTTGAGCTGTTTTTCTATGCGGGAGCTAAAAAACAGGATGTCAGGGGCCGTATTACCATTGAAGGGCTCGATCATCTGGACCGGGCTCTGGCCAAAGGCAAAGGGGTTATCGCCGTGAGCGGGCATATCGGCAACTACGGTCTGCTCGGGACACAGCTTACCGAGCGAGGCTATGACTTTACTGTTGTCATACGTGAACCTGACAACCCCATTATTGCATCGATCTATGAAAAGGGCCGCGGCATGATGGGCCTGCGCACAGTTTCCACGACTCCCGAGCGGCAATTTTTTAAAAACACCATGAAGGCCCTTGCCAGCAACGGCATTCTGTGCCTTATCTCGGATGACAACAAGCGCAGGGGCGGGGTTTTTGTTGATTTCTTCGGCCGCCCGGCTTCTACGCCTCCCGGCCCCGCGGCCCTTGCGCTGCGAACGGGTGCCGCCATCGTGCCCGTCTTCATCATGCGCAATCACGACAACTCACAGCGCATCACCATTCTGCCGGAGATTGCGCAGCAAAAAACCGATGACGCCGCTGGCGATGTGCGTGCTATAACGCAGCGATTTACGGCTGTCATCGAGCAGCATATTAGGCGCGACCCTGCACAGTGGATGTGGACCAATTTCCGGTGGCGCACCCAGCCGGGCGGGCCATCTGATGCAGCAAAGCTTAAAAAGTTTCAACCCATAAAAAAATTGAAAAAAAATCTGCGAAGGCTGTTGGGTGGATTTTAAAATGATTGTCATTCCGGCTTGCCCGGAATCTTTTCAACTATTTCCCCGATTATTGTTTAGGCTGGGGTTTCCATAAAAATAACATTCCATGAGAGTATATGCCGTGATTCATGCCTGTGGTATTTTATCAGCTGCCCCCCCAAAGGATTCCGGACAAGCCGGAATGACAAAACTGTTTTTACAATTTTTTTGAACGCTGCGAAATATTCATATTTCCGGAGGAACGATTTCAGTCGCAATCTATGTCAAGGCCTGGTAACAAAACTGAAGAAGACATCGACCTGCTACAGCCGGCCGCGCAACCCGTTACCACCCTGAGCGGCTGTGTTGCAGAGCCTTTGAACGGACTGCGCATTGATCAGGCCGTGGCCGGGCTTTTCAAGGACATCAGCCGCGAGCGGGCAAAAAAGTTCATCGCCGTCGGAGCGGTATGGCTCAACGGCGTTCGCACACAGATCGTGTCCCGCACGGTGCGTGTCGGCGACACCATTATAGTCTATATCGGCCGCCGGGGGGTTGACCGCTATTATGAGATCGACCCGGCAAACATACTCTACCGCGACGAGTGGCTGATTTTTTACCGCAAGGAGCCGGGCGTGCCCACGCAGGGGGTGGTGTGCGACAACTACAACAATATCTTTGCCGGGCTGCAGCGCCACCTAAAGCAACACCATGCCGCGGCCTATCTCGGCATGCACCAGCGCCTTGATCTTGACACCTCGGGCGTGGTTCTTTTCACCCTGTCGCCAAAAGTGAACCGCAGCATTCACTATCAGTTTAAAGATCACCGGGTGCGCAAAGTATATCGCGCCTTCATAGCCGGTGTCCCTGATTTTTTTGAAAAACGCATCGAGACCTTTATTTACCGCCATGATGGCCGTTACCGCTGCAACAATAGCGGGCCGGGCAAGCAGGCTGTCACGCAGTATCGCATGCTTGCAGCCTATGATGGCTGCAGCCTTCTTGAGGCGCAGCCCGAAACCGGCCGCACCCATCAGCTGCGGCTGCAACTGGCGCATCTCGGGCACCCCATTCTGGGAGACCGGCTGTATGGCGGGGCCCGAGCGCAGGGCCCTGCCCGCACCATGCTCCATGCCGTATCGCTCAGCGTTATTCATCCCGTGACAAAAAAAGAGCTCATCGTTGAAGCCCCGCTTTTTGACGACATGCTGCACCTCATCCATGCCGCACAAAGCGATACGTTAGTTCTGCCTTGACCGGAACTGCGCTTTAACTCCTTGCCCGCCCTGGTTTCCTCTGTTATATGGTTACTAGTGGGCTGTGACAATTCATTTTGGCACCCCTCACCCCGACCCTCTCCCACAAGGGGAGAGGGATGCTTATTTTTTCTCCCCTCCCTTGATGGGTGTATAGACCGGGGACATGGGTAACACCTTAGTATAAGCTCATAGCTACCTTAGAAAGGAGGTAGCCATGGGTTGGAGAGAGGTGTCCATCATGTCGCAACGGCAGGAATTCATAAATTTTGTTCTGCAAGAAGGCTCT
>Ga0209777_10006946_pt1 | contig 12655 bp, 13 predicted proteins | sample FrelakmetHBP12HB_FD_187147 | JGI IMG/M metagenome (GOLD analysis project Ga0209777, IMG submission 187147) | Freshwater lake sediment microbial communities from the University of Notre Dame, USA, for methane emissions studies -HBP12 HB (SPAdes)... | ecosystem: Environmental > Aquatic >...
ACAAGTGATCTTTTAAAATCCTGAGTGAACCTTCTATACTTCATGACATGATCCTTTCTCACCCTATGGGGTGATGATCCTGTCTAATACTCTATCATATTTTGTGCAATCGGTGGGGTTCACTCCAATGGTATACCAAATCAACCTTTTATATTCATCTCAAAGAGTGTGAGTTCCGATTCAACTATCGGAACCAAAATATCTATCAAGTGGTTCTAAAACTGCTGAGAAATAATCCGCGCAGCTAGTCTATACCCTAATTAAATTGGTTCTTTCGCAATAAAGTTGAAATAGGTTGCCCTGTATAGGGTGTTAAAAAATACACATCGGATTTAAGCCAACTTTGGTAAGATTAAGTTTGCAAACAAAAAACGTACAAAGGGGGCGAAAATCCGATGCACTTGAATACTATCACAAAGCTTTTGGATATTCCAAATTATCGAGCGGTAGAGATAACAGGCAGTGAATATGAGAACAGATACATCGTTTTGGAACGGGTAGAAGACACTCCCCCCGTGTGCTCCGGATGCGGGAATATTCACGGGATATCTGTTCACAGTAGGAGCGACATGCTTGTTGAAGATCTGAGAATAAGCGGCAAGAGAGTTTTTCTCCTTGTTCCTAAGCGGAAGGTTCAATGTGCCGAAGAGCGCACAATCCGGGTTGAGGAGCTCCAGTGGCTTAACGGTCGTTTTACGGCTCGGTTTGCCGAGCAGGTGTACAGACTCACTTCCATTACCACGAATCAGGAGGCAGAATGGTTCTTGGGTTTGGATGACGAGACGGTCTATCGTATTGACAAGCGAAAGCTTGAAGAGCTGGCCTTGGAAAAACTTGATCCTGTCCCGGCGCCCAAGCATATGAGTGTTGACGAAGTGGCATGGCAGAAATGGCATAAATACGTTACCAATGTCGTTGATGTTGATCAACGGAAAGTCATCTGGAATCACCAGGGCCGCGGCAAGGTAAACTTTGATAAATTCTTTCGCAGCCCGGGAAAAGAGAACTGCGAAAAGATTGAAGCTGTAGCCTGTGATGGCGCCAGGGGTTATTTATCATCCATCAAACAATATGCAACGAATGCTCTTATCGTGCTGGATCACTTTCATGATAAGAAATACCTCAATGATGCCGTGGATACGGGACGCAAAGAAGAACTTGAAAGAGCGCGAAAACAAAATAACGGAGAGTTGTCGGCAATCCTTCACTGTAATAAAAGGTTCATACTCATGTAGAACAAGGTGACCAATAAGAAACAAGACCTGCTGGAAAAACTGGCCAGTCTAAACGAACGAGTATATCAAGCTATGCTCCTTAAAGAACAGTTTGTCTCTATCTATATCGATCCGAGAACTGCCCGGAGGACTCTCAAGGAATGGATTATTGCTGCCATCAAATCAAGAATCCCTGCCTTTGTGGAGCTGGGTTACAAGTTCTTCAGAAAGAGAAATTATCTTCTCAACTACTTCCTCTGCAAAATCACAACGGCCATTTCAGAGGGAATTAATAACAAGATAAAACGTCTGTCCCGGATGGCGTATGGTTACAGGAATGTCCACTATTTCCTACTCAAGATTCATCAGCATTGTGGACTACTCAACCCAAGGCTTTCAACTTAAACACGAAAGAAGGATTAAATTTAACCTCCAGTAAAATAGCTTCGTTCGAATCAACCTTGCAAGTGCAAACTCATTCCCATTTGAGAAGGTTTATGATACCGTACGAGTTATTGAACAAAGCAGTGAGAAGAATATCTACCCTACGAACCATGCTCTCTGGCATTAGGTGCATATACAGATTCTCTCCTCCCATTTTACCCCGGCTTCCCAGCCGGTAGTTTATAACATTCATTTGTCCATAAGAACACAAGGTGGTATTAATAGTTGAAAGAATGTTCGAAATACAATTTTGACGATTCAGAATGAGGCAAGAAGAAAGAAAATATTGTGAAAAATATTGGCCCTGCTCTGACCCTGAAAAATGAGGTGTGAAATTTTTGTGAGTATTTGTAGCGATAGGGATAAAATGGAGCGGGCGATGGGAGTTGAACCCACGACGTTCAGCTTGGGAAGCTGACATTCTACCGCTGAATTACGCCCGCTCAGAAGAGAACATAGACAGTGAAAGAAAAAAATATACATCAGAACAACGCTGGTCATCTTAGCCATCGGAGACTTTTTGTCAAGGCTTTTTTGGCGACATCCTTACGGTAATTGACTTTCCGTGCGCCTCAAGCCCCTCCATGTCAGCAAATCTTGCTGCCCGCTTTCCGTATTTCTGCAGGGACTCTTTTGAGAAGAAAAGAACACTGCTTCGCTTCACAAAATCATAAACTCCCAGGGGAGATGAAAATCTTGCTGTTCCCCCTGTGGGAAGGATGTGATTAGGCCCGGCGATATAATCTCCGAGGGTCTCCGGTGTATTGTGCCCCAGAAAAATGGCGCCGGCATGTTTTATATTAGCCAGTATTTTCTTTGGCTTCTTGACCATCAATTCCAGATGTTCCGGGGCGAACCGGTTGGCGATTCTTGTCGCCTCCGCAATATCTCTGGTTACAATAATGGCGCCGAAGTCTGTGAGAGCGCGTGAGGTAATGGTTTTTCTTTTCAGGCCATTTAATTGAAGAGCAACTTCAGAAGCCACCTTCCTGGCCAAGGCTTCATGCGGGGTGAGAAGAATGGCGCTCGCCATTTCATCATGTTCCGCCTGGGCAAGGAGATCAGCAGCGACATAGGAGGCATTTGCCGTTGCGTCCGCTATGATAAGAATCTCGCTGGGGCCGGCGGCCATGTCGATGCCGCACCAGCACCACTGGTAAACGATCATCTTGGCAGCCGTTACGTAGGCGTTGCCGGGGCCGACGATCTTATCCACTCTTGGTATTAGCTCCGTGCCGTTTGCGAGAGCGGCTATGGCCTGGGCGCCTCCTATCTTGAATATACGCGTGACGCCGCTCAGTTTTGCAGCGGCAATTATCAAGGGATTCACTTTTCCGTCTTTTGCGGGTGTAACCAGAATGATTTCAGGAACGCCCGCGATCTTTGCCGGAACAGCCGCCATGATTACGGTAGAGGGATACGAGGCAAGACCTCCAGGGGCATAGATGCCGACGCGCTCCAAGGGCGATATGCGCTGTCCTAGTTCAATGCCCGCTTCATCACAAAGAGACCAGTTTTTAATTACCTGTCTCCCATGAAATCTTTCCACCCGCTTCGCTGAAAGCTTGAGGATCGCAAGCTCTTCCGCTTTGACCGCAGCTACGGCTTTTTTTATTTCGGGAGATGTTACTTCCACGGTATCCGCAGTCGGAATCCACTTATCAAACTTTTTCGTATATTTAAAAAGGGCTTTGTCCTTTCTCTTGCGGACGTCTTCCACAATTGTCTTTACCTGTTTCCAGATGTCCTCATTGAACCAGCCGCGATTCTTAATCTGCTGGAATATGTTCTCGAAGCTGGCTTGGTCAGTGCGGATAATTCTCATCTTAGCCGGAAACCCTTTTTATATTGGCGCCTATGGCAGAGAATTTCTTTTCGATTTCCTGATATCCTCTGTCTATATGATAAACCCTGGACAGCTCCGTCTTTCCTTCCGCCGCCAATCCCGCGAGGATCAGGGAAGCGGAGGCTCGGAGGTCCGTGGCCATGACCGGGGCCCCTTTGAGTCTCGGGATTCCCTTTACCATGGCGCTGTTTCCATGAATCAGAATATCGGCTCCCATCCTCATCAATTCACTCACATGCATAAATCTGTTTTCAAAAACTGTCTCTGTTATGACGGAGAGCCCATTCGCCACAGACATTAAGGACATCATCTGGGCCTGCAAGTCAGTGGGAAATCCCGGGTAGGGGAGCGTTTTTATATCAACGCTTTTTATCTTTTTCTTAGCAGTGGCTCTGATGCCTCCATCGAAGGGGGTGATTTCCATTCCGGCATCTCTCAGCTTTTGGGTCAGCGCATCGACGTGAACGGCTTCACATCCCATTACCCTTACATCCCCCCCCGTCATGCCCACGGCGATCATAAAAGTGCCTGCCTCGATTCGGTCCGGAATAACGGTGGCTTCGACGGGGTGCATTTGCTCGACACCGTCTATCCTGATTATGTCTGTGCCGGCTCCGGTGATCTTCGCCCCCATGCCGTTCAAGACATCGGCCAGATTAACGACTTCGGGCTCCCTGGCAGCATTTTTCAGAAGAGTAGTTCCATCAGCAAGACAGGCGGCCATCATGATATTTTCCGTTCCTGTTACAGTAGGAATGTCAAAGTAAATGGTGGCGCCCTTCAATCTTCGTGCCTTCGCCTCCACGTAGCCATCTTTCAGTTCCACTTCCGCACCTAAATCCTGGAGGGCTTTTATATGAAGATTGACCGGCCTTGCTCCTATGGCGCATCCCCCCGGAAGAGAGACCCTTGCCATGCCCAATCTTGCTACGAGCGGTCCGAGGACGAGGACGGATGCCCTCATGGTCTTGACAAGATCATATGGGGCCTCACAATTATTGATGCCTTCTGTATTGATCCTTACAGTCCCTTCCCCCTCAATTTTGGCCCCCAAATTTTTGAGAAGTTTCTTGATCGTCTTGATGTCAACAAGATTGGGAACGTTGAAAAATGTGCTCCAGCCCGGCGCCAAAAGCGATGACACCATGACGGGAAGAGAGGCATTCTTGGCCCCACTGATCTGGACATCGCCGCGGAGCTTCTCGCCGCCAACTATAATAATCTTATCCACCGGTCGTCACTCTCCTTGCGATAGCAACTCGTTCTATGCCTGCATAGTCGTCCCTGAAAGCAATACTGTCATAAAGGTTGGATTCATTCAACATATATTCAACCATCTCTTTTTGTCCAGCTCCTATTTCCATGAAAGACCAGCCTCCCGGCTTTAAATAGATGCCCCCTGCCTTGATGATCTTCTTGTGAAATGCAGTTCCATCAGCGCCGGAAAGAAGCGCCGTTTCCGGCTCAAAATCTCGAACCCCTGAGGGCAGGCAGTCATATTCCTTTTTCGATATATAGGGGGGATTGGAAACTATAATGTCAAATTTTCCTGACACAGGTTCAAATAAATTTCCCGATAGAAAAGAAATTTGATTTGCGACATCATTGATTTGTGCATTCCTCGAAGCTACCTTAATTGCTTCCTGTGAAATGTCCGTGGCCACGATCTGCGCGTTCTTTAGCTCGTGTGCCAGAGAAACGCTTATTGCCCCGCATCCCGTGCCGATTTCCAGGATTCTTAGATTTCCTGTTTTCATGCCTGCACAAACCGTTAACACCTCTTCAACAAGAATTTCTGTTTCCGGCCGCGGCACGAGCACACGCTTGTTGACTTCGAAAGGAAGCGACCAGAACTCCTTTCTCCCCACTATATAAGCAACCGGCTCTCCAGACCTTCGCCGTTCAATGCATCGCCGAAATTTTTGAAGTTCATTTTCTGTTAATGATTGTTCACGATCGATATGAAAATGCGTCCGATCCTTTTTCAAGCAAGCGGATAGAAGCACTTCTGCGTCGAGCCCGGGAGACGCACAACCGCAACTCTTAAGAACATGTATCGCTTCGGAGAGAACATTAAAAATATTCATGTCGTTGATTACGTTAATGTCATCCATTAACAACATGAGGCAGGATTATCTAATGGATTCTTGCAGGGCCTTGGATTGAAAATGTGTCGCCAGGGCTTCAATGATCGGCTGAATGTTGCCGTTGAGAAGCGACTCCAGATTGTGGAGCGTCAGACCGATTCGGTGATCCGTCACCCTCCCCTGGGGGAAATTATATGTCCTGATACGTTCGCTCCGATCGCCGCTCCCCACCTGGGTTTTTCTTGATTCGGAAATTTCGGCGCTCTGCTTCTGCACCATAGCATCCAGAAGCCTGGCCCTGAGCACCTTCAAGGCCTTCGCCTTATTCTTGTGTTGCGATTTCTCATCCTGGCAGGTGACGACAAGGCCTGTGGGCAAATGGGTGATCCTGACGGCGGAATCTGTCGTATTGACACTCTGTCCTCCGTGGCCGGTGGATCGATAGACGTCAATCCTCAGATCATTGGGATCAATGTTGACCTCCACATCTTCTGCCTCGGGAAGGATAGCTACAGTAACCGCGGAGGTGTGAATCCGCCCCTGTGATTCAGTAATGGGAACTCTCTGCACGCGATGTACACCGCTCTCGTATTTCAAGACGCTGTATGCACCCTTACCTTCTATAAGGGCGATGATTTCCTTGAATCCACCCATGCCGCCCGCAGGACTGCTGCTTATAACATCCACCTTCCATCTGCGCATTTCTGTATACTGGGCGTACATGCGGAAAAGATCTCCCACGAAGAGCCCCGCCTCATCACCGCCGGTTCCGGCCCTGATTTCGAGAAACACATTCTTGTCATCGTTCGGGTCTTTGGGAAGGAGGAGCAGTTTCAGTTTATTCTCCAGGAGTTCCAGTTTATCCTTGAGTTGCGGCAGTTCTTCCTTGACTATTTCTTTTAACTCGTCATCATTTCCACGAAGGAGAGTCTGGTCTTCTTCGATGCGGGCGTTCGTTTTTTCATACTCCCTGTATGCTTCCACAAGGTCTTGAAAATCAGCATGCTCCTTGGCATATTTCTGGTAGACGCTGGGCTTGCTGACCACATCCGGATTACTTAGCAACCCTTCCAGGTCTTCATATCTTGTTTCAATATCTTTCAGTCTTTTAAACATAATTTCTTTTCACATAATAAAACGCGCTGGGAATAGAAGGCCAGATTTTTGCGGTCGAATCTAATACATTGAAATATACAGAAGTCGCGCTGCCAAAGGACTGACGGGCAACAATGGACTGGTCAGCGGAAATGTCCCATCGGGGGAGGGGTAATTACGTCGAATATTTTCCTCTCAAATTTCTATCCGTAACGGATAATCGCATAAATTCAGACAGATTTACCACTATTTTTTCTTCGCTTCAACAGCGGCATATTTCCTTTTGAATCGTTCCACCCGACCAGCCGTATCCATAATTTTTTGTTTACCTGTTATAAAGGGATGGCACTGAGAACATATCTCAACTCTTATGTCCTTCTTGGTGGACTTTGTCTCAATCACACTTCCGCACGCACAGGTGATTGTCGTCTTCGCATATTCCGGGTGAATACCTTCCTTCATCGTTTGCTATTATCCTCCTCTCTCGCATGCTGACGGGCACGAATTCACGCCCCGTAAAATCAATGGTTCTTACTGATTCATGGAATTTAAAAAGGCCTGGTTAGTTTCTGTCTTGCGTATCTTGTCGACGATAAATTCCATTGCCTCTACGGGGTTCATTTCCTGCAGAAGCCTTCTCAAAATCCATATCTTATTAAGGTTATTCTTGGGTATCAGGAGTTCTTCTTTTCTTGTGCCGGAGCGAATGAGGTCAAAGGCGGGGAATACTCTTCTGTCTGCAATCCTGCGGTCCAGGTGAAGCTCCATATTGCCAGTGCCCTTAAATTCTTCAAAAATAACTTCATCCATTCTGCTTCCCGTATCGATGAGGGCCGTGGAAATGATGGTCAGACTGCCGCCATTTTCTATATTTCTGGCAGCGCCGAAGAATCGTTTCGGTTTATGCAGGGCGTTAGAATCAACACCGCCGGATAAGACCTTGCCGCTTGGCGGAACAACAGTGTTATAAGCCCTGGCGAGCCTCGTGATGCTATCGAGAAGAATCACCACATCCATTTTATGTTCGACGAGACGCTTTGCTTTTTCAATCACCATTTCCGCCACCTGAACATGCCGTGTGGCCGGTTCGTCAAATGTTGACGATATTACCTCTCCTTTCACACTCCGCTGCATGTCGGTCACCTCTTCCGGTCGCTCATCAATCAAGAGAACCATTAAGATGACTTCTTCGTGGTTTGTTGAAATGCTGTGGGCGATATCTTTGAGAAGCACGGTCTTTCCCGCCCGCGGCGGCGACACAATCAGCGCCCTTTGGCCTTTTCCGATGGGGGTGAAAAGATCCATGATCCTTGTCGAAAAATTTTCCGGATCAGCTTCAAGGTTAACCTTCTGCTCCGGGTATAGGGGTGTGAGATTGTCAAACAGTATCTTATCTCTGGTAGCTTCGGGACTTTCAAAATTGACCGTATCTACCTTGAGGAGGGCGAAATATTTTTCACCATCCTTCGGCGGCCTTACCTCACCTGATACTGTATCACCGGTCCGGAGGCTGAATCTCCGGATTTGCGATGGCGAGATGTAGATGTCATCAGGGCTCGGGAGATAATTGTAATCAACGGCCCTGAGGAAGCCAAAGCTGTCAGGAAGTATCTCCAGAACCCCAGACCCTGTTATGCTCTCGTTCTTCTCGGCTTGAGTTTGCAATATCGCGAAGATCAGATCCTGTCTTCTCATACCACTCGCGCCGGCGACACTCAAATCTTTTGCCATGCTTGTAAGTTCACTGATTGGCAATCTTTTAATTTCTTCGATATTCATAATTAATTCTCTTGTTCGCACCTCTATCTATTAGTTTTGAAAAATAACAACCAAAGCTCCCGACTCCCAGTTCAAACCACACTTATTAACAAAAGATATGGCAGAATTAACATACAACGAAGTATATAAAGAATAACTTGGATTAGTAATGAGTTGTTAAATTGGGTTCTTGAGACAATCCAAAAGGAAGGACTTAATTTCAGCCTTTCTATGATTTTTTAGTAATTTATATCAGCCATTCCTCCATGTCAAGCACTTTTTAAACAGCACTTTTAAAATAGTATTTTTTGAGACCGGAGCGAAAAAACCTTGAACTCTTCTTTCTTATGAAACCGTGAGCATAATGAAGTTGAGCTGCCTTCCCGTATTTCCTGCCTCGCCCCTGTGGGAGTAGAACATATCTCTATTGCAGGAAGTGCAGCAGTCTGCCATGTATATATTTCTATCGGGGATACCCTTGCCGATGATTTGCAGCCTGTTGGCAAGAGAAAGATCAAGCATCCATTTTCCCTTCTCCCGGCCGGGAGAAAAAAAAGACTCCCGATCTTTGTGCGTCGTCATGGCGCCCAAAACCGGCTCATCCACCTGATAGCAACAGGGGCCGATAGCCGGACCGATTGCAGCGATAATGTCGTCTGCACGGCATGCAAATCCTGTAATAAGGGTGTCCACTAACTTTGTGGCAATTGCGAGAGAGGTGCCCCTCCAGCCTGCATGGGCGACTCCGATGATTCGCTTGACCTTGTCAACAAAGAAAATGGGCACACAATCCGCTGTCTTTATGCCAATTGCAACTCCCGGCTGATCGGTTATGATGGCATCAAATTGAGGAGGTTCATGAACGACAAGGTCGGCAAGAGGACGATCAATAGTGAGAATCTTTTCCCCATGAACCTGATTGACCACGAAAAACTGCGCAACCTCAAGATTGAAAGCGTGAGCGAGAATTCTCCAGTTTGCCTGGACATTCTTCTTGCTGTCTCCCTCTTTCGGACTGAAATTGAGGCTGACAAAATTGCCCTTACTAATGCCACCGCGCCGGGTGCAAAAAGCATGGGTCAGGAAATTGCAAGCCGTAAGCGCCGTGGCCTCCAAATATTCAACGGGACCTTTTTTTGAAAACCTAAACATTAGCTTATTGATTATTACTCCGGCAATTAAACACGCCAATTGTCATGCCGGACTTGGAGACTGTGTCATAATAGGGGAAAATGTCATTCCGAACGAATGTGATGAATCTTAGAGCCTTCATATGATTAATCATTAAGATTTCTCGTTTCACTCGAAATGACAAGAAAGAGGATTACAACACAGTCTCGTCTCGGGAATGACAGGATTGATATAATTATTTGCCGGAGTAATACAATAGTGAGGTTCACGGCAAAGGCAACAACTTTGCGGCGCGCCCCTTTATACGTCTATCTATCAATCCATACGATGCCGCGTCGTCCCTTGGCAATCCCTGCTTCGGGATCTATGCTGGTTACTTTAAGTAATTGGGCCTGTTTTCCAGAAAGTCTCTGTAAATCTTATAGTTCTCTGTTTCTTCGTATAGTATTTGTCTTACAGGACTGTAATCAAAACTGTATATCAATGCGTGAGGACACGCAAGCAGTATCGGGGAATGGGTTGCAATAATGAATTGGGCATGATCCTTGGCGCTCGTCTCCGTCAATAATTCAAGCAGTGCAAGCTGACTGCGGGGAGACAGCGCCGTCTCTGGCTCGTCTAACAGATAGAGACCTTTGATTTGATAACGTGATCTGAAAAACGACATGAGAGATTCGCCATGAGACTGGGTGATCAGGGATTTACCGCCGAAATACCTGAGTTGGCCAGGATCCGCTGATGCCCACTCGTCCAGGATATGCGTGAAGTGATGAAAAATGTCTGAACCGAAAAATGAGCCTGGCACGCTGCCGTCTGACCATTCAATTATCAGGTTATCGCAGAATTTATTTTCATATGGATTATTGTTGTAGCGGGTTCTTTCCGCCTCTTGCCATATGTGAATGCCGCATGAACGGGATAGAGCCTGTAATAAGGTTGATTTACCCGATCCGTTTTCACCTACAAAAAAAGTAACTGGAGCATTGAAGGTTATGCGCTTCGTTTTCTGAAAGACGGGTAAATTGAAAGGGTAATAGTCGTAAGTAGGATATCTTGACTGATCGATGGTAATGTTCTTCAGATGCATGGATTATACCTGAACATATCTCCTGAGAAAATTCGATAGGTCTGCCATATCATCCGGCAGGGGAGATGTAAATACCATATCCTGTGAGGTAACAGGATGAACAAACCCGATCCTTGCCGCATGGAGGGCCTGCCGTTTCATTGCTTTCAGCTTTGATCTCACAAAGGTGTTGTGAACAGCATCGGCCCGCTTAGGGTTGCCGTACATACTGTCGCCGACCACAGGATGACCCAAAGCACTCAGATGAACCCTGATCTGGTGTGTTCTCCCCGTTACGATGTCCACGTCTAACATGGCTGTCATGCCGAACCGTTCATGCACCCGCCAGCGTGTAATCGCCTCTTTGCTCCGCCGGCTTCGCGTAGACATCTTCTTTCGATCAATTGGATGCCTCCCCACAGGCACGTCTATTACGCCTTCATCTTCCTTTGGATTGCCATAGACGAGGGCTTTGTATGTCTTTCTAACCTCATGCCGCTTGAACTGGCCGGCCAGCCCCTGGTGTGCCTCATCCGATTTGGCCACTACCAGGAGCCCCGAAGTTCCTTTATCCAGACGATGGACAATTCCGGGACGCAGGATACCGCCAATGCCGGAAAGGTTCTGGCAATGGTGAAGGATAGCATTCACCATGGTATCCTGAACATGTCCCACCGCCGGGTGGACAACCATTCCAGCCGGTTTGTCAACCACCAGGATATGCTGATCTTCGTAGACGATGGTCAGGGGAATGTCTTGCGGTAAAGTATGGCAGGCTACTGGTTCCCGCTTATCGATCTCTACAATATCTCCGGGTCTTAACCGGTAACTGACCTTGCTATGGAAACTATTCACCCGGACCAGTCCATCATCTACGGACTTCTTGATCTGTGAGCGGGATAAACCTAAATCCTTAAGGGAAAGATAGATGTCAAGCCTTGACCCCGCTTCATGAGAAGCAACGATGAATTCATCGCTTTTTCGTTCCTGAGAACCCATCGGTTTATCTCTCATGGTGAGGTGATTTTTTTTAATCCGTCCCTTATATATGGGAATTCTCCCTCCTCTATAGTTCTCATGTCAAAGAGAACCTCGTCTTCTGCAATGCGTGCTATTATCGGAACGTCGAGCTGCCTCAGGCGTTCCTCAATGCTGCTCGGTGACATGCGCGTCGATACGATACTGAGGAGCATTGTCGGAATCTCTTGCCCGGGAAGGGAACCTCCTCCTGACATGGAAAACCCTTTTTTCACGGAGATAGCCAGCCCTTCAAGATGCTCTTTTCTCAACATAGACAAAAGTTTCTTGGCCCGCTTGGTGACATCCGCGAGCTTTTCTGTCAATGCCATGAGAATCCGGAGACGCTTTACGGCCATTTCCGGTTGCAGATATTGCATCAATGTCGCTTCTAAAGCAGCCAGGGTCAACTTGTCGATGCGAAGGGCCCTATTGAGGGGATTCTTCTTGATTATCTGCAGAATTTCCTTCTGTCCGAGAATGACGCCCGCCTGAGGGCCGCCTAACAGTTTATCGCCGCTGAAGGTCACGACGCTCACGCCCGTTGCCAGAACATCGCGGACCGTAGGTTCTCTCTCCAGACCGTAACGATCCAGTTCTACTAAACAACCACTGCCCAGATCGTACATCACTGGTATGCCATAGTTCTTTCCCAAGGCGACAAGTGAGACGAGATCCGTATCTTCCGTAAAGCCGGTAATTCTAAAATTACTCGTATGGACCTTCAGGATGAGCGCTGTGTCTGGGCCAATGGCGTTTTCATAATCCTTAAGGCGGGTTCGGTTGGTCGTTCCCACTTCAGAGAGATATACCCCGCTTTTTTCCATGACTTCCGGTATGCGGAATTCACCTCCTATTTCAACAAGCTCTCCCCTCGACACAATAACCTGCTTCCCCTCCGCAAGGGTGTTGAGCGCAAGCAGAACGGCAGCGGCATTGTTATTGACGACTAAAGCATCTTCCGCACCGGATAATTCGCAGAGAATCTTCTGCACGT
>Ga0209777_10006947_pt1 | contig 12654 bp, 14 predicted proteins | sample FrelakmetHBP12HB_FD_187147 | JGI IMG/M metagenome (GOLD analysis project Ga0209777, IMG submission 187147) | Freshwater lake sediment microbial communities from the University of Notre Dame, USA, for methane emissions studies -HBP12 HB (SPAdes)... | ecosystem: Environmental > Aquatic >...
GATTTTATGGAAAGTACACGACGTCCCAGGAATCAGCTTCGGCTAATCCTCGCTGACTTGAGCCTCACCCTATCAGCTTAGTTGGCTGTGCATAAAGTTGGTCTCTCCTCTAGGAACGGTGAGCCTAGCGACGCCCCTAAAATCATTTAATGTCTCCACCTTCGAGTGTGAAGTGCCAGACGATCTAGCTCAAGATCTTTTCGTAATGGATCTCATTGAGGGTCTTCTTTAGTGCCTCGTTCAGGTTAACCTTCTCATTCATTGTAGGAACCGGATCAGCCCCCGTATATGATCTGAGCAGAATACTGGAATCAGATTATGATGAGTTTGACATACTCGTTCTCCTCATTCCGTTGGAGCTCAGCAGCGAGCTCCCTAATCCTCCCCGCATCCCCATCGAGGATGAAAAGCTCCATGCACTTCCCCTCACGGAACCTATTGTGGAGCTGAGTATGTATAACGTCGAGATACCTCCCTTTGATCTGTGTTACATGGTGTTCTGCCTCGTGGCTGTGGATTGCAAGGAGGAGTCCATTCACATTCCCAGTGAGTCGTTGCTTCTCCCTACCATCCGTAAGGAAGAGTCTTATTGCCGCCCTCATAACTTCTGAGCGACCAGAGTAGCCGAGTTCTACTTGGAGCTTGTCAAGATCATCTAGCAACTGATCGTTTAGAGAAAGACTCACAACAGGCATCTAAATCACGCTTAATAATATTTTCCCAGTTTAATATGATTTTTTATTAAATAAACGAAGCTGCTTCCTAAGATCCCTCTATCAATGAGAACAAGGTTTCTCCTTAGATGGACGTCTCCTAATCGTCTCCCGCTCGCACGCACTTACAAAGCGAGAGGTTTAATGCTTCGATGCATGGATGGCTTCCTATATGTCAGCTGCCGGGGTCCGAAGGGGCTACACATTTCTCACACTCTATATTATAGAAGTGATCAAGGACCTCGGGACCCAGCCGTCGTTGGATAAGCTGATGGAGGCAGCGGAGAGGCAGGGTATCATCATATCTAAGGAGATGAGGAGGCATATCCCCGAGGGACTCCCGCCGTTGGAGATTGGGGCTGAGGTCTACCACCGCTTTATGGAGGACGCTGGAGCTGAAGTCAGCGTCTACAAGAAAGAGGATAAGAGTATCACCTTTCTCATACGCTGCTGCCCTTTCCACGAGGCTTTCCTAGACGTTGGAGTGGACTGTGGCATCTTTCTTAAGGGGCTTTGCAGCAACCTCACCCTCCCAGCGATTCAGGCGACCTTAGTAGAATTCGACCCTAGACTAAGAGTGGAGAACATCGTCGCAAGGGCATCGGTTGAGGAGATCTGCCTCGAACGCGTCTACCTCTCCGAGTAGGCGTTTTATTCAACTTCGCGCTTTCCTAACCCATGGTTCACGCCGTTGTCACCGACATTTTGATACTAGGCTCAGGTGGAGCAGGCTTAAGAGCCGCAATTGAGGTCAAATCCCAGGGACTAAAGGCGGTCCTCGTCTCTAAAGCACCGGCGGGGATGAACAACTGTACCGTTGTCGCCGGAGGCGGCTTCAGGGCAGCCCTCGGGGGGTTGACACCTGAAGAGCATGCAAAGGAAACAGTCGAGATTGGGAAAGGGCTTAACGATAAGCGACTCGTTGAGATCTTCACAACAGAGGGACCCAAGCGAGTCCTCGAGTTACGGAACTACGGCGTGGAAGTCCGTGTCCATAGTGCTGGTGCCTCCGTTGGTTCGATACCTACCCTAATGGGACTTGGGATGACGAAGCCGATGGTTGAGTACGCCAAATCCAAAGGTGTCGAATTCATCGACAACGTCGTAGTCACACGCCTCCTCAAAAAGGGAGATCGCGTCGTCGGCGCTGTCGGTTACGATGTAAAGCGTGGTGGATTCATCACGTTTTCAGCGAAGGCCATCGTGCTCGCCACGGGTGGTGCCGGGGCTATCTATAAGAGAACCGACTGTCCCGTGCGGACAACTGGCGACGGCTACAGCCTCGGCCTCCAGGCGGGGGCTAGGCTTAGGGACATGGAGTTCGTCCAGTTTTTTCCTTTAGCCCTCGCGGAGCCCGGGCAGCCCCCCTACTTAATGGGAGGCCCCATCACCGAGGAGGGGAGAATTATTAATAGCCTCGGTGAGGACATACCTCAGAAGTACGGGCTTAAGACCCGCCCATTTGTGCTGAAGAGCAGAGATCTCCTCAGCAGGGCGGTCATGACTGAAATTACCCAAGGTGGAGGCGTTGACGGGGCCGTTCTTATCGACGCCCGGGAAGTCTTCAAGAGGCGAAGCGACGAACAAATCGCGAAGGATGGTTCCATTAAACTCCTCGTCGAGAAGCTTCGAGCCGCGGAGAAGCCCTTCAGAGTCGCGCCGGTATGTCACTTCTGTATGGGTGGCCTCGTCATAGACGAGCATGGTTACACCGGTGTCCCCGGTCTTTATGCAGCTGGGGAGGTTGTGGGTGGGATCCACGGAGCCAATAGGCACGGCGGGAATGCCCTTACGGACATTCTTGTCTTCGGAGCCAGAGCCGGAGCTGCTGCTTCGGTCTACGCAAATAGCGCGAAAAAGGAGGGAGTCGCAAAGCTAGCCGAATCCGAGTTGAATCGCTACAAGTCGATCATGAGTCGAGAGCAGGGCTACAGTCCGCACGACATCATGGATCGCCTCAGGGAATTGATGTGGATGAAGGTGGGAATCATCAGGAACAGCGCCAGTCTCGCTGAGGCCTTCGAAGAGGTCTTTGACCTCAAGATGATGACCAAAAGAATGGCAGCTGTAAGTGGGAGGGATATACTCGTCGCCCTCGAAGCCCCGATGGCGTTGGAGACGGCGGAGATGATCATAATGTCTGCGATGGAGAGGAAGGAAAGTCGTGGCGCCCACTACCGGACCGACTACCCACAGGAGGACCCTAAGTGGCTCAAGCCCGTATACATCAGCCTCTCCGAGACAGGAGCCCTCAGGTTCACGGTGTAAAGCGCCTTGGAACTCCTCACTGAGGAGATCATTACGAAGTCCGTAAGAACTATGATGTCGAGAAGTTGGAGAGTGCTAAATACTACTTAATGGAACCAATCACGAGCTGAGGTTTCTCGATGTCCCTTTGTAAAAAGATAGCTGATGGCTTCTACCCACGCGCGCGTAGAAAGGCGTAGGCTGGTTAATAAAGAGAGGCGTTGAAGCGGCTCCCGTACTAGGTCGCATCACAAAAGCTTCCGAAGAAAAGAGAGTGTTGAAGCGGGGTCCAAAGACGAACTATGTTTTTTTTTCAAGATCAATCAAATTTCTTTTGGAGAAAGAGGTCAGAAAATCGTTTCTTCTGGATGGGAGAGAAGACAGAGTCACTTCGTCACGAATGTTAAGACGTCCTCATCCTGCAACTTATGGTTGAGCCCAACCTTCTGCCCGCCGAACCTAACGCTCCTCCCCCAAACTTGCGCGTACTTGAATTCCTCGCGCAAAGCCTTGTGGAGGGTATCACAGACATCCCCAACAGTGTAGCCGCTTTGGACGATCAATGGCTCCTTGTAGTCAGTTTCTCCACCCTTAGGCCGCATGTATATCCTGATGAACTCCAACCTCTGATAGAGCTGCTCCCGGAACTCATCGATATTCAATCCAGACTCGGCTGCTATAGGCAGAACATAGTAGTCGAGCCCTTCTCGAACCTTCCTGAGGCTATCCGAGTCGATCATGTCGATCTTATTCAGTACTGCGAATGTCTGAACGTACACCCTGTTCGCCATGATGACGTCGATGAGCTGCTCGTCGTTAATGTCCTCACGTATCATAACGCGGGCGTTGTGAAAACCATAAACAGCTAAGATGTCCCGGATTGTTTCCTTCCTGATCTTCGTCAGCGGGACTTGAGCTATGACGGATACCCCGCCGACAGGGGTCTTCTCTATTACGACATTCGGTGGCTTCTCGTCCGGCCTAATGCCGATCTCACGGAGCTCCTTCAGTAGCAGAGGTTTAGCGCTGGGCTGGAAGACATCGAGTACGATAAGGACGAGGTCTGCGGACCTAGCTACGGAGAGGACCCTCTTTCCGAGCCCCTTCCCCTGTGATGCGCCTGCGATGATCCCAGGAAGGTCAAGGATCTGGATCTTTGAGCCGCGGTACTCCATGAGCCCTGGCACGACGTTCAAGGTAGTGAAGTCGTATGCGCCTACCTTAGACTTCGCGTTGGTAACTTTGTTGAGAATCGTCGACTTGCCTACGCTGGGGAGCCCGATCAACACTACAGTGGCGTCCCCGGTCTTCTTGACTGAAAAGCCATCGTCCCCGCCTTTACCGCTCGCCTTGAGCTGCGCCTCTTCCTGTTCGCGCATAAGCTTTGCACGGCGAGCCTTTAGTATCCCGAGATGCCGCTCAGTCGCCTTGTTTATCTGGGTACGGGCGATCTCCTCCTCGATCAGCTTGATCTTCTCAGGGATACCCATTACCACCCAGCAGATATGCGCCCCTCAAAAAGGTTTCCAGACACCTGAAACTCAGACAAGCCTCAAAATGGAACTTTATTGATTGAAGTTATTGAAACTGCTTCGACAGGTTCAAGTATCAGAAGACTTAACGGGGCTTCTCTTCCCTGTCATCTCCTCGACGATTATCTCTACGAGTGACAATTGGGAGTTCTTTGTGAGGTCCTCCTCGGTGAGCATACGACCCTTACCTGGAGCGTATTTATCGCTCAGCCTCCGAAGCGCAGCGAGACGCTTCTCGGGTCCCTCAATCACCCTCGCCCTACCCTTAACTACAACACTCATGTACCTCCAGGAATAATCGCAGGGCTTCTCGCCCTTGACGATCTCCCCTGAGTCTACCTCGAAGCAGACAAGGGGGTTCTTGGAAATGTTCGCCATTTTCTTACCATCCTTGTGGCTATGGAAGATCACTTTTCCGTCGGCGTAGACGAAGTTGATTGGTACGACGTAGGGCTCATCATCGACCGAGGTTGCAAGCCTTCCAATGCCATGCTCCCGGAGGATCTCCTCCATAATGGCCTTCTCGGTGATCTCCTTTTCCTTCCTCCTCATATTCGGCATGGCTCAGGAAAGAGGGATAAACACCTTTAACGGTATCGGGAGAGTTAAATCCGGCCCAGATCGGTATCTGATCGACTGCCAATGGCCGGAAAATACCTCAAACCCTGGAGCCTCATGTACCTCGGCGCGGTCCTATGCCTCCTTATCAGCGTAGCCACAGTATACCAAGTAACGGTGACCGGAGACACTTCTGACGAGTGGATCGCATGGACCTGCGTAATAGTCGGTTTCAGCTTATTCGGTCTAGGCTTCGTATATGAGGATAAATACAAGAAGGACCACCCAGAAGAATTTCAGCCAAAAATCGACCTAAAAGAAAACACAAAACCGACTTAAATATCGATGAAACTCCTCTCAAACTGATCGAATTGAGCGAAGAAGAAAGGACAGTCACGGTAGAGCTGGAGAGGCTTCAAGACTATTCATTCAGGATCGACTTTCACCACGATGGCATCGACAACCTAATCACCGATGAAACGGAACCTCTCGGGAAAAGCGCTGGACCCAACCCGTCGATGTTACTTGCCACAGCGATAGGCAACTGCTTAAGCTCCAGCCTTCTCTTTTGCCTGCAAAAGGCTAGGGCACCTGTTAAAAGTCTGAAGACGAGGGCCAATGCCAAGATGACTCGAAACGAGAGGGGGAGATGGAGGATAATCGAGGTCGTTGTAGAATTAAGTCCGGAGGTCGATAAAGAGTATGTCATTCAGATGAAGAGATGTATAGCCCTCTTCAAGGATTACTGCATAGTTTCGAAGAGCGTCGAACAGGGAATACCCCTGAAGGTAAATGTAAACTGGTCTAGTTCGTGACCCAAGTGTAACCACAGGCAACGCATTTAAAGCGCTCCACATATCGGTCGCTATTAACGCCCGCATGCTCCCCAAGGGCTACTCTGACCTGGTGGTAAGCCTCACTGTGACCACAATGAGGGCAGATCTGATTCACCTTAACAGATTCATCTTCACCCCTGACGACATACACGGGTTCCGCTTTGGGTTCTTCCTCGCGAGTTAACTCTATAACTCCTGGGTTAACCTCGAAACCACACTTCTGACACTTGTAGCCCCTAGGAGTATTCTCCATGAAGGAGCCACATTTGTCGCAGAACTTCACTGTATAGCACCTAGGATGGTCTTAATGTGTAAACCAGTGTATTTAGCCTTACTAACCGCGAATATTAAAGGATTAGGTGCAGAAAAATTTGGAAATGCGCTCACGCGCGCAGGCGACGATGGAACCCATGGCTATATGATGCCACTAGGGTAAGTGGTCAAGGAACTGATCAATCAGAAACTCTGCAATCTTAGGTTCTGCAACGAACATTTGCCTCCGAGGCGCATTTGGAGAAGAGCCGATTAAAGGTATGATGGCGCACAGGTTAAACTATTTCACCATATATGACGAAATCTCAGAAGTAGAGGAAGCAAGGCTAAGAAGGCAGGACTCTGAATATTGACAGAGTCACTTGGGAGTGATAATTATCTCTATATCGTCTATGACTTCAATATTTGACTTAGTCTAAAATTTCCTTTACCATTTCGTGGACTATCTCCGCGATTGCAGGAGATGACGTTAAGCCAGGTGATTCAATGCCAATTAGATCTATGAAACCGGGGTAACCTCGCCTATTTTCGTGTTCTATAACGAAGTCCCTCGCTTTGTCCCCCGGTCCCTGAAGTTTGGCTCTTATCCCCGACATGTCAGGTCGTAGATCCTCCTTTCTAATCTTTGGGAGATAAGTCACAATATCGTTCCAGAAGGGTTCCACATTAGACTCGACCCTGTAGTCTAGTTTGTCGACGTAATAGGCGTTAGGACCAAACTTTAAGCGCCCTGTAAGGTCAGGGACGGTGTGTATTCCGAGCCCCAAAGTATCCTGCAATGGTGGCGGATAGACTAGCATGTTCGCAGGCGGTTTTCCTCCAAGGCTGTAATAGTCGCCTTTGCACCAGTGGAGTCTGTATTTTGCCTCATCGATATCGATACCTACCATCTGGGCGATCTTGTCGCAGAAGAGCCCTGCAGCGTTGACCACTACTCTAGTTTCTATGCTGAAGGGCTCGCTTCCGCTTATAGTGTCAACGACGTAGCCGTCCTGTATCTGCTTGATGCCAGTGACCTCCGTGTCGAGAACGAGGGGATCTGAGCCGCTCTGCCTTCTAGCCTTCCGGAGATAGTAATCCATCAGGCCATGGGCGTCCATGATCCCTGTGCTGGGGCTGAGTACCGCCATATCCCCCTTCACATCAGGTTCAAGTTGCTTTATTTTGGTTGAGTTGATGAGATCTAGATCATCAACACCGTTTGCCTTCCCTTGTCTCATGAGATCTTCTAGTTGCTTGATCTCGTCTTCGCCACTACCTACGATGATCTTTCCTAGACGTTTGTGGGGGATCTTATTCTCGGCGCATATTCGGTAAATCATAGGGTTCGCTTTGACGCATACTTTCGCTTTGAGTGTTCCGGTGGAATAGTAGATACCTGCGTGGATTACCTCACTGTTTCTGCTACTTGCCCCCTGCCCTATAGCAGACTCCCTCTCCAAGATGAAAGTGTCCCTATCTATTGCGGCGATCTCTGATGCTATCGCTAAGCCGACCGCGCCAGCGCCTATCACAACGGCATCTACTTTGTCCAAGGTGAGATGAACTCTGTATTCTCCATTCCCTCTTAAACTTAATCAGCTAAGAAGACGACGCTGTGAGTAGGGCTTAGCTCGCATTAATCTTCTTGGCGAGCCTATACGCGTCCCAAGCAGATACCACCGAGAAAACTAAACCTATCACAACCGTGATCTCGTCGCTGTAGTAGGTGTAGGTTGCATAAACAACGTCGTTAGCAGGTGCAACATTGTGGAATGTAATGCTATAGTCACCTGTGTTGTAGTCGATGGTACCCATACCACCGGAAGTATTGTTAAGAACGCCGTTACCAAAATCGGTCATAGTCTCATGGATGATATTATCCTTGCCAACGCTGGGTTTGAAGGTTCCGGGCTCGATCGGGTAATTAGTTGTGGTACCCATGAACGTCATGGTGGTGCCATTGGTAGTTGCGATAGTATTGTTATAGTTAGTTGTAGGAGCCAAACCTGGAACCAGAGTCATTCCAGCATTGTAAACGTATACAAGGAGGAGCACTGAACCAAGGAAAAATAAACCTCGAAGTATGCGCCCCAAGTATATCTGCCCTGCACCGGTTATGAGTAAGGAGAGAATTAGCGCCAGCAATGGGTTCTTTTTTCTTTTGGTTTGAGCTACTGAAATCCCATCTAATGTGGGTTGAGGTTTCCCACAGGAAGGACATACTGTGTATTTGTAGTCTATTTGGGTACCACAGTAAGGGCAATACTTGGTTTTCTCTTCAGACAAAGTTGCGCACCTTCCCTGGTTCCACTCAAAGCCCTATACGGTTTTCATCCGATTAAAAAGAGTTATCCTAAAGGCGGTAGTTTGTGAGGCTACTCATCATCCTTGACGTCTTCAGCGACTTCCTCGTCGAGGTCCTCAACGTCGTCCTCGTCGAACTCTTCTTCCTCGGCGCAGAACTCGCACAATTTTTCGATAGGCGAACCACAGTCCTCACAGAACTTGGCTCCGCAGGACTTGCATTTGATTAGCTTATCTGACTCTTCACCGCATATCTCGCACTCTGGCATATGTATCACCTTGTTTCGGGCGTTACCCCTTGAGCACCTGAAACCGATCAGGAACTTAGATTAAGAGGCATTCCTAAATTTATACAGTAAATAAATCATATTTATTATAGTTAATATTGTAATATAATAATTAATTAATTTATATATTAGTTAAATTTTTAAAGTATTTAAAACATTGCTCTTTTTTTGTTAATATTTCGATATAATTATTGGTGATAAATGCTTTAATCATACAATAAAAAAGCAGGGTTGTTAGTTCATTTTACTTCCTTGTACCACTCTTCGGGTGCTCCGTCGATAGTCGAGTCGTAGTTAGAAGGCAACAGTTCTTCTATACCGAGGATCTCAGTCACGAAAACCTCGACGACTCCTTTGACTAGTGTACCTTCAGTTAAGTGACCGCCTACTGTCGGTACATCCCAGGCCCCGCCTACGCAGTAGTGTATGGCGGGAAAGGGTTCAGGTTTCCCGTCTACGATCCTGGTGTGTATCATGCCGCTCATACTGATGAGCATGCTGAGGTTATCGAAGCTTGCGCCGGTCTCGTTGTGCCAGTTTGCACGGTCGCGATTGTCGGGGGTCCACATAAACATCTTGGCTGGACTGAAGCCGCCCATGAATGCGGCGTGGATCTTGCCAAATCGGATCTTTTTGTCTTTGGCGAACTGCTGAAGCGCCTTGAAAACGTCGGTTCCGGTCGTCATCCTGACGATGAACTCGCGGCCTCTCTGGACCTCAACGCAATGGTACTCGTTCGGCTTGGTGGCTGGTCTCTCCCATGGATCTTTCACACGTGGCGCCATAATGATCAGTAGTTATGCCTCGTATCCGTGGTTAAGCTTTAGCATCAAGAGAAGGGGAGCCTCTCGTCTGTGTCTTTCAATGTTCTTTGGAAATTCTCATCGAAAGTGAATTCGCAGGACTGTAAACAGTTTTTATTGTCTCTTAGCTGACCCTGAGAAGTTCTTGGAGTATGTTTAGCTGGGTCGGATTGGCTCTTACGATGTCGCTAGTGCTCAGAATGCCGAGAATCTTGTCCTTGTCCATCACCGCGAGCTTCTTGATCCTTTTCTTCGCCATGAGTTTGGCCGCATCCTCGACAGCGGCGTCTGGCTCTATAGTTATGAGGGGACTGCTCATAATATCCTTGGCGTGGACGATTCCCGCGTCGAGACGAGGCTCTACGACTCGCGTCAGTATATTCTTACTCGTGATGATCCCGACGGGTCGATTATTGTTCATTACTATGACGCTACCGACATCGAATTTGTTCATCTTGACGACGGCGTCATGAACGCTGTCGTCGGTTCTGACAGTCTTGATGTTCTTCGCCATGATGTCTCGTACTAAGATTATGCCGCTCATAGAATCACCGACAAAGTGTGTGATGATCTAAGTTTCGTGGGATTTGAAGTTTTATTAGCGCTTCTGGAGAACCAGCTTATGCAGACCGAAAAAGGAATCAATTTCTATATTAAGGGATTCAGGGTTCTTTTTTTACTCTTTTTTCCTTGGTTTCAGTATTTGTATATTAATTTACTCAAATAGTGTTCTTGAGCTTATTTTCTAAGACTTCAGTTTTATAACTTGATGGAAGGCTCTTCCTGCTTAGTCGTTATTGGCGTTGGATTCGCTGATCTGCATCGAGGCGGTTGGGTAGATAGCGACTTTTGTTTTAGAACCGTGGTTCTTCTCTATGAGCTTCAATGCATCATTCCATGTCTTGACCCATTTGGAGCCTTCGCCGTAGTAGTGTTCGTCAGCCTTCATCAATCCACGGGGTGAGACGCAAATGATGCGGTCCATTTTCCAAGGCTTCTTTACGTAGACGTCAGGTTTCCAGCCCTCGCCACCGTAATCGGTGCCGAAGCGGCCGTTGTAGAAGTGTACGCGACATCCCTCAGGGGTGTAGAGGAGGTATACCACATCTCCACCCCTTTTTACGGACTCGAGGACGATGTGATAGGCCTTATAGCCCTCGTTAGCCATGGGGTAGGTGTTGCCGATACTTACATCGACATCTGGAACAATCTTGGTGACGTAGTGGGTGCGGGCCCTCTTAACACCCTCGCGGTGGGCCTCGATCATGTCGCCGGCAACCAAGTCGCAGGCATCGGAGTCTGCATTGAGGAGACTGTGGATTACGAAGTCTAGACCCGCCTTCCTGGCCGCTTCCTCGGAGTCGAGACGGCGCTCATTGTTGCTGATTTTGCCGGGGTCTGTACCCTTCTTGATGGCGTGATTGGGACTTATGGAATCGAGGGAGGATACGCCGGGAAGGATCATTTTAGACCCCCCACCGAAGCCGTAGCCGAAGTGAGGCATGATGCTACTTATGGCTACCTTGAGGTCGCAGCTCATCACCTCTTTGTTGATTCGTATTGGCGTACCCCAGCTTGTCTTACCTAGATCGATGAAGCTTTCGTAAGGGTTGTGGTTGAAAACGAGGTATTTCTCGCATATCTCCTCACCTAGCTTCATCTGGAAGTCGGAGAGCATCCTCCCTGTGTGGGCGCCGGAGGCCATCATGAAGACGATCTGATTGTCGGTCACCCCTCCTCTGTGGAGTTCAGCTAGTACGGCTGGGAGCATCTGAGTAGTCTTCGTTGGGCGGGTCATGTCGTCGAAGAGTATCACGCATTTTTGTTTCCCCTTTGCTAGTTCGCTGAGAGGCTCAGAGCCATAGGGGTGCTGGAGTTTTTCCTCTATCTCCTTTGGTTTAAGGGAGGAGGCGCTGTGGCCCCTCATCCTCTGCTCGTGAACTTCCCAACCTTCGGGAAATGTGAGAGCCTCGGATTTCCACCCGTACCACTCCCAGGCAGGCACCTTAAAGGACTTCATATAATTAGTGCTTACTTCCGTCTGGTTAAAGAATTGCAAAGAAAGGAAAGACATAGATGGAACTCTTGGGTACGGATTAGGATCATTTCCTGCGATACTTAGCCATCTTCTCGACCTTTTAGCCCCTTTCGTAGAACTTCTGCTCATCTGTGGCGAGGCTTTGTAGAAACTTCAGGAACTCCGGCGTGTACACTCTCGCGTGCGAGCACAAAACTCCGGCTTATAGGTCAGAGAAGATAGTGACTTGAGTTCATTTAGACAAGATTATCTATGCCAATTTGAGTCAACACTCATAGAAACCGATTTTTCACGTCTACAAGTGAAAGGAAGCAGTCAGTTGCATAAGAGTGCAACAAAACCCATATAGAGACCTCAGAGTTGTATTGATCAATGTCTCCAGATCTGCTTCCGGACGGGATCGTAATCCTCGATTTTGGCGGTCAGTACTGCCATCTTATAGCCCGCCGCATCAGGGAGATGAAAGTCTATTCCGAGATTCTTCCCAGCGACGCGACAATAGAGGAAGTTGAGACCCTCGGAGATGTAATGAAGATCAAGGGCGTCATCCTCTCAGGGAGCCCAAGTAGCGTGAACTCCGAAAACCCATTGAAATTGGATGAGAATATTCTCGACCTCGGTGTCCCAGTCCTCGGCCTATGCTACGGCCACCAACTCCTCGCACAGATCAATAAAGGAGAGGTACGTAAGGGTAATGTCAGGGAGTATGGGTTACGTACAGCTTACATTGATAAAGCTGAGGGTATCCTCGAGGGGATGGAACTCGAGGAGTCGGTGTGGATGAGCCACGGTGACACTGTCTACAGCCTCCCCAGCTGCTTCAATGTGTTGGCGCATACCGACTCTGCTCCAGTCGCCGCCTTCAGCAACCCCAAAAAGGGTATCTATGGTCTTCAGTGGCACCCCGAGGTCAAGCACACTATCCACGGTGACCGGATGCTGCACAACTATGTCTTTAACATCTGTAAATGCGAGCCCAACTGGCATCCTCTCGATGCTATAGAGGAAGGAATTAAGTCGGTGAGGAACCAGGTCGGAAATGGAAAGGCTATCATTGCACTCAGCGGAGGCGTCGACTCTA
>Ga0209777_10006948_pt1 | contig 12654 bp, 10 predicted proteins | sample FrelakmetHBP12HB_FD_187147 | JGI IMG/M metagenome (GOLD analysis project Ga0209777, IMG submission 187147) | Freshwater lake sediment microbial communities from the University of Notre Dame, USA, for methane emissions studies -HBP12 HB (SPAdes)... | ecosystem: Environmental > Aquatic >...
TCCGATCTGGGCGGCTCGCCGTCAATCGCCAGGGTCCCTTCCGGCGCCGGCAGCGGCGGGGTGGTAAAGGCGCGGAGCGAGGGATTGAAATACATGTCCGTGCTCCAGGGCCAGCCGAATCCCGCTTCGGTGCCCAGCAGGATCAAGACCAGCCCGGCCGCGACCGCCAGGAGCAGTTTAACCCTCGACACGGAACACCTCCTCCGCCCCCGCTTGCCGCAGCGCCTGCTCCGCTTTCCCCGCCTCTGCCTCCGCACACACCACCCCGACTCCGAAGCTGTCCTCGCCGAACCGCTCGCGATAGGCCGGGCTGAGGCGCGGCTGGGGCAGGCGGGAGCTGAGCAGGAAACCGAGCAACGTGGAGATCCCGGCCAGCAGGATGGTGCACTCGAAGGTGATGATCAGGAACGGCGGCACCGACACGATGGGCTTGCCCCCGGTGTTCTGGTTCCACAAAAACGAAGCCAGGGTGGCGAGCGTAAACCCGCCCGCTCCACCGATAATCCCGCCGACCAGGGTGAAGTAGCGGATCACGCCCGGCCGCTTCTGCATCGCCTCCTCGATCTCGCGCGAGGGGATCGGGCTGTGCGCCACCAGCTTCGTGAACCCGGCCGCGTTCGCCTGTCGGATCGCCTGCAAGCATGCTTCCACGCTGGGATACACGCCCACCACCCGCGGGCGTCCCTCCGGATGGAGGATGCGCTCGAGCAGGCCCGGCCGTCCGCTCTCCGCGCTCATCCCAATTCCTTTGTGGCCAGGCTCTCCCGCACCTCGGCCACGGCCACCGGCGGGAAGAGCTTGATGAAAATCAAAAACCAGAACAAGAACCACCCGAAACTTCCGGCCAGGATGCCGAACTCGACCGGTTTCATGTGATACAGCCCCCAACTGGACGGGTCATATTCGTGGGAGAGGCTGGTCACGATGATCACGAACCGCTCGATCCACATTCCGATCACGATCATCAGGCAAATCACGAGGAGCGCGGGGAGACTGGTGCGGACCCGCTTCCAGAACAGAGCGAGGGGCGCAATCGAGTTGAACCCGATCATGATCCAGAAGAGCAGCCAGTAATCGCCCACCGCCCGATAGGCGAAGATGGCCTGCTCGTAGGGGTTGTGCGAATACCAGGCCATGAAGGCCTCGGTGGCGTAGGAATAGAACATGACCAGGCCGGTGACCACGATCAGCTTGGCCAGGTTTTCCAGGTCGCGGTCGGTAATGTAATCGTGCAGGCGGTAGGCCCGGCGGAGCGGGATCAGGATCACGGTCACCAGGGCCAGGCCCGAGTGGATGGCCCCGGCCACAAAGTAAGGCGCGAAAATAGTCGAGTGCCAGCCCGGCACGATGCTCATGGCGAAGTCCCACGACACCACCGAGTGCACCGAGATCACCAGCGGCGTGACCAGGGCCGCGAAAAACAAATAGGCGGTCCCGAACCGGTGCCACTCGCGGTCGGTCCCCTGCCAGCCCAGGCTGAGCGCGCCGTATATCCAGCGGGCCAGCTTGCGGCCCCGGTCGCGCAGGGTGGCCAGGTCCGGGAGCATGCCCACGTAAAGGAAGATCACGCTTACGGTCAAATAGGTGCTGACCGCGAACACGTCCCAGACCAGCGGCGAGCGGAAGTTCGGCCATAGCGAGCGCTGGTTGGGGTAGGGGAACAGCCAATAGAAGAACCACGGCCTCCCCAGGTGGACCAGGGGGAACAGCCCCGCGGTCATGATCGCGAACACGGTCATGGCCTCCGCGCTCCGGAACACCGCCACCCGCCACTTCGCCCGGAACAAATACAGGATGGCCGAGATCAAAGTTCCGGCATGGGCAATGCCCACCCAGAACACGAAATCGGTGATGTAGCTGGCCCAGCCCACCGGGTAATTCAGCCCGGCCACTCCCAACCCGACCTTTAGCTGATAAGCCCAGCAGGCCGCTCCGGTGAGCAGCAAGGTTCCCGCCGCCGCAAGCAGGAGGTAATACCCCGGCCCGGTCCGGGCATGGGGCCGGAGCAGGTCGTCGCCGACCTGGCGGTAATTCACGAGGCCGGTCGCGGCCGGAGGCTTGGTCTCAGCCATGACGCGCCACCCGTTTCAGGTAGGTGATGCTGGGTTTGGTGTTGAGTTGTTCGAGCACGTGATAGCCGCGCTCGTCCTTAAGCAGGCGCGAGACTCGACTCTCCGGGTCGAGGCGGTCGCCGAAAGTGATGGCCCCGGTTGGGCAGGTCTGAGCGCAGGCCGGGATTACGTCGCCGTCCTTGAGCTTGCGGCCTTCGAGCTTGGCCTTCATCTTGGCCGCCATGATTCGCTGGATGCAGAAGGTGCACTTCTCCATCACGCCCTTTTCCCGCACCGTCACCTCGGGGTTAAGCTGCTGGTTCAGCGGCTCGGTCCACTCGTAGGTGAACCAGTTGAAGCGCCGCACCTTATATGGGCAGTTGTTGGCGCAGTAGCGGGTGCCCACGCAGCGGTTGTAAATCTGCGCGTTCAGGCCCTCGCTGGTATGGTAGGACGCGAACACCGGGCACACCGTCTCGCACGGCGCCCGGTCGCACTGCTGGCAGAGCATGGGCACGAACAGCGCCTTCAGTTCGTCCCCGCGTTTTTCGTAATAGCGCTCGATCCGCACCCACGACATCTCCCGCCGGTTCAGCATCTTGTCCCGGCCCACCACCGGCAGGTTGTTCTCCGCGTAGCACGCCACCACGCAGGCGCTGCAGCCGGTGCACCGGTCCAGGTCTATCACCATCTCCCAGTGGTGCTCTTTGTATTCGAAATCCGGATACAGGTCCGCCCGGGCCGGCGGCCGCACGTGCTGCTTCTCCCACAGGGTCCGCTCCTCATGCGCTTCGACATAATCCGTGTCCCGCGCAAACCCCCGGCCGAACTGCTCGTCCGCACCTTGAGCCAGGGCGAGCGGGCGGCTTTGGCCCGTGGCTTTCACCTGCACCGGACAAGAGTTTTCCGGGTCCCGGCAAAGAATCAGGTTCCCACCCATCGGCACCGCGATCACGTCCGGATGGATGCCCGGTGTGATCCAGACCGGCGTTTCGATGGGATAGGAAGCTCCCTCGATCTGAATAATGTCTCCGGATTTCAGCCCCCATTTGGCGGCAGCCTGCGGATGCAATTCCGCCCACCCCTCCCAGGTGATCTTGCTCATCGGGTCCGGACATTCCCGCAGCCAGGGCCGGTCGAGACCGCGGCCGTCGTAAAGCAAGGCGGAGGCGAAGGGGACAAGAGTTAAAATGTTGGGAATGGTTTTTAGGGATGGTGTTGGAAAAGATATTTGGAAGGCTTCGGGTTGAAGCTTTACGGAGACCGACGCGGGGTCCTTCCACCAACCGCCGTTCCGGCGTTGCTCGTTCCAGGAAGTCCCTCCGCCGATCCCCCACCAATTGAGCGACTGGGCTTGATTCGCCTGAGCTTTCTGCACCGTCTGGTAGCTGGCATCGCTGAAAGTTTTATCGCCCAGACTCTGAGCGACCTGGAGCAGAATATCTCCCAGGGGCCGGCTCTCGCCCATCGGTTGGCGACCGGGCTGGACCAGGCCGACGATTCCGGCGCGCGGCGAGAAAGCATCCCAGTCTTCCAAAAAGTGATGGACCGGCAAAATCAGGTCCGCCGGTTCGGTATAGCCATTGGGCAAGCTGGTCAGGGCCACTTTCAGCGGCACATTTTTCTCGGCCGGCGAATAAAACTCGGAGGAGCCGGATTTTAACAGCAGTTCCACTTCGTTCTTTTCCATCCGCTCGCTCAGGCTATGCATTTCTGAATCAGTCGCCCAATCCGCCCCGGTCCCGGTCCCGAATAAAATGGTTCGATTCACGTTTCCCAGGAGCACGTTGAGCAGGGCAATCGCTTTACAGGTTTCCACGTCCAGGAACGGCCCACCGATCACCACGCTCGGCCGGTTCTCCGATAATCCCTTGGCCAAGGCTGTGATTTGCTCCATTCGGATTCCAGCTTGCTTTGCCATGTCTTCCGGATGTCTAAAGCGGAAAAACCTTGGAATAATCTCCCTTACCGCCTCATTGAGAAACTCTCTACCTTCCGATGGAACCCAACCTCTGAGTAGGATCTCGCCAAGAATAGCCATAACTACTATTCCTTCAGTTCCCGGCCGGATCGGAATCCACTCATCGGCATTAGCCGCGGTCAGGTCCAGGCGGGGGCTGAAAGCGAAGAATCGTTTCTGCCCCTTGCCCCAACGCACTCGGGCCTCGGCCAGGAAGCGGCCATGCTCGACCGGCGAGGGTCCGGTCTCGAGGAAATCGCTGGAAAAAGTCACCAGGTATTCGGCCCGGTCAATCCGCCAAAGCGGGATTTCCGCGGAGCCGAACGCGACCCGATTTGCCTCTCGCTCCGAGTTGTGGCCCAATGGCTCGTAAGTAATCCGCTTGGGCGCGCCGAGTGCGGCCAGCCACTGGTCCATTAAACCGGCCAAGGTTCCGGTGACCGCGCCGGTGACCAAAGCAATCCGGTCGCTCTTGCCCTTCTGTCGCAACTCCGAGATCGCCCCGGCCAGCCGCTTGATGCCCTCGTCCCAGGAGATCGGCTTCAACTCCCCGTTCACCCGCACCATCGGCCCACGGAAGCGGTTCGGATGATACAGCCCTTGCAGCGAGGCCTGGCCCCGGGCGCACAAAGCGCCGCGATTGATGGGGTGGTTCGGGTTGCCCTCGACTTTGATCGGCCGGCCTTCGCGGGTCTTGACCCACATCCCGCACCCGGCCGGACATTCGCGGCAGGTGGTGGCATACCAGGTGGCCAGACCCGGGATCACGTCCACCGGCTCTTTCAAATAGGGGATGATCTGGTGCGGCTCGGGCTTGGTAAAGCCCCACGCGGCCATGCCGCCACTCAGACCAATCAATTTTATTGCTTCACGTCGCTTCATGTTCTTCTAGGGGCGCGACCCACTTTTTCTTTCGGGGCGCGACTGACTCCAGTCGCGTCCATCTCATCTATGGCAAACATAACAATCAACCGCCGCGCCTTTTTCACGATGGCACTTCAAGCACCAGCCCATCTCCAAAGTCGGCTGCTCCGGGAAGCGGTCCATGGTCTGGACCTGGCCGTGGCAGGTCTGGCAGGCTATACCTTTCTGGATATGAGGCCGGTGATCGAAGTAGGTGAAATCGGGCAGCCAGAAGATGCGCGTCCAGGGGATGGTTTCGCCCTTGTCGTAATAGCTCTTGAGCTTCGCGATCTCCGGCTTGTCCGCGGCGGTGATGCGGTGGCAGCCCATGCACCGCTCGATTGAGGGCACCCCCGCCACCGGCGAGCGCCTGGCCCCGGCGTGGCAATACTGGCAGGGGATCTGGTTGTCGCCGGCGTGAATCTTGTGGGAGAAGTTGATCGGCTGCGAAGGGACTTCGGGCGCGGCCAGGAGCGCGAAAGCCAGGGCGACTCCGCCGGCGAGCAGGACCGCAATCAAGGCAGCAAGTTTCGCTTTTCGTCGCACTTCTTTTCTCAACCACTGACGCAATTGGACGTTGAAATTGAAGCTAGCATACGGGTGCGCGGTTTTCAACCCTGGGGTTTTTACAGAGAAAGGAACGGTTCAGGTTTGGGCGGGATCAGATAACTTTTCGGCAAACTAACTTTTCCCGATGACCGCTTGCTTCATTCCATTTTTCCCGCCATTCTTGACTTCATACATGAGGTGGTCCGCCTTCCGAATCATTGCCTCCAAAGAATCCGGCGGCTCCCAGAAAGTCACGGCGCCGACGCTAAGGGTTACGGGCCATTGCTTCTTGTGCATGGCGGCAGTCAGAAGACTTTGAATTCTCGCCATCACCCCGCGGGCAAAAACTTCATCGGTTTCCGGGAGAAGAATAATAAATTCATCTCCTCCCATCCGAGCCGCGATATCCGTGGAACGAGTGTTGCCCTTAATGAGCTCTGCCACCAGGCACAAAATTTCATCGCCAATTTGGTGACCCAAGGTGTCATTGGCAAGCTTGAAATTATCGCAATCTATATAGGCGACGGTCAGGGGGCGGTGATCCCGCCAGCTTCTTTCGATTTCCTGACGGGCTAGGTTCAAGAAGGTCCGAGAATTCTTTAGCCCGGTGAGGGAGTCAGTGCTGGCCAGCAACTCTCTGGTCTCGTTGTCCTTTTTGATTCGAGCGAGACTCAAAACGACAATAGTAAAAAAACCCAGCCTGACCATGGTGTTCCAGTAAGGGATAACAAAATTTGAATATTGGTCGCCCGCCATTTGATCAGCCGCGAACCAAGCGATGGCGCTGAGCATGGAAAAAACCAGTCCTGGCCCCCTCCCGGTTTCCCAAGTGACCAGGCTGATCGGAATCAAGTAAAAAATGGAGAAAGAAATCTCCCGCCCCGTCCAATAATCCAAGAACCAGATGAACGCTACCAACAAGAATCCCGCCCCCAAGATCAAAATTTGGGATCGCGCTCGACCCGGCTTGGCATCAACTTGAGTCATCATCATTCTCTTGCAAACTCATTCTTTGGAAGGAGTAAGAATCTTTTTACGCAGCCGGTCCAACAAGGTGAGCGCTTCCAGCGGAGTCATGGCGTTAAGGTTGAGGGAGCGGAGTTCGGCCAGGACTTCCTCGACCACCGGGTCCTTGGCCGGCTGGATAAAACTGAGCTGCGCCGCGGCTTCCGGCGCCGGCCGGGTGCGCGAAAGAGCCAGGGCCGGCTTCCCGGCCGGGTCGTGCTCCTGGGCTTCGAGGTTGGCCAGGATTTCCCTGGCCCGCTGGATGAGTTCGAGCGGCAGTCCGGCCAAGCGCGCGACCTCGATTCCATAAGACCGGCTGGTTCCGCCGGGCTGGAGCTTGCGCAAAAAGATCACCTGCCCGTTCCATTCCTTGACCGCGATGTTGAAGTTCTTGACCCGGGGCTTGGTCTCGGCCAAATCCACCAGCTCGTGGTAGTGAGTGGCGAACATGGTCTTGGCCCGCTTCTCGGGCTGGTCGTGCAGGTATTCGGCCACCGCCCAGGCGATGGCCAGCCCGTCGAAAGTGGAAGTGCCCCGGCCGATCTCGTCGAGCAGGATCAGGCTTTTGCGCGTGGCGTAGCGGAGGATGTTCGCGGTCTCGGTCATCTCGACCATGAAGGTGCTCAGGCCCTTGCTCAAAATGTCGGCCGCGCCCACCCGGGTGAAGATGCGGTCGCAGACCCCGATCCGGGCCGAGTCCGCGGGCACGAAGCTCCCCATCTGCGCCAGGAGCACGATCAGCGCGGTCTGGCGGAGCACGGTGGACTTGCCGGCCATGTTCGGCCCGGTGATGATCAGCAACTGCTGGTCGGCGCCGTCGAGGTAGACGTTGTTGGGAATGAACCGCTCCTGCTTGAACAACTCCTCGATCACCGGGTGCCGGCCGGCCTTGATCTCGATGGCCTCGCCGTCGTTCACCTCGGGCCGCACGTAGTCCTTGCGCGCGGCCAGCTCGCCCAGGGCCAGGATGCTATCCAGTTCTGCAAGCGCGCGCGCGTCCTGCTGGAGCGCTGCGGTCGCGGCCGCGGCCGACTCGCGCAGCCGGCAGAACAGTTCGTAGTTGAGCTTCCAGATCCGCTCCTCCGCGCCCAGCACCTTGGCCTCCATCTCCTTCAGCTCGGGCGTGATGAAGCGCTCGGCGTTGACCAGGGTCTGTTTGCGGTGGTAGTCCGCCGGGACCGAACCCAGGTTGGACTTGGTGATCTCGATGTAATAGCCGAAGACCTGGTTGTAGCGCACCTTCAGGCTCGAGATCCCGCTGCGCTTGCGCTCGGTGGCCTCCAACCGCGCGATCCAGGCCTTGCCGTCCTTTTGCAGCGCGGTCAGCTCATCCAGTTCCGCATTGAAGCCGGGCTTGATCAGACCGCCCTCGCGCAAGCCGCCCGGCGGCTCGTCGGCGAGACCCTGGTCAAGCACCTGGGTCAGCTCGGGCAGGCCGTCGAGCTTGGCCGCGATCTCCTGATAGAGCGGCGGGGCCAGGTCTTTGAGCCGGGCCTGGATTTTGGGGACCAGCTTGAGCGTCTCCCGCACCGCGAGCAGGTCCCGGGCGTTGGCGGCCTGGGTCGAGATGCGGCCGGCCAGGCGTTCGAGGTCGGCGAGGCCGGCGAGCAAGTCGCGCAAATCGAGGCGGAAGGCGTGGTCGGCAAAGGCCAACTCGACCGCGTCCAGGCGCGTGCCGATGGCAACGGGGTCGAGCAGCGGATGGGTGAGCCACTGCAGCAGCATCCGGCCGCCCATGGAGGTCACGGTCTGATCGAGCAGCGAGAGCAGCGAGCCTGGGCCCTTGCCCTCGCGCATGGTGCGGGTCAATTCGAGGTTGCGCTTGGTGGTCTCGTCGAGCACCATGTAGTCGGCCGCGGTGTAGTAGCGGAGGTCGGTGATATGGGCGAGCGGCTTGGGCAGCGAGATCGGCTCGGCCCCCCCGTGCTCGGCAAACGGCGCTTCGGTCCCCGCGGCCTGGGTGTCCTGCACGTAACGGAGCAACGCGCCGGCGGCCCGCACCGCCTCGGGGAAGCCGTCCAGGCCGAAGCCCTCGAGCGAACTGACCCCGAAGTGCTCGCGCAGCGATCGCTCGGCCTCGGCCAGTTCAAAGGCAAACTCGGGCGGGTGGTTGACCGCGGTGCCCTCGACGTCGGCCAGGTAACGGTTCAGGCGCTCGGCCGGGCCGGGTTCTTCGAGCAGCGAGCGCGGGAGCAGAAGCTCGGCCGGGTCCAGCCGGGCCACCTCGTCCATGACCTCGTCCAGGCGCGCGAACTGGCTGGCGCGGAACTCGCCGGTCGAGAAATCCAGGTAAGCCAGCCCGAACCCGGTCCCCGCGTTCTTGGAGAGCGCGAGCAAGTAGCGGTTGCCCTTGGCCGGCAGGTTCTGCGGACCCAGCGAAGTGCCCGGCGTGACCACCCGGGTCACCGCCCGCCGCACGATCCCCTGGGCCGCCTCCGGGTCCTCCACCTGCTCGCAGATCGCCACCTTGAAGCCCTGCTCGATCAGCCGGGCCAGGTAAGTGTCCGCGGCGTGGTAAGGCACCCCGCACAGCGGCACCGATTCTTCCAGGCCTTTGCTGCGGCTGGTCAGCGTGATTTCCAGCGCCTTGCTGGCTGTGACCGCGTCCTCGAAGAACATCTCATAAAAATCGCCCATGCGGTAGAACAGGATGCAGTCCGGGTATTGCTCCTTGATGCGCAGGTATTGCTGGAGCATGGGGGTGAGCTTGGGCATGGGGTCAACATACCAAATCGCGGCGGGCTTTTCCAGTGGCGAGAGTGGTAAGTGCAAAGTGCGCGGTGCTCAGTGCGCAGTGGAGGTTCTGGAGCCTGCCCATCTGCTTGACCATCTCGAGGCCATTGCTTATACTAGGTTAAGGATACGCGGAGGGGTAAAAGGATGACTTATCACGGAATTGAGATGCCGCGGGAGAAGATCGCGGAGTTTTGCCGCCGACATCACATGCTCAAGCTTGCGATCTTCGGTTCCATCCTGCGCGAAGACTTCCGGCCGGAGAGCGACATTGACGTGCTGGTCGAGTTCGAACCCGGACAGGAGCCGGGGTTCCTGGGCCTGGCCCGGATGGAACGAGAGTTGTCGCAACTCCTGGGCGGCCAAGTGGATTTGCGCACCCCGGAAGATTTGAGCCTGCGCTTCCTCGACCGCGTGATCCAATCCGCCGAGGTCCAATATGCCGCCGCAGGAGGATGAGGATCGCCTGTTTCACATGCTCGAAGCCGCCCGCGAAGCGCGAGGCTATGCCGAGGGCCGGAAACGGGAGGACTTGGAAACCGACCGACCTTTCACTCATTCCCTGGTCCGATGTCTGGAAATAGTAGGCGAAGCCGCCAGTAGAATTTCCCCCGATTTCCGGAAGGCAACTCCCTAGATTGCCTGGCAAGACATGATCGGCATGCGCCACAAGCTGATCCATGCTTACTACCGTATCAACCTCAACATCGTTTGGCGGACCGTCCAGGAAGAACTGCCCGCCTTGATTTCGGAATTGGAAATAATTTTGGCACAGAAGGCGCCCTAATGATGTAAGGTATCCCTGCGGGTGAGATCGGTCTTGAAAAAGACGACCTTGGCGCCCAGCTTCTGGGCCAACGCCGGTTCGGTCCTTCCCTTAGAAACTATCCCCAAACCGGTAAGGCAGTCGCTTAACATCGAAATTGCGGTCAAGCCGGTCAGGATCAGCCGCCCGGTGGTTCTTTTTATATTTTTAATTCCTGATTTTTTCTTTTGCTTAAAAGATCCCAATAGATCCGGTATTGTTGATTGGTCATATCCAGGGCCAGGGTCCAGATAGTTTTTATGAGGATCCAGTTTTGACAGGCATGGGTACCGGGCTTTCCTAAGATCTCGATAATATCTTCAAATCCAAAATGCTCTTTCCCTGCCTTCAATTTTTGATAAATTTCATCATATCGCTCGAGGGTATTATATCTCATCAGGGTATTGGTTATAGTATTATTATATATCTGATCATCCTTTTTCAGCTCGGGATCGAGATAGTGATTGGTCTGGAGCAAGATATCATCTTGGGGATAAAGGACCTTGAACCGCCGGGAAGTATGCTCGACCACGGCCATATCGCCATTTTTGTCCGCGATAAAGAAATTCTTGGGCCAATTGAGCGGGACTTTTTCAAAGACCGCCAGGGCCTCATGGACGGTGGCGCAGGTCTCGGTGATCAGCTTCATCATATGAATGACGGCAAGGCCGTAGGAGCATTGGTCTCCGAAAGCATAAGTCGGCCCGACAAATAGTCCTTGCCGGTTGATGGCGTCAGCCGGATAGTAAAAGAGGCACTTGGGGTTCGCCTCCAGAAATCGGTAACTCCCCATATCGGACACGGCGATATAAGAATTGCATTGCGGATTAACAACTTTATAAACCTCGAATAAATTTTCCGTCATCGGAAACAGGTCATAATTTCGACCCACATAAAGGCGGCCCTGGTTTTTAACGCCGAAAATAGAGCAAGCTTTAGGGGGCGCGGCTTTTTCTTTCAGACAGCTTTCGGCTCCACAAATAAACCACCAGATCACATTATCCAGCTGATAGTTCCCGCCCTCGGCCACGCCCCGCAATTCTTCCAGCATCTGGGGATAATGCTTTTCGTAAATCTGCAATTGCCTTTTATAGATAGTCGGATCAATTTTGACCAGGTCACAATTCATCCCATTTTGTCTATAAATCTCTCCCTGTTGCCGGCCGATTTCAAAATAATTCCCGGTAAAGGTTTTTACCTCGAGGGTGTTCCTCTCCAAAAAGGGATCAAAATAAATCTTATCAGTCGAATTCCGACAGGCAGGTACTGCGCTGATTCCAGCCAGGGAAAGTCCCGCCAGCTTGAGGAAATCACGTTTCCTGACTTGCATCGCTTTTTTAACCTCCTCGGCTTCCTGGCCAGCCTCTTGGATGCAGATGGTCGGAGTTGGCTACTTTTTCTTCTTCGCCTGCTTACCCCCGGCCGCGGCTTTCTTGACGACTTTTTTAACCGCCGGCTTCACGACCTTTTTAACCGCTTTTTTCGGCGCGGCCTTCTTCGGCGCCGGCTTCTTGGCCGCCACTTTTTTAACGACCTTCTTTGGCGCCGCTTTTTTGGCGGGGGTCTTGACGACTTTCTTGGCGATTTTGACGGCCGGCTTCTGCACCGCCTTTTTCGCTACCGTCTTTTGCGTCGCCGCTTTTTTCGCCGCCGGGGCCGGCGCCGCTTTTTTGGGCGCGGTCTTGACGGTCGGGGTCATGGCGTGGAAGGGCGCTTTCTGGGGCCGGCGCACCGGCATCCCGAGCACCTTGCCGCCTTTGACCGGAGGTTTGGATTCCGCGGCTTCGGCCGGCGTTTCCGGCTTGCCTTCTTTGCGAGCCTGCTTGCGGGCTTCTTTGCGCGCTTCGCGGGTGGCCTTCTTGGCGGCTTCTTCCTGCGCCGCTTTTTCCTCGCGGTCCTTGAGCGCGGCGTGGGCCGCGGCCATGCGGGCGACCGGGACCCGGTAGGGCGAGCAACTCACGTAGTCCAGGCCGATGCGGTGGCAGAACATGACCGAGCTGGCCTCGCCGCCGTGCTCGCCGCAGATGCCGACCTTGAGGTCCGGCCGGGTGGCGCGGCCCTTGGCGACGCCGATCTGCATGAGCTGGCCCACGCCTTCCTGGTCAATCGCCTCAAAGGGATCGCGCGGGTAGATGCCCTTTTCCACGTAGCCGGGCAAAAAGCTGCCGGCGTCGTCGCGGCTCATGCCCAGCGCGGTCTGGGTGAGGTCATTGGTGCCGTAGGAGAAGAACTCGGCCACGGTCGCGACCTGGTCCGCGGTGATGGCGGCGCGGGGGATTTCGATCATGGTGCCGATGTGATATTTCAGCTCCAGCTTGTATCGCGCCATGACCTCCTTGCAGATTTTTTCGGACCGCTCGCGCAGCCAGGCCAGTTCTTTGACGTGCCCGACGAGCGGGATCATGATCTCGGGAACGACCGGCTGCTTGGACGATTTGCTCACCTCGCAGGCGGCTTCCATGATCGCCTGCACCTGCAGGTCGTAAATCTCGGGATAGACGATGCCCAGCCGGCAGCCGCGCAGCCCGAGCATGGGGTTGAACTCGTGGAGCTGCACCACCTTGGCCTTGAGCTGCGCCGGCTTGACCTTCATCTTTTTCGCCAGCTCCCCGATCTCCTTGTCGGTATGGGGCAGGAACTCGTGGAGC
>Ga0209777_10006949_pt1 | contig 12652 bp, 10 predicted proteins | sample FrelakmetHBP12HB_FD_187147 | JGI IMG/M metagenome (GOLD analysis project Ga0209777, IMG submission 187147) | Freshwater lake sediment microbial communities from the University of Notre Dame, USA, for methane emissions studies -HBP12 HB (SPAdes)... | ecosystem: Environmental > Aquatic >...
TTGGCCATAGCTATACCGTTTTTTGTAAAAGACTAAGGGATTTTACCATCAATACAGTGGTTTAGCTACAAAAATTACTTTGCAGCGTCCCTGATGGCGTTTATAGCGGCCAAGCGGTCGGGTTTTGAGAATATTGCGTTGCCGGCAACAAGGGTATCGGCGCCGTATGAAACTACCAGGCCTGTGGTCTGCTGGTCTATGCCGCCGTCAACTTCAATTCTTATTCCCGGACCGACGATTTTTCTGATTTCAGCAAGCTTTTTCGCCGGCTCGGGCATAAACTTCTGTCCGCCAAAGCCGGGATGAACCGTCATTACAAGTACCATATCGCAAAGAGGTGCAACGGCCTTTACAGCTTCGACGGGTGTCTCAGGATTCAGACATACCCCGGCGGTGACACCGAGCTTATGTAATTTCTCAATCATCTTTTCAGGCTGGTCAACGGCTTCGATGTGAAAGGTTATGTGATTAACTCCTGCATCGGCAAAAGCTTCGGCGTACTTGCCAGGGTCGGTAATCATCAGATGGGCGTCGAAGACCAGACTGCTGTACTTGCGAAGTTTTGCAATTACTGGCGGGCCAAATGTAATGTTCGGAACAAAGTGCCCGTCCATTACGTCAAGGTGCACCATTTTGAGACCGGCAGATTCGATATCTGAAATCTCATCGGCCAATCTGGCAAAATCGGCACTTAATATGGACGGAGCAATCTCAATTGTTCCGGCTTTGGGCAATCTTGGAGACTTTTGCTTCATTTTTTCTGTAATTGATGTCCTTTGGTAAGGTTCTGCATCGCCGGCTATTTTTCGTCGAGGATTTCAATGCACAAAAACTTTTTGCCTTCAAGAAATTCAAGTGACGCACCGCCACCCGTAGAAATATGGGTTATTTTATCCTGCAGGCCGAGCTTTTCTACGGCACTTGCACTGTCACCGCCGCCAATTACGCTTCGGGCGCCATTATCAGTAGCTTTTGCCACGGCCAAGGCAACGGCTTTTGTTCCTTCATCGAAGGGTGGCATTTCAAAAACGCCCATTGGGCCGTTCCAGACGATTGTTTTGGCACCGGCAAGTTTCTCCGTAAACAGTTTTCTGGTTTTCGGGCCGATATCCAAACCCTGCCAATCATCTTCAATGTCACCGCTGACGACTTTATTTTCGGCACCAGCCTTGATTTCCTTACCCACTACAGTGTCGACAGGCAGAACCATTTCGCAGCCGAGTTCTTTGGCTTGTTCGAGAAGCTCGGTGGCCTTGTCCACAAAATCGTCTTCGCAGAGACTTTTGCCGACCTTTTTGTTCTGTGCCTTGAAGAACGTATAGGCCATCGCACCGCCTATTAGTATGCGGTCGACTTTATGTAGCAGATTTTCGATTACACCTATCTTATCGGAAACCTTTGCCCCTCCGAGTATTGCCACGAATGGACGCTGGGGATTACTGACCGTCTCACCGAGGAACTTAAGCTCTTTTTCAATAAGAAAGCCAATGACGCGTGGTTTACCTTCCATCATCATAGGGACGGTATACATCGAGGCGTTATCTCTGTGAGCTGTGCCGAAGGCGTCATCAACGTAGATATCCGCCAGCTCGCCGAGCTGCTTGGCAAAATTGTCCTTGGCCTGGCGAAGTTGTTTATCTTCCTTTGCAGCCTTGTCTTTAATGATTTCTTCCTTGTGGAATCGAAGGTTCTCGAGCAGCATACAATCGCCGCTTTTAAGCGTTTTGGCTTTGGTTTTTACTTCAGGACCAATGCAATCTTTCACGAAGATAACTTTTTTTTCCAGCAGCTCAGATAATCTCTTTGCCACCGGGGCCAAAGACGCTTTTTCATCTCTTTCGCCTGCCGGTCGTCCCAGATGGCTCATAAGAATAACTGAACCGCCGCGGCTCAAAATGTTCTTTATTGTCGGCAAGGCCTTGACGATTCGGTCGTCGCTGGTAATTTCGCAGTTGTCATCGAGAGGCACGTTAAAATCGCACCGCATTAAAACCTTCTTTGACTTCACATTAATATCAGCTATGGTTTTTTTTGCCATTTTTCTTCCTGCCTAATACAAAAAACTGTTGTTAAAAATCGGGCCTGTTCTCTTTGAACAGGCCCGCAAAGCACAAATTACATCGCTGCCATTTTTTCCATTATATCTACGGTTCGGTTCGAGTAACCCCATTCGTTGTCATACCAGCTGATTACTTTTACAATTTTCCCCTTTACTATTGTGCATAAAGAATCGAATACGCTCGAGGCAGGATTATTAATGATGTCACTGCTCACTATCGGCTCATCGCAGTAAACCAGGATGCCTTTCATCGGGCCTTCGGCGGCTTTCTTCATGGCTGCATTTATCTGCTCGACGGTTGCTGTCTTTTTAAGATTTACCACAAGGTCGACGACACTGCCTACAACCACAGGAACACGAATAGCGAAACCATCGAGCTTCCCGTCCAGTTCGGGTATCACCTGGCCGATGGCCTTTGCTGCGCCGGTAGTTGTTGGAATCATGTTTACCGCTGCTGCGCGGGCACGGCGAAGGTCACTGTGAATCATATCGGCAACCTTCTGGTCGTTGGTGTAAGCGTGAATGGTTGTCATAAGACCTTCCTCGATACCAAAGCTGTCGTTGAGAACTTTGGCAACAGGGGCCAGGCAGTTGGTGGTGCAGCTTGCGTTTGATACGCATTTAACATCTTTGGTAAGTTGACTGTCGTTAACACCCAAAACGATGGTTGCATCAATTTTGTCCTTTGACGGGACGCTTAGTACTACCTTTTCTGCCCCGGCTTTTATATGGTCCCCATAACCACCTTTCGGTGATTCTTTACTCCGGAAAACACCTGTAGATTCGAGAACAACTTTTACACCCATAGCCTTCCAAGGCAGTTCAGCGGGATTTTTCACAGCAAGGACCTTGATGGTCTTTCCGTTAATTATCAATGTGTCATCCTTTGCCTCGACCGTGCCGTTCCATTTGCCCATCACTGTGTCATATTTGAACAGGTGCGCAAGGCTCTTGGCATCGGACAAATCGTTAATTGCCACCAGCTCCAGTTTGCCTTTTCTTTGCATAATAATTCTCGTTACTGCTCTGCCGATTCGGCCAAACCCGTTAATCGCAACCTTTGTTGCCATCAGAAATTCTCCTTACTTTTAGCACTGTAAATTCGGTTTTTTAATTGTTTCGTTATTCCAAAAACACACGGATTCAACAATCTATTTGTAATTCAGCTTATTGTCAAGCATATATTGCCTGCAAAATTTTTGCTTATACTTCCTGTCCGGCGTTGGTTATCTCCAGTCGAAGGACTTTTCGGCTCTGCTGGCTTACTTTAGCCTGTTCTGACATTCGAATCGGCCAGACCCAGATTATCTTCTCGTCGTCCTCAATAATAAGAATTCTTTTTCGTATCCTTTCCGGCACGCGCTGTGAAGTCAGAAATTTGCCGACCTTTTTCTTTTCCTTTGAACCCAGCGGGATGAAACTGTCCCCATCACGGCGTGAACGAACCACTAACGGCAGCTTCAGCTTGCTCAAGTCAAACCATTCTACGAAACCGGTCTTGCTCGCCTTATATCTGCCTGTGTTTGTCTGGGAGTCAAAAATAGCTGCATTAGCCAGATAATCGCCGAATCTGGTTTGTCCGGAGACTTGCAGTTCTATGCCTTCAAAAATTATCTTTTCCGATAGAGAGCTTTTTTTGTCTCTTGTAAAAATGAATTTGTCGTATTCTCGCCGAACTATGAATCCATCCGGCAGCACAATTTTCCTGCCGCTGATATTTTCTTGGGCTAATTCCAAAATTCTCTCATAGTGCTGCTGTATCAGGTCTTGCTCGCCGCTGCCTAAGTAAATCAGACTTCTCCGAATCAGCTCTACCTTTACCGGTATCGGAAGATTTGAAAAACTCTTCGCATCCAGTATCACCTTGTCGCTCGTGCTTTTGGCTATGTTTGGCCATGCTTTTTCTGCATGACTGCAAATCATGTTGTAAAACCGCTGGGCCGATTGCGATATATCGAACAATTGCTCCACGATGGAGCCCGTGCACTCGGCCTGGAGATGCGGGATTAAGCGGTGCCGTATAAAGTTTCTCCTGTATGTGCAGTCCTGGTTGGTCTGGTCGCTCCGCCAGTTCAGGTTTCGCTGGTTCAGATAATCGATAATCTCGTCACGGCTTACGCAGAGCAGAGGCCTTACAAAGCACATACCCTCGGCAAATCTTCGTTTCGGCCAGATACCCCCCAGGCCACGAAAGCCTGTCCCGCGGTGCAGCCGGTCCAGGATTGTTTCGGCGTTATCGTTTTTCTGATGCGCGACAGCTATCAGGCTGCAATTGCCGGCCTTGGCGATATCGATTAAGGTTTCGATTCGCAGCTGGCGAGCCGCAGTTTCTATAGACAGCTTATTCTTCTGAGCATAGGCCCGAACATCCACCCGCCTTGTTATTACTTTCAGGTTCAGTTTCTGAGCCTGTGTGATAACAAAGTTTTCATCACCGTCGGCTGCGGTTCCTCTTAACTGGTGATTTATATGGGCACAAATCAGTTCGGCATTCAGAATTTTCTCGGCCTTTAGCGCATACATGGTGTATAAAAGTGCAGTAGAATCAGCGCCGCCGGATACGGCTAACAGTATTCTGACCGCCGAGCTGAAAAGTTCGGTCTCTTTGATGAAATCAGCTGCCTTTTTCTCGAATTTGCTGAGCATTTTTTACACATAAAAAAACGGGCCTGATATCCAACCAGGCCCGATACTCTATCGCGAAGTTTTATCTTGTCTTTTCAGCAGGATTAGTCAACTTTTTCGCCGCTCTGAATGCTTTTACTTAACTCTGCAATTCGCTTTTTTGCAAATTCCTGCTGAGCAAAGCTCAAACTTTCCTTTTCAAGAGCCTGTGTATAAAGCTCCAGCGCCTCGCTTCGACGAGACATAATTGTATCCAGGATAAAGGCGGCTTTGAACCTGGCGGGAGATGTTATATCAGGGTTCCATTGATTAGCCCTTTGATAGTACAATAGTGCTATCGAATAGTCTTTGAAATGCTCGGCAATGCCTGCGATTCTGAAAGCTGCATCATCAATCTTGTCGCTGGAGGGGTACTTTTTTATAAGTTGACGGTATTTGTCCGACGCAACCCTCAGTAAATTGTCGTCTACGACAACGAGCAGTCCTCTGGCCCTGTTCTCGTCACGCACTGCCTCATCATACATATAATCAGCTTCTGTTATTGAGGTGGTTGCTCTTAAATCCGGCCCGGCGACATCGGCCTCGACAACGTAGTTATATTGTGATTTCGCTATGCCGTTCAGCGCCGACAATTCGTCTTTAGCCCATGTCAGCTTCAAGTTGTTTCCGGTTTTATTGTAGTAATCTACCAGCATTTCAACGCCCTGACGATACGCCTGTCGATTGATTGCAACATGCTCGATAATATCAGCTTCGCCGGCACCGGCAACCTCGACTACGGGGGTTGTCTGCATATGAGCTGTCGCTAATTGTGACTTTCCGCTGTCAATACCGTAACAGCCAACAAGTACGTTCAATAAGATTACAAGCACTGCGGTTAAAACTATCCTTGCCATTATGGCCTCCTTTCGCCCTGAGCTTGTCGAAGGGCTTTCAACTTTGGTCCCTGCTTTTGAGCCGGATTCCGAACTTAAACTCACGCGGCAGTAGCCGCCTTAATTGCTTCATAGTTTCTTTTATAGATGAATCAAGTAGAACCAAATTCCGTTCGCCCGTCAAGAACAAACATACAAAAAATATTCAGGCCGGAATTTGCCTTGCTGCTGCCGAATTTTTTGAACCGCTCAATTCTAACTATCGCCCGATAGTAATTCCATGAAATTGTATACGGCTAATAAAAGTGCCCCCGCAAGTATGGTATAGAATTGCCATTGGCAGCGGACAGATTCTGCCGTTTGGCTGATTTTTGCCAAAAAGGTCTGTGCCTGGCCGGTAAGATTTTTGGCGAACTCCGGAACAACCGCCGCGGCAGCAATGATGCTAATACCGAGTGCGATACAACCTGCCAGGGCGAGTTTTTCCTGCATAACCACCCGCGTCAGAAGCCTTTGCTCTTCGGCCTCTCTGACCCGCGTTAACATTTTATCAGTAAAATCAGGCGGCACCGGCACACAGGACGACTGAAGCGCCCGGCTTAGCATTTTATCGAGCCTGATTTCTGATTTATCTATCGGCATCGATGTCTTCTCCGAGCCTCGGCTGAATTATCTCTTTTAATTTTTGCCTTGCCCTGAACAGGTACGTCTTAACCGTATTTTGTCTGACCTGCATTATCTTTGCAATATCTTTAATACTTTTTTCTTCCCTGTAGAACAAAATGACCGCCATTGCCCACAACCGCGGCAGTTTCCTTACAGCATCCCAGATGAGCCTTTCCTGCTCTTTGCAATGTATCGCCGCCGATGCTTCGGGTTGTTTATTATCAGCAAGTTGTTCGGATGGTTCATCTAAAAGCTGCTCACGTCCGTTCCGATTCTTCCGCAGGTAGTTTACCGCCTGCCTATATGCGATTCTCCAAAGCCAGGTACCCAATTGTGCCCGGCCTTTATATTGGCTCAATCCTTTATATGCTGCCAGAAATGTCTCGCTGGCGGCGTCTTCGACCTCGTCGTCATCTAAGCCCAGCGTTCGGCAGCACAAAAACACACTATGTTTATATTTATCGACAAATTCGGCAAATGCAGTATGGTTACCTGCCGATAGTCTGCTCAGCCAATCCTGGCATAGTGTCTTTCCCGCCTCGGCTGACAAAAAACGCTCCTTGTTTTATAGTTAGTCGCAGCAACAGCTCAATAAGTTTCAGGCTTTTTTGAAACCTGCTCTGTAAAACTTGCGACAAACCTGTTGAATAGCGATAATAATTTACTACTGATTAAACGCCTATAAATATAGAACGTGGATGTTACCGTTTTGTTACAGTTTTATCCTTTTTTTGTGATTTTTTACGATTTTTTTACATTATTCTTCTAAATATAGACGTTTACAGAACGCAAATATTACTAAAAAATCTTAAAAAAATCGTTTTATCCTGCGAATTAGCTGCAAAACGCTGTAATGTACCGGTTTGAAAGGACTTAAAATGAAAAAGACATTGGCAATACAAACTTTCACAAAATCACATTTACCGCTTGTGTTATGTCTGTTGTTAACATGCACCTTCCTGGTCGGCTGCTGCTGTATCAATGTTGGTGATATTTTCAAGTCCGAATACAAAAGGACCGAACGTTCATCCTCATCAATCACCGCCGGACAGGTACTTGATGTGCATACGGATGTCGGTTCAATCAAGATTGTCGGCGGTGATTTTACCGACTGCAATGTCACCGCTGAAATTACTGCAAAGGCGGCGACGGAAGAAAAAGCCAGGACTCTGGCTGAAGAAACGAAGATAAAGCTTGAATCGGCAGGCAATATGCTCAGGGTCGTCGTGGAAAAACCTTTGAAAACAAAAAGAGAAGCGATATTCGTCAGCTTCAATGTCACTGTACCGAAACAGACACCTTTAAACCTCGGTTCGAATGTCGGCGAAATGGATATAGCCAATATCACCGAGTCCATAGAAGCGGTAACAAACGTAGGGAAAATAAACTGCAGGCAGATTACTAATAAAGTAAACCTCACGACAAATGTCGGTGAAATAAGTGTAAGTTACGCAAAAGATGCACCGGCAGCCTGCTGTGCTGATATCTCGACCGACGTGGGTGAAATTGAATTCTGCGGGCCGGATAACCTTTCAGCAAAGGTGCACGTCTCAGCGAATGTCGGCTCGATAGAAACACATCTGCCGTTGACCGTAATTGGCAAAATCAGCAAAAGCCTGGATGGAACTGTCGGAAATGGCCAAGGCCGGATAGCTCTGCGGACAAGCGTCGGCTCAATAAGCATAAGATAGAGGAAAATAAAGGGGACTGAAATGAACGATGCGATAGAAGTAATAAGTGCCTCATTGGGCGTTCTGATAATATTCATAGGTTTTGCCAGCCCCGTCCTTATTATCTGCTTTTTTCACTATCTTAAAAAGAAGCTCGAGCACAAGCAGATTATGGCCGCTATTGAAAAAGGCATACCGTTTACGCAGATAAAGCCGCCTGAACAGACCGGCCCTGCATGGGTAAAAAACATTGCTGCCGGCATCTCGCTGCCTGTCATTGCAGCAGCTCTTATCGGTATAGTATTTTTATGCCGCGGCCCTTTTGACGAAGCCAAAGAGATGTTAGGGTACTTTATTATCGCTGCGGTCATTTTCGCTATCGGTATTTCGCGGCTGGTTCGCGGCCTGCTGCAGCGAAAGATTGAAACACAAAGCCAAAGTCTCAACTCAAAACAGACTGCCGAAAAGGTCTGACTTAAAAATGTTACTATTGCTTTTCTGCCGGCACGATGGTTACCGGTGCGATTTTTTCCAGCTCATCTTTTAGTTTTTCTGCCTCGCCGACAACGACTATAACCAGCTTGTCTGGTTTTATCGTCTCCTGAACCAATCGTTCACAATCTGCCTGCTTAGCTTTTGCAACGCCTGCGAGCAGTCTCTCGAGGTAATCTGCGCCGAGCTGCTGCGATTCAATCAGCCACAGGTCGCCTGCGATTTGCTGGGGTGTTTCACGCTGTCTTACGAAGCTGCCGATTATATATGACTTGCTGCCGTCGAGCTCTTCATTGGTTGGCCCTTCGGATTTCAGCCGCTCAATCTCATCGAGAATCGCTCGGACTGCTTTTGCTGTTGATTCGGTTTTGCTGAACGTGCCTATTTCGAGTTCTCCCGCAAAGCGTTGTGCTTCATAGCCTCCCCAGACACCGTAGGTCAGTCCCTTTGCTACTCGAATGCTCTGGTTTAGCCTGCTGTTAAAAGCCCATCCGAAATAATTGCTTACTACTCTGCTGACAAAATATCTGTCGTCGTGTCGGGTTAAACCCCGCTGACCGATGCGGATTTGGCTCTGGATACTCCCCGGCCTATCCACCAGGTATATATGCGTCGGGCCGATTTGTTCTAATTTCGGCAGTTCTCCTGCCGGTTTTTCTTTTGGCTCCTGCCAGCCGCCGAATGTCTGCTTTGCCAGGTCAAACGCCTGCTTTTCGTTAATATCTCCTGCGAAAATCAGCACCGCCGTCTCAGGTCTTGCGAACTCTGTCCACCAGTTTTTCAAATCGTCAACGACAAGTGCATTAACGTCCCCGACCTCGCCCGTAGCCGTTCGCGAATATGGATGCAGGCCATAAAGTCTTTGGCGGAGCTCTCTGTCGGCAACATAATCGGCTTCTGCCGATGAAACAGCCAGTGATGTAAGAACCTGCTTGCGAAGTTTCTCAAACTCATTCTGAGGAAATGTCGGCGATAGTACAACTTCGCCGAAGAGTTTCATTGCCCTGCCGCTCTGCTCGGTCAAACAGCTCATATTGACACTGCTCGTATCCATTTCTCCCGTGCCCGACAGAGTGATTGCATAAGTTTCGAGCTCATCCGCCAGTTCCCCTTCGCTGTGTTGAGTTGTTCCCTTGAGGAGCATTTTCATTGTCATCGCTGCGGTGCCGGGTTTGTTCTCCGTCCACGCCCCAGCCAGAAGTCCCATCTGCACAGTGATAAACGGCACTTCGTGATTTGGCACTACAAGCACCTTAAGACCATTATCCAAAGTTATGGTGCTGAACTTTGGTGTTATCTTCTCCGGCAGGAATTTGCCAAATGGCGGGTCTTTTGGAAAATCCTTGACGCGTACCAAGCCAGGTCGGCCCGGCGGCGGTGCAACTTTTTCCGGTTCCGCAGTAATTGGTGCTTCTTCCTCCTGTTTTTGCCGTGAGGCATCCTGCGGATTGCTGCTGACCACCGCTCCAAGCAGATTCCGCTCGACCTTGATTTTTAATGCACGCTCAGGCGCCAAATATTTTTTCGCCACGCGAAGAATATCCTCAGCGGTTACTTTTCGGATATCATCCAGCTGGCGATTGACCTGCTCGACATCCCCGTAATCCACCGCTGCGCTGCCGAGCATTCTGGCCTTGCTTTCAATCTGTAGGTTTTGTGTGACTAAGCCTCGAAGCATCTGGTTACGTGCCTTGGTCAGCTCACGCTCGGTCACGGGTTCGTTTTGCAGCCGCTCGATATGTCCCATGATGATATCGAGAACGCTGTTTGCATCTGCTCCGAAAGGCGGCATAACCGCGCCTGCTCCGAACAGACCATCCTGCTCCAATGACCATGAGGCAGCCTCGGCCGCTACTGCTAACTGTTTCTCTGCTACTAATTCCCGGTACAATCTGCTGCTGTTACCGCCTCCGAGTATCTCGGTCAAAATATCGAGCGCAACCGAATCTCTATCGCTTATTGGCACTGTACGATATACGACACCTGCTGCCGGGGCCGGTGCATTATCTTCTTTAAGCGTAACTGTTCGTCCTTCTTTGTGTTCAGGCTCGCGAACCGTCACGCCTGCTGGTTTGTCATACAGTGGTATCCAGCCAAAGTAGCGTTTCGCCAGTTGCTGTGCGTCTTTGTGTTTTACAGCTCCAGCTATAATCAGCGTCGAATTATCAGGTACATAGTACCGCATCCAAAAGTCCCGTAGCTCCTGGACCGATGCCGCCCGCAGATTTGAAATTTTGCCGATCGGCGGCCATCGGTATGGATGTACCTTGAATATCTCAGCCAATAAATGTTCCTCGACGGTACCGTAAGGCTCATTAAGTCCCGTTCGACGTTCTTCCTCGACGACCTTGCGTTCGGTGTCGAATGCTTGCTGGTCAATCTTAAGAAATGCCATTCGCTCTGCCTCGAGCCACAATGCCAGCTCAAGCTGATTTGCCGGCAGCGTCTCAAGATATACCGTTCTGTCGAAGTCGGTATAACCGTTTGTCGAGCCGCCGACACGACGAACATAGCTGAAATGGTCGGTAGGGCCTAATCTGTCGGTGCCGCGAAACATCATGTGCTCGAACATGTGTGCAAATCCCTGCCTGTCGGACTTTTCGTTCTTCGAGCCGACGTGGTACCACAATTGCACAGCGACAATCGGACAGGAAAAATCCTCCAGCGTTATTACATCAAGACCATTTTCTAATTTTTTTTGCCGGTAATCAAACTGTTTGGCCTGGCCTGCTGTTTGTGCCTTCTCGACACTCTGTTGGCGGCATCCCGCTCCAATAATAACCAGCAGAGGTAAAACCTGTATCAATAGGATAATCAAAAATCTTCTATATCCGGTTTTATGGCTCATTTTTTACTCCTGTTATTGTGGTTTACTTGTACTGACAGAATATACTATAGCCCGAAGGCAGTCAAGTTCTGTATTATTCCAAGGCATTAAGAATCCTGAAATAAAGAATTAGGTTTTAAAACCTCGAGGCTGGCAAGGCTCTTTTTTTAAATGATGAGTTGTAAATTCCCTCCAATAATCACCACCGCTTTATCTTTTTTATTAACCCCCTGCATGCAGGGGGTTCTTCTAAAATAACTTCGCATCGCGATTCCGCATTTTACTCTCGCTCCCCCTGATTAGCCTCGTTGCTTGCGACGAGGGAAACCTCTACTGCCGCGTGTCGCTGCGTTGCTTCTGCGGTTTGTCATTGCGAGGCCTTGTCCTTAGGCCGCGGCAATCTAAATAATCTCTTTTCACTTCTCAAATTTTAAATCTTAAATCTCAAATCCCCTTCTTCGTCTTTTCTACCTTGATAAAAATTGCGGTGGTTTTGCTTTAGTAGGCAAAGCAGAAAAGGAAAATGCTTATAGCACTGGTATCAAAAAAACGGAAATAGAGCGTACTGAGCAAATCAAAAAAAGAGAACAAGATAATACTGTTAGAGCTACCGTTCTCAAAAATCAAGTTAAGTACTTTAACTTTTACTCCAGTCTTATAGGTAGTCCAGCTCCGAATTTCAGCCTGAAAAACTTTATTTTTAACGATCTCACTTTAAATATTGCGTTTGATGACCTGAAATCTTTACGCGGTAATGTCGTAGTAATAAATTTTTTTAATTCTTCTTGTGGAAACATCCTGCCTGCTATTTCCCATCTCAACAAATTAAGCGATGACTTCAAAGGACAAGCAGTATGCTTTATTTCCATAACCGATGAACAGAGAACAAATGTAATGTCTTTCTTAAAAATAAATCCTTTAAAAACATGTATTGGTTTTGATACAACCCGATCGATATTTGATAATTATGGCGTTGATAGTATCCCCCATACGGTTTTAGTTGATAAAGAAGGGATTGTAGTAGCGATTACTTATCCATGGTTAGTTTCAGAGCAGGTAATCAATAATATTTTATTAGGTGAGAAACCAAATATTCGCGCATTCCCAACAGTAAAATATGGAGATGCGTCTTCTAAGCTAAAATTAATGGAACTTGATGAAAAGCATTTGTTGTTCAAAACTGTCGAAAAAAGTAACATTAAGCAAATTCTACTATTTGCTGTAGACAAACCCACGTTAACTAAAGAAATGCGAGAAGATTTTGAATCCCATGTTTTTCATCAGCTAAGATGGATAATAGAGGGGGATTTTGAATCTTATGTTTGGCTGGAAAAAAGAAAAACCCCTGATTACAAAGGTGACTTTTCGAGAGAAGCAGCAAAGTTTGAATATGATGCGATTTTTATGAAGCCCCAGGGAACCGCTGTTGTCAAGTCTG
>Ga0209777_10006950_pt1 | contig 12651 bp, 16 predicted proteins | sample FrelakmetHBP12HB_FD_187147 | JGI IMG/M metagenome (GOLD analysis project Ga0209777, IMG submission 187147) | Freshwater lake sediment microbial communities from the University of Notre Dame, USA, for methane emissions studies -HBP12 HB (SPAdes)... | ecosystem: Environmental > Aquatic >...
GTGTGTCGGTTAACCGTCTTCTTAATAACTTCTGCATAAAGTTTCCCTTAAGCTCCCTAATCAACTCTTACGTTGAGCATCACTACTCAAGCCTATGGGTCTTAAGCCCATAGGTAGTTGACTTTGTTTGCGTAAATATCTGCGATTGTATATGCTATTAATTTATGAATTGGCATAAGAACTATTTCTTTCATAGGAATTTCAACAATTTTTTCCATTAACTTATCCCCGTAGTGTATTTGAATATCATTCGTTCTGATGCTTCTCTTTGCTTATAAATTTCAACCAGATTACTTAATAGCTTAACGATATTTTCCAATTCATCAGTTTCCTTTTTTAATTTTATATATTGCTCATCTGTATTGATAAAATTTTCAGCTTCATTTCTGGATTTCAAAAGGAAAGCGGTATCATATTTCATTTTTTTATATATTTCTGAATATTTTGTTTGTAATAAAACTCGCTGAATATTATATGTCCTCGTCATACGAAAAAGATATTCAGAATATTTTAAAGCCCTATCCGAATTTGTTTCCAATCTTTTAGATGGATTGTCTGGTTTTTTATCTATATCTTCTTGTACTTCTTTTAAAACTTCTGCTATTGTCATTTGTTATTTTCTATTTCAATCTTATCCATTTCAATTTTTATTCCCATTTCATTAAGCCAATTATCCCCATGTTCTTTCATAGACTTCAAATAATCCAATATCATTTCACAAATATTTTTCAAGGCATCTTGATAATCAACTCCCCAAACATAATATTCTCGCCCCAAAGAAGGACAATAAGCACAATACCCAATACCATCTGGATTTATTAAAATTTTTATAATCATCTGGCCACCAATTCCACCTTTTCTTTCATAAACTCAATGTTATACTTTTTACTCATCAAAAGATATTTCTGTAAATCAAAAGAAACAGGTTCTTTATTAATTTCTTGATTTATAATATCCATGATATCTTTAGGAATTTTTCTCATATCTATCAACATAGTGTTCCGAACAAAGGCTTCTTTAATCTCTCTAGTTTGAGCCATCAGATATCCATTGAATTCCTTTTTATTATCATACCAATATTTGATTGTTTTGGTAAAAATTGGTCTTTGTTTTTCTGACCTGGTAGATGAATAGATATTAGGAATATTATCTGATTCATCACCACGAATTATCTTTTCAAAAAGACCATATTCAGAATCGGACTCCACAATAAACTTCCTTGTGTTCGGATTATAAAGTTCCAATTTAGGGTATCTCAATAATTGTTCGAAATCGCTATCGGTGCTGTAAATTTGAATCTTGTCATATTTGGTCATATCATTTAAAACCGTAGCATAAAGAACATCATCCACTTCAATGCCTTGAATTTCTATAAATCTAAAGGGGAAGACAGATTGGATTTCACTCCAAATCCTGTCAAAAATCTGAAACACCACATCGAAATCAACACTTGATTTCTCTCTCTTGGATTCTCTATGTGCTTTATATTCCCCAAATAATCTTTTCTTACGCCAAAGCTTTCTGCCATCTTTAGCAAAGAGAATATCAACATCATAATCAGTATTATATTGAAGGATGTTTAAAATCTTTTCAATGGTTTTTTCCATAGAATCTCTGACAAGTTCGTTTATCCTTTTTTCACTCAAATGCTCCGTTGTCAATCCTTTATATTTTTCAACCAAGTCATGACTGAAAACTACACGATACATTACATTATTCATATCAACTAAAACTAATTTTTTTTGGTTCATTTTTCCTTACCCTATATTATACCACACTTTTTGGGAAAATCCGCTTATGAACTAATTTTTTTAAATCGGAAAATCCTTTTATGTTTCTCAACACCATATTTGCTCTGATTACTTTGGATATATAAGACATAGGATTCCCCCATTCAGGCTTAAAAAAATCAATCCATTCTTGATTTACAGCTCCTAATAATTCCTTACATTCAGGATAAATAGTGCTAAAAAACTTATAATCCACTTGTTGAATTAAATCTAAAAATCTATCGACATTTTCATAATCAAACTTACCCACCTTTTTTGCGGCCTCATCTATCTTCTTAAAAAAAGGCTCTCGACTCCGCTCCAAAAGTTTGTCCCAAAGATGATAGTAATTCATCGCCTTTTCCATTTCGTATTGAGTTTTTAAACCATCAATAAAGAATATTTGTCGTAAAGCGACATTGGCTAGAAAAAACTTATCAATATCTACTTCACTTTTAATAAGATTATTCATAATTTCAATTCTTTGATTTGATAATTTCAAATTAAAATAGGTTTGTAAAGGTCTATCATTATAATCGGCTTCATCCCGTAATATTCTGTAAACCCTATATCCTTCTTCAATCGTCATTTTTCCTCATCTGGTCTTATTCTATATTCGGAAAATTTGATATTCCCATATCTTGCCTTATTTAATTTTTCAACGGCTTTTTGTGCATCCTCAAAAGTCCTATATTTTTTATAGGGTTCCCATTCTTTTCTCTCTTTTAACTTTAACCAAGGAAAAATATCACTCAATTGATAAAAATCTTCTCTTAAATATTTACTTTCAACAACAATTTTTCTTGGTTCTTTCTTTGATGGCTTTCTTTTAGGTATTTCTGGAGCGGGAAGTCTTTTTTCTTTTTTATATTCTTCTCTTATTTTTGCCCTTTCGGTCATTCAAAACTCCTTCGTTTCAAAAACTTATTTCAATTTATCTGATTTCAATTCTGTTTTTGTTCCTAAATATGTTCCAAATGTTCTACCTAATATAAAAGCAACCATTTCAGGATATTTTTTTGTCAAAAGGGCTGTTGCCAAAGCCCCATAACTTAATAAATCTATTATCATTCCTGTTACACAAGCTAAACCTGCCCATTGCAAGATTATAAACCTGGTATATAGGGCCACTAAAAATTCTGTGGCGAAACCCATCAGAAAAAACAGCCCTAACAAAATCATAAAAACTCCTAAAATTGCTACTACTTGGCGGGTCTTCTATTAACTTATTGTCCAATTTATTACTCTTCCTCTACATAACTTGTCATCGTTATTTGGTCACCCTTAATATCATCTTGTCCTGGATGGACTTTAAAGGGATTAGGGATTTCTTCTGCACCACCCAAATCGGCCTCACCACCATTATCCCGAATGAATCCTTCGATTTCTTCCATAGCCCCCATTATACTTTCAGAAGGGTTCTTAAATAATTCCAAGAAAAAAGCTTTAAATTCCGAATAGCGAAGTCCAAGTTGAAGGGATTCTTCATCTGTAAGTGGCATATCATTAGCCAAAACAGGTTCGGTCTCTGCTTTATCGTCAACCAATTCGTTAAAATCTTCGAGTTCTTCATCAACAGATTCTTTCACTCCATGTTTATATGGCTCTCTCTTTAGAGAATCTATACTACTATCCGTTCTATTAATTACTTTTCCATTTTCAATTATAAGTGTCATCTTATCCTCCTGCTTCATCTCTATTTATTATACCACAGAATTTGGAAATTCTTTATTTTAATAGAACTTTTTCAATTCCAACAACCTTTAGACCATGTAAGTTAAAGGTTTCTATTCTATTTTTCAAATGGCGTTTGCCAAAGTATTTTCTTATCTTCTTGGTCTCTATTACATTTCCATCTTTATCTTTTATTTCCTTTTCACAAACCACACAAAGATTATCAGTAATGTCAAAAATTAACGCTTTATCCTTCCCAGGGAAAATTCTCAATAATCGGCCACAGGTTTGAATGGCTTCTATTTCAGATTTTCGAGCTTGAACCAAAATAAGATAATGAAGATTGGGGATATTTTCACCCATTCCAAAAGTTCCTGTAGTGGCTACAAGAATTTGACCTTCTGAAGTTTTTATTTCTTCCTTGATATTAATTCTATCGGTTACTTTTGTAACTCCTTGAATTAGATGGACATCTCCATTAAACCTATTTCTTAATTCTTCAGCCATTTCTTGAGCAAAGTCCACATTGCGAATTAAAATCAAGCCATTCGCTGAATGATTTTCTTTTCTTATTTCTTCCACCAAATCCAAAATATAATTTCGGCGTTTAGGGTCATAACGGATAAAATCTTCATATTCATTATAATCTTTAATTTCTGGTTGAATAGGATAATTTAATAATTTTACCCTGATTTCCGCTTCAGAAATTCTACCAAGGTCTTGTAAATTTTTAATAGTATTCGTAGCTGTGATAGGACCGAATAAAGATACTGAATTCAGATACTCCAATTTATTGCTTTCTTTAGATAAAATAGTTGCTGAAAAACCGTATTTATATTTACAGGGGAATGAAGTTATTACTTCTTTAGTCACCTTAGCCATTGAAGAGGTCACATGAACTTCATCTTGTATCAAAACATCAAATCTTTTCCCATATTCCTTATCCAACTCTAAAAGTATCTTTAAACTCTGCCATGTGGCGATAACGATTGGCTTGTCCCACTCTTTAAAGCCCCCGTATAACCTCCCAGACTCACTAGGAGCGATGAAAGGAGATTTGGTGGTCATATCTGCATATATTTGCTCCACAAGGCTGGCGCGGGGTACTATAAGAATCATATTTTTTAACCCTTTTAAACGAAATAGGTTCATTATAACTATTTCAATATAACTCTTGCCAGTACTGGTTGGAAGTTTACAAAGACCATAATTATATTTCAGCATTTTTTCAACTGCTTCTAACTGGTCATCAAATAATTTAACATCCTTTAAGGACAATTCGATTTCACTTTTTTCAAATTTAAATGGATTTAGAACTAAATTTTTATCAAATTGAATTTTGAAATTATTGATTTTAGAGAGCCTTAAAATTTCAATAAGTAAGCCAGAAAGAAAATAACCCTGTTTGTCTAAAAATCTTATATAACCATCCCATTTCTTGGCTCGATAAAGAGGACTGAAATATGCGTTTTTATCCTTTGCTTTAAATTCTTGATAAAAGAAATTAAAAATATCTTGTTCGGCGGCAAGATGTAAATAATTAGGATTATTGGTTGTTGTTATCTTTATCATTCGTTCGTTCTTTCATAAAACTAAAAACCATATTTCTTTTTAATCTTATCAATTTTTGGTGCTAAAATAATTCGCTCTCCAGTTTTACCCTTTGCTAAATTATTAACCATTCCATTCCATTGTTTGATTTCATTATAATAATCTTCAATTCTTTCTTCATCATCTGGAGTTAATACGGAAAGATGGCTATATATTTCATCAAATCTCTGTAAAAGAAATTTCGTTTTTTCACTTCTTGGTAAATGCTTAATATTATTTTCCCTATCTATCATATCCTGTCTTTTTTCAAAATCCTTTTCAAATTCAGGTGTCCAATTTTTATCTTTATCATAAACAGGTTTATTGATTATCCGATAGCCTTCTTCAGGGGTTTCTAATGTAATGGGTTCCCCCGTTTCAGGGTTTACCGTTTGAAATTCTTTAACATCTTTAATTTCTTCATACCACTCATCAACCATTATAGAAAAAGCTCTATGAATTTTAATGGCAATATTTTTTACGGCTGTACTTTTACAGGCAAAACAATTAGAACAGTTTCCTGGACAAATAAACCACCCATTTCTATTTGTTCCGCTCCATACATCATAATTCGGATTTGGGTCACCTTTTAACGGACAAACATTTCTTTTTCTAAATGGGACTTCTTTATCATCATAATTTTTTATTTTTTCATCTTCAGTTGCTATTTTAGGACAAGCGATATCTTCCCAATAAGTTTCTCCTTTTTTTCTTCCTGCTTTAATAAACCCACCTTTTCCTTTTCCTTTTTGTATATATAAAGAAGGGAAAGCTTTAAACATTTTTCCAAATTCATCTTTACTTGTTTTAGCACGGAAACCAGAACCTTGTAATTGAACATACTTAAATTTATAGCGATTTACAATATCCCATCTTGCTGTATAAGTATAACTTACCAAATTTAATTCTTTCAAGGCTTTTTCTGCAATAGCATCCATTTTTTCCGCATCATGAATATCTTTTAAATCACCACTTTCATTGAAACGGATATAGCGAATTTTAGGATGTTTAAATCGGGTAAATTTCTTTTTTTTATCATCCGTTTTTTGATAAACTTTTTTTGCTCCTTCATTGTCTTCATAATATCTCTTCAATAAAGAATAAATTTCATCCCCAGTATGAGTATCCCATAATTTCATCTGAAGGATTCTTCTTTGAAGAGCCATTTTATATTGTCTTTCATCTTGATAAGCATAACAAGCTATTTTTAAATCCCCATCTATTCTTTTGGCAATTTTACATTTACCATTTGCAAGGGAAGGGCAAAATCTTGCCGGTTGTAAATTAAAAATAATAGTATCATCGCCTATCTTTGTATTTCCAAGATAAAACAATTTATCTAAATCCTTTTTGATTTCTTCAAAATCCACTTTTTCCAATAAAAGAGTTTCATTATAATAATCCATAAATTCTTTATCCTCTGATTCTTTAAGTTGTACTGACGAATCCAGATTAGAAAATTTTTCGATGGCTTGTTTTTGAATATGTTCTAATTGGGCTATAGAAGGCTCATTGTCTTTTTCAGAACATTGATTATCAAAACCGAATTTTTCGGCAGACAAATAATTATTGCCTTTTGTTATATTATTCATACTCTTATTTATGGATTAAGCGATTTAATTTCTTTTATGGATGTGAATCCATCTTTTTTAATTAATTCAATAACATTATCAAAATCAAGGACTGAATTATGCTGATGAGAATAAGAATGTGATAATAAATATACCCCAATATTGTTTTCTTTATGAAATTGCCCAATAATCTTGAATAGCAATTCCAGTTTTGGAGCGGAAACCGAAGTATCGGCAACTTCATCAATAATGAAAATTGATGGTCTGAAATTTAAAGTATTGAAAAAAAACTCAATCAATGAGAATAATACGATGAAATTGATAATTTTCTTTTCCCCACCAGAAAAGTTATTAAGGGCTAATCCTTCTCCCAAACTAAAATTTAATCTTAAATCATTATCAAAATGAAATAAAAAGTCCATTTGCATTTTTTTGATATATTTGGTTATTGTCTGATTTAATACAAGTAATACTTTATTGATGAAAAATGTCAATATACCACCAGCAGAGTTGTCGAAAATAGAGGACAATAACTCCAAATCTGAAATATCTGTTATTAAAACACTGTTTTCTTTCTTCAATTTAAAAAAATCATTCTTTACCGTATTAAATTCTGTTTGTATTTTTTCCTGATTGATATTATTTTCGCTAAAAAATTTCAATTCCCTATCAATTTTTGATATTTGATTTTGAACATTGACCTCTGATAAGTTCAGTGCTTCAATGGCGTTGCGAATTTTTGTTTCTAATTCCTTTACCTTCCTTAATTGCTCATCATATTTTAATTTTTTTTCTTTGAATTCATTCAATTCTGAACTAAAAGTTTTGATTTCTTTTTCGTATTCTTCTTTAATTTTATTAAAGGTGTGTTCATCAAGAGGTTGTAAACATATAGGACATTGTTTTTTAGATGAAAGAATTATCTTTAAATTTTGAGCGAATTCCTTTATCTTCTGTTCTTTATAAAAGATATTAGATGTGATATCATCCCTTTTGGCTAAAAATTCTTCCTTTTTCTTATTTAGTTCAGATAGTTGTTCTTTTTGATTACCTTTTTGTATTTTTTCTTTTATTTTGGTTAATTGTAATTCATTTTCTGTTCGTTTTTCTTTTAAATCCAGAATTTGTTTCTCATACACATCTGTTTTTTTGGCATCTTCAATACATTTTTTTAATCTCTTTAAAAACTCAATCTTCTCTGTCATTTTAGAATTATTAACTTCCATCTGTTTTGTCGCTACATTATATTCTTTTCGAACTACTTCCAAGATTTTTTTGAAAATAATATCTTTAAAAAATATCTTTTCGAAACGGTCTCTTAATTTAACAGAGCCTTCTTCCTTGATAAAATCAAGAGTATCCGATGCATTAATAATGAAAACATTAGTAAAAATATCTTCGGTTATATCAAGCAACTTATTCAATTGATTTTGTGTTTCGTGGACATTGGCATTTTGATATTTTATCCCTTTATGAATATAATAAAAATCGTTAGGCTTCTTGCTACGATAAATCACAATTGTATCGCCATTCTTTTTTAAATTCAATTGAATAGACATCCTTCCCTTATTATGATAATTGATAATATTCTTTTGCTTTATATCTCTGCCTGTCTCACCGAATAAACCGTAAAGGACAGCACTATAAAATACAACAGTCTTCCCACAACCGTTAGAACTTTCATTGCTATAATTCCAGCCCGTTACAAAGTTTATCCCACGATTAAAATCAATGTGCAGGGGTTTGTTTCCAACAGATAGAAAATTTCTTATTTCCAGATTCTCAAATATTAATTCATTCATTTTATATCATTCCTTACTACTATTATATCACAGATTTAAAGAATTTTACTGATTTGCCAGCCCGTCTATTAATTGTTGGACCTTTTGCATATCTTTATCATCTCCTGGTTTCAACATCACGCCCATCTTTTTCAAGAAATTAAGGTTTTCCTGATGTTTTTTAATCATATCATTTTTATTCTTTTGAGCGAATTGGGCTGTTTGTTTCTGTTTCTGAATGGCTTGCTGTTGTTGTAAAGGGTTATTTTGCTCTTCCTGTAATAGTATTTCATCAGTAATTTCAGTAAACTCCCTCATCGACCAATTTCTGCCCCTTTCAATTTTATCGAGGTCTTTCTTTTTTGGTTCAAGTTCATCCAAATTTTTCAAATCATCCTCCGTAAATTCAAATTCCCGTTCTTCATATTTTTTTAATTCAGAGTCTAATTTTTTCTTTACTTCCTTATCAATTTCAGCAAATTTATTCTTTACCTCTGTTAAATCATCCATATCTGGTTTTTCTAACCTAAATTTAGAATAATCATATTCATCCTGGTCAATTAAACCAGTTCTCAATTCATCCTGAAGGGCTTTTAATTCGCCTTTAATGGCTATTTCTTCGTTCTTTCTGAATGCTTTTTTAGCCCTTACTTTCTTATCAATATACTCTTTGGCTTGTTTAATATATTTTGCTAAACTTTTAAAATATCTTACTTGGTCTTCATTATCCAGATAATCTTTATCAATTGATTTAATGAAATCTATATCGTCTTCTAAAATAGCTTGTATTGCTTCTAATGATTTCGGGCTATGTAAAAGATATCTTAAATAACCAATATCATCACCAACAAAGTATTGAAATCCAAGTGAAAGAGTGGAGTCCAATATATCTCTTATACTATCCATTTTCTATTTCCTCTGTCTATATTTATTGAAGGCAAATAAAAAATATTTAACTTTCTAAAGTTTCAACGCTTGTATATTTTTTAGATGTAATGGTATTGGCTGTATTATAAATGAGGGTCACCACATCTTCCCCTAAAAGGAATATGATGTTTTTAGGGATGACATAAAACAAAGAAGCAGCCACACCTGTAATATGACTTCTTTTGAAATAAAGAGGGCTTGGGTAGAAAAATGATTTTCCTACAGCCAAGACAAAAACGCCATTCTTTTCTGATGCCTCTGTTTCATAAGGGACAAAAAGCAAAACACCAGAACTTGAACTTTTAACAATCCAAAGAGAGGTTAAAAGTTCTTCGATACCTTCTCCGCTTGAAAATACTTTCTTGATGTGTTCCTTTTTTTCAGGTTCCAATAAAGTATTTTTGAAAAATATTCGTAATTCTTTCTGTCGGTCGATTGGATAGCGGAGAAACATTTTTTCTCCTTCTTCAACTAATTCAAAGTTTTTCAGAATCCATTTTGAGGGGGATTTGATTAAGTTTTCGTTTACAACAATTTTAAGTTCCATGTGTCAACTCCTTTCGTTTAACTCTATACTACTATTTATGAAAAAAGTTGAATTTGTCGTTAAAAATTTAATTAGATGATTCTTTCATTTTTAGAAAGAATATCATAATCAAAAAGGGTTGTTTTCTTAAATGTTAAAAACTTCTTTTTAAATTCTCCATTATAACGAATGGCGGTATCATTTATATCTTTATCTGGAATTTCAAGTATTTGCATTTTTCGTGCAAAACTTTTATTATTGTCTAAAAACTGCAAAAACGAATTATCCATATCAGGTATCCAAATCAATTCGAATTCCTTATCAAATCTTTTTAGGGCAGAATGATTATATTTCATATTATTCAAACCAAAAACAGCAACGGAATTAAAATTTTCCTGATTCAATATCAAAGATGAAAACCAAGATTCACATACATAAATTTCCTTTCCTTTCGCATGAGATACCTCATTCGCAAATGCCAAAGCACTATGAAAAGGGAAACCTGTTAAATGGCGATATTTCGGTCCAGTAGCCTGTTCATTAAATTTTCTTCCACTCCACACCCAATCTTCATTATATTCAAATAAGGTTAAAATATAATCCTGTAATGGGGAACCGTCAAACACAAAATAAAAATAATGAAACCATTCCTTTTTTACTTTTCGACTATACAAAAAACGGATAGCATTCAATAACAAAGCTTTATCTTCTTTTGGTAATTCTAAATAAACATTATCAGATAAAACAGTATCAAGCCTAGCCCCATCTGGAAATTCCAATTTCCAATCTGGATGGATTGAATGTTGCTCTTGTAAAACAGGTTTATTATTGAGAAAACTACTAACGAGTTCCATACCAATATTTTTGGAAATAGATTCATAATTCGTATTGGGAAGATTAGGGAAGTCTGATAATAATCGGGAAATATATCCTCTGATTTGACAATTAAAGCAAAAGAATACATTATCCTTTAGGGAGTAATAAAATCTTTTCTTACGGGAATTCTTTTTTGAATCTCCGCAAAATGGGCATTTCGAGCTTACCTCTCCCCTGTTGATTGCGAACATAGCCCTTTCTAAACTACCAAATTTAGACTTGACTATTTCTTTAAGAAAATCTATAATGTCATTTTCCATTATAATTTCAATATCGTTTCAATCTTACTTAAAATCCTATTTTTTTGGTCTATTTGAATATCCCTATCCTTGATGTACTCAAAAATAAAATCTTTAGGCTCCCCTAAAGAAATCTTTTGATAATCAATATCGGAAATTGCTTCTTCAGCAACCATAGTTTCATAAATAATGTTTCTTGGTTGAAACCCATCTATCTTCAATTTCAAATTTGTCAAATCCTTATCCGAAATAGGTTCATCAAAGATTATCTTGGTTTCGGAATTAAAAATAGCCTTCTTATATTTTTCAGGATTTTCTTTTATACCATCCATTATTTCTTTCAATCCATACTCATTAAAGGCATAGAGTCCTAAATCCTTAAATGATATTTTTTTCGTTTTGGTATCTACGATGGCGAACCCGAAATCCGTTCTATTCTTGGCAATCCAAGTATGAGGATAAGGAGAACCAATATAAATTACATTATTAAAAAAGGTACGCTGATGAATATGCCCTGAAAATATCATGCTGTTTTTATTGTTATTGATAAATCCATTTTCCATTATATATTGAGTATTCATGGGAATTCCGCTAAATTCAAAATGTCCAAAAACAAAAGAATATTTTTTTGAAAGTTCTTCGTATTTTACATAGTCCTCTTTGGTAAAAATCCATCCTGAATAAAGGATACTATTTTCCTTATCTTCTAAAAGATTTTCAACAAAAGTAATATTTTTATACAGACCGTCCCATGCTCTATAATAATTTACTTCATTGGTATTATTATAAAAACAACAATGATTTCCTAAGACCATAACAACAGGTATATTAAGAGCATTCAAATTATCTAATACCCATCTTCCCTTTAAAAGAGCCTTTGTAGTAACTTCATTTCGAATATGAAAAAGGTCACCGAGAAAAACTACTTTTTCTATTTTTTCAGATTTAACGCATTCTACTAACTTTTTTATTACTTCACAATCTAAATCCAAAAAATAGGAATTAGAAGCTTTTTTACCAAGATGTAAATCACCAAATAGTAGTATTTTCATTTTCTCCTGTTGATATTATCCTTGATATTTTCAATCAGTTTCTCTTTGGCTAACTCACGAATACGGACATTTTTCTTATCTTTTTTAATATACTCAATAAATTTAAAACTTATAATGGTTGTAAAATATGCAAAAGGGTTATCTCGCCCTTGAGTAAAGCCAGTAATCCCTCTATTGATAACATGAAACACGCCTTCTTGTATCATATCCTCTTTATAAGGATACATATAAAAATTTCTTGAGTTGGCTATTTTTCTTGCTATTTTATAGATAATCTTTGTCATATTATCGCTTATAATTCCAGTCTTCCAATAAGTTTTAAATTCAAAAAGAATTTCTGCATTGGTAACATACGGAGTTCTTCTCATTATCTACCTTGTGATATAATCTGTAAGATTATCATCGTCATCAGATTTTTTCACTACATTTTTAATTTTATTTTTTTGAATCAATTCTTCCAACATAATTTTTTCACTAGGGGAAACCTCTTTTATTTTAAGACTCTTTTCTAATTTTAAAAATATTCTTTTATTAGTCTTTTCTGAATCTCTTATCTTTTCGAAATTAATGATGAAGAATTTTTCTCCAGTATCGTCCATAATATATTCTACCATATTAATAAGAGTATCCAAATTTTGAGGGATAG